>ODAI012681669.1_pt1 | contig 16741 bp, 12 predicted proteins | sample 1539321 | NCBI WGS metagenome assembly ODAI01 (sample SAMN02144231, study PRJEB22623) | gut metagenome | biome: sheep rumen | host: Ovis aries | place: New Zealand | reverse complement strand
TATTGAACCGCAGGAAAACGCCGCTGCCCTGCTTGACTACATTGACCGGTATCTGCTCCTGTCAACTGACCGGCCGGTCGCAGATGACCTTGAAACTGCTCTGCTGCTGATACACTCCGGGTTTGCGGTGCTCTTTGCCGAGGGAGCTGTCCGGGCGCTGGGCTTCGGAGTGCAGGGCTATGCCTCGCGCGGGGTACAGGAGCCATCCGGTGAAGGCAACATCATGGGTGCTCACGAGGGCTTCACCGAGACCATAAGAGCCTCTATGTCCCAGGTGCGCAGAAGGCTGAAAACCCCCGAGCTTGTCATGGAAATGCTGAAAAAGGGCGAAAAAAGCCACACCGACCTCTGCCTTTGCTACATGAAGGACCGCGTCCCGGAGGAGCTGCTGAAACGCATAAAGAACTCCCTCGGCAGGATAAACACCGAGGCTGTCCTCACGACCGGATATATCCGTCCCTTCGTCGAAAGCGGCAGATTCGAGATATTCAGTTCCACCGGCGTGACTGAGCGTCCGGACGTCCTCTGCTCGAAGCTTATCGAGGGACGGGTCGCGCTGCTTGTTGACGGAGTTCCATTCGCGGTAGTGATACCGAAGCTGTTCTGCGAGAGCTTCCAGACACTTGACGACTACTCGTTCAAGCCCTATTATGCGACATTTCTGAGGTGGCTGAAATACCTTGCGTTCATAATGGCAGTCCTGCTGCCGGCAGTCTATGCGGCGATCGTGATGTATCATCCCGAGCTTTTCAACAGCACACTTTTCATGCTTCTGGTCGAGGCTGAGAAAAACGCTCCGCTTTCGATAATGACGGAGTCGCTGTTTGTCCTGATGATGTACGAGATAATCCGCGAAGCCGGTGTGAGACTTCCCAAGCCGACAGGCGGAGCTGTCAGCATAATAAGCGGACTTATAATCGGCGATGCTGCGGTAAATTCGGGGCTTGTGAGCACTCCCCTGCTGACAATGACGGCGCTTGCCGTCCTCGGAGGACTTGTCGTCCCGGAGCTTAATCCGGAAATAACAGTGCTGAGGTTTGCGTTCCTAATAGCGGGCGGCCTTATGGGACTTTTCGGGATAAGTCTGCTCGCCTGCGCTGTTCTGGCAAATATCTGCGCTACGGAGGATTACGGCTTCCCGTACACAGCGCCGCTCTCGCCGTTCAGAAGGCGCGGAATGAGCGATACGGCTTTCCGGAGCGGCATGAAAAAAATGCAGCAGAGAGGCTTCACCGTGGAGGAATACCATGAATAGGATAACATCCGGACAGCTCTGTGCTATGGGACTTATAGGGGAAGCCGCAGCGCTGTTCTGCATGGCAGGGGATATCGGCTGGAAAACTGCTGCTGGCTTTGCGGCGGCAGCGGTGATACTGTTTGCGGCAGTGCTGCCCTTCGCGCTGAGCTATGACCGCGGAGGAAGACTGAGCCGTGGGGCGGAGCTTGTGCTGCTGGTATGGACGGTCTACTGGGGCGGAAGGCTTTTCAGTATGCAGTGGAGGGCTTCAGAGGTAATATATATCCCCTGCGAGAACTCCGGAGGGATAGCCGGAAAGCTCCTTGTTTCGGGACTTATCGGGGCAGTCTGCCTGTATATTTCCTCGACCGGTGCTAAAGCACTCGGACGGGCGTCAGTGATAGCGGCCGCGTTAGGAGTTGTATGTCTTGCAGCAGCGGCAGTAAGCGCAGCCAAGTCGCATGATTGGGACAGGCTCCGGCGCTCGGGGAGCAGTCTCAGCTTTACCGGAGAGCTTGTACGCGGGCTGAAGGCAGGCGGCGGAGCAGGTGCTTTCGCAGTGCTGCTCGGAGTCCAGAGCGGGAAAAAATCACGGAGCACAGCCGTATTTTTTGCATCAAAGGTGATCCTCTCAACGGCAGTGATAATAACAGCAGTTCTTGTTTCGGGCGGGATAATGAGCACCGTCCGGCTTCCTGTGGTCGCGGCAGCACAGCTCTCGCAGCCATTCCCCTCACAGCGTATCGACCCGCTTTTTCTCATTGTATTCACGGTATATATAGTTTTTTCAACAGCGGTCCAAACGGCGGCAGCAGCCTACCTGATACGGAGGCTCGTTCCGAAGCTGAGCCATTTCACGTCTCTGACCGCGATCCTGCTCATGGCAGCCTCGGCGCTTATGATTTAAGGCAAAAAAGAAGCGCCGGCAATGGCGCTTCTGAGCGGTTTTATTTCAGGACAACGCGGTTCTTGCCGGTGCGCTTAGCTTCATAGAGAGCCATATCAACGCGGATAAGAAGCTCGTCAAGAGACTCGCCCTCCACACAGCCGGTAACGCCCAGACTGATAGTCCTGCTGCCAGCCTTCTCGAACTTCATCTTTGAAAAGCTGCTGCACAGCGTCTCCGCCACCTTGACGGAGCAGTCTGTACCGAAAGGCATCACTATCATGAATTCCTCGCCGCCCCACCTTCCGGCAGCGGTCTCACCACCGAACTCAGCGACGGTTTTTTGCAGAAGTCCGGCAAGACCGACGATAACGCCGTCGCCCTCCTGATGACCGTAAGCATCATTGACCTGCTTGAAATTGTCGATATCTATCATGATGAGGGAAAGCGGCTTTCCGGAGGAAAGTCTTTCGGCTATCCGGCGCTGTATCTCGGCGCGGTTGTAGAGCTTTGTAAGGCCGTCGGTGACAGCCGATATCTCAAGGTCCCGGAAGGCGGCATTGATGTAGTTGGCAAGCCTGTTTATCAGCGAGACCTTGCCGGAGAAGTCCTCGTTATCGACCTCGAGCTCCGCATTTTCAGGCAGCTTTCCGACAGGCTCTCCCTCCCGCAGCGCAGCAACTACAAGGGTGACATTATGCTGATTGACGAAGCCTTTCGTCCTCAGGAACTCTCCCGAGGTATAAAATCCGGAAGTCGGCGCGATATTCTGGAAAGGCAGTGATTCCTTCGACACCTCCGCGCTGCCCCAGAAGGTACGTCTTGCGGCGCAGGAGAAGATATGTATCACCTCCGGACGGAACTTTAGGATATGCCTGCCGTCATTGCGGACGCTTTCGAGGACAGTTGCGGGATCGCCGTAGGCAAGCCTTGCAAGAACGTTTTCCTCAATATCCGAGGTCATAGTCAGCGAACCGTCCTCATTGCTCGCGGTCGGAGCGCGGAGAAGATTTATCCCGTTGTGTTCATAGAAGAAAGGAAATTCAAGGGAATTAGTGAAAAAGTGCTCGTTATTCTTGATGTTGAGGTACTTGTAATAGACCTCATAGGCGGGATTACCGTCAAGCTCATAGAGTGTGCTGCCATTTGCCTTAGTGACATGGAAGGTGCGTCCGAGTGGCTTCCAGCCCGTGATATGCGCGGAAGTCACGCTGAGATCATCTCCGCCTATCAGCCAGAACACAACACCGCTGTCCGACCAGCCGCCCTCACGGGAGAACACACAAGCACGGTTGTCGTCCATATCATAGCTGAACGCACCGCCTCCGAATATCTGTATTTCCGGGGCAGCCTTGCCAAGCTCGCGGCAGAAGCCTGTCATGGACATTCCTCTGATAGTGGTCAGCAGCTCGACAGCCTTGACCCACGGTCTTTCCCTGAGCTTTAAAACAAGGTCAGCCGTGACATCCCCGGCAGTTTCCTTCGAGAGAGGGTACTGGATAAGCTCGGTCATCGTGGTCTGGTATTCGAACAGCGTGCAGGTGATTATGGTGTCATAGTGAGAAATTGCACCGTTCATGATATTTCCGTTGGTTGAGCAGCCTAAATACTCTGCCTCCGGAAGCTCACGTCCGATCTCAGCACATATCTCTCCGATGAGGGTCCTGTCGTGCTGTTCGGTGAAGATATGAAAAACGATATGGGAAACTATCCTTGAGCTGCTCCACTGTCTGATCTTCCGCAGCTCCCTGGTCAGCTTGTCCATATTCTGATAGCCAAACTGGAATTGTTTCATAATTGCCTCCTGTCGCATCAATGTGCCGCGCAGTATCCGGAGCACGCCTTACCCCGCCGCGGTCAGCAATAGATGCCTGTTGATATTAATAATATTATACAGTATTGTCAGGCGGAATTCAATAACTTTTTGTAAATTTTACAAGCATCGTGCATAATGAGCTTTCCGTTGAAGTCACACAGCGATACCGGATCAATAATCCGCGAGCTCTCAGCAGCTTATCCTTTACAAAATGAAAAAAAGATGATATAATAGTATCCATCAGGATTTTATGAACAAGAGGTGAAGTTATGAAAAGAACTGATTACATAAGCTGGGACGAATACTTCATGGGCATTGCCATTCTTTCCGCACAGCGCAGCAAAGACTCAAACACACAGGTCGGCGCGTGCATCGTCAACAGCGATAACAAGATCGTTTCCGTCGGATATAACGGTATGCCTACCGGGTGCAGCGATGATGAAATGCCGTGGGAGCGTTCCGCGGAATCTGCCTTAGACACTAAATACCCGTTTGTCTGCCACGCTGAGCTGAACGCGATACTCAACAGCAACATCGGGAATCTGGGCGGCTGCACGGTCTATGTTACACTTTTCCCGTGCAACGAATGTGCAAAGGCTATCATCCAGTCCGGTATAAAGCGTGTCGTCTACTACGACAACAAGTACTCTGACACGGACAGTACAAAGGCATCCTGCCTGCTTTTCAACAGGTGCGGTGTGAAGTTCGAGCAGTATCAGCCAAGCGGAAAAAGAATAATTCTATCAGTGTAAAAAAAGCGCGGCAGTTTTTTCTGCCGCGCCCTTATTATTTCATATTGTATTTTCTGAGGAGGTTCTCGATCTTCTCGTGGGGGTCAATGATCTTGCTGATAGAAACGTCGTGGTTGATAGCCTCGATGAAGTAGGCGATATACTTTGAAACATCTACCTCATGGAACCACGGTCTTGCAAGCAGTTCAGGAGTTCTGTAGGTGAGATTCGTACCGAAAACGCCGTCGATGATGCCGTCGTTATAAGCCTTGTCGAACTTGTCCAGACCGTTTGTAAAGATAGCGTAGGTAGCATAAGCGAATATCCTGCCGGCCTTCTTCTCCTTGAGTGCATATGCAAGGTCGAGCATTGACTCGCCGGAGGAGATGATATCATCGGAAACGAAGATATCCTTGCCCTCAACAGGGTTTCCGAGGTATTCGTGAGCAACGATAGGATTTCTTCCGTTCACGATAGTGGAGTAGTCTCTCCTCTTGTAGAACATACCCATTTCAACGCCGAGGACTGAGGCATAGTACATATTTCTGTTGAGCGCACCCTCATCGGGGCTTACGACCATGAACTTCTCCTTGTTGAAGTTGATGTCCTTGATATCCTTGAGCATAGCCTTGAGCACCTGATAGGTAGGCATAACGTTGTCGAAGCCCATGAGCGGCACAGCGTTCTGTACTCTGGGGTCGTGAGCGTCGAAGCAGACGATATTTGCTACACCCATAGCTTCAAGCTCCTGCAAAGCGCAGGCACAGTCGAGAGACTCACGGTAGCTTCTTCTGTGCTGTCTGCCGCCGTAGAGGATAGGCATGATAACGGTGATACGGTGAGCCTTTCCGCTTGCAGCCTGGATGATGCGCTTGAGATCCTGGAAGTGGTCGTCAGGGGACATAGCGTTCTTCATACCAAAGTAGTCGTACTTGATATTGTAGTTGCCGACGTCAACGATGATAAAGAGGTCCTTGCCGCGGACTGTGGACTTGATGAGACCCTTTCCGTCACCGGATGAAAATCTCGGGCACTCGCTCTCGAGGAGGAAGGTATCGACATTAACGCCGCCCTTTCCAGCCCAGTCAACGAGGTAATCGTTGATCTTACCGCCAAGCTCGGTAACACTGTTCATAGCGATGATGCCGATAGGTGCAACATTGGTCTCGCTGCCGAATAAAATTTCACTTGAAGATGTCATATGATTGTTTCGCACACATCTGCGGTGTGCGATACTCCTTTCGATAATTTAGAGATCAGCAGGGAACGGCGCCGCTGCTGTTCAAGAAGAATACTACTTGCAGAAATTATTGATATATGAGTCGATGTCGTCAGAGATTATCTGTCTTGCGACCTCAGCGTGATCGACCTCATTCACGGCAGTGGTCTTGTTCTCGAGCTCCTTATATACGGTGAAAAAGTGGGTCATTTCGTCAAAAACGTGCTTGGGGAGCTGTTCGATGTCCATATACATATTGTAATTCGGGTCATCGAAGGGAATGGCGATGATCTTGTCATCGCGGTGACCGTTGTCGAGCATTCTTATAACTCCGATCGGGTAGCATCTCACGAGCGTCATGGGCATGAGAGTTTCGGAGCAGAGCACAAGTACGTCGAGCGGGTCGTTGTCGTCGGAGTAGGTACGCGGGATGAAGCCGTAGTTTGCAGGATAATGGGTCGAGGTATGGAGGATCCGATCCATTTTGATAAGGCCGGTCTCCTTATCGAGCTCATACTTGATCTTGCTTCCCTTGCCTATCTCGATAACTGCATAGAAATCGTCCGGGTTGATGCGCTTTGGGCTCATGTTGTGCCAGATATTCATATTACACCTCCGCAGGCACCGGTACGCGCGGGCGTTCCGGAAAAATCGTTCGGGACAAACAGCCTAACAGCAAAGTTATCCCCTCCTAATAAGTATACCATATTTTTGATATTTGTCAATAACGCTCCGGAATTTCGGCGATATGATATAAATTATCGAAAAATGTCATCATTTTTTCGGCTTAAAATAACTCGACAAAAAGTTATTAACAAATTCGATATTACTCAGCGTAAAGTATCGTTTACAAAAAATTTATATTTAGCGCAATAAATATACGGAAAGTCTATTGATTTTTTTTGAAAGATGTTGTATAATAATTATATCAATGCCGGATCATGTGCTTGTCCGGCTCAACGAAATGAGGTGCAACGATCAAAAATGAACGGCTATAAAGTCGCTCTGATAATCGAAGAAATGGATCAGAGCTACCAGACCGCCATACTGAACGGCATAGCTTCCTCCGCCGCAGAGTTCTCCCTCAATATCTCTGTCTTCGTTTCCTTCAGCGGCTCGATCAATCCCGCCCACGAAAAAGGCGAGTTCAATATCTTCAACCTCCCGGATTTCAACGACTTCGACGGTGCAATACTTCTCACCAATACCCTCGCCCATCAGGAGGTCATCACAAATATCCTCGACCGGATCAAGGCTGCCGGGATACCGGCTGTAAGCATCGACAATGATATCCCCTACCTCTACCACGTCGGCATCGACAACAAGACCGCTATGCGGCATATCACCGAACATCTCATAAACGTCCACGGATTTACGAAATTCGGCTATATTTCCGGTCCGAAAGGCAACCCCGAAAGTGCCGACAGACTTTCCGCATTTCTCGAAGTCCTCTCCGAGCATGACCTGAAAATACCGGACGAATATATTTACTACGGCACCTTCCGCGCCCCGTCAGGCAGAGCTGCCGCTGACCATTTCCTTGAACTTGAAGACGGGCTTCCCGAGGCGATAATCTCAGCAAACGACGTTATGGCAGCTTCCGCGATAAACCGGCTTGCAGAAAAGTACATAAGCGTCCCCGAGGATATCGCGGTGACCGGATTTGACAATACCTACAGCACCCACAATTATCAGGTGGAGCTGACCTCCGTTGACCGCCCCCTCGCCCTCTCCGGAAGGATCGCCTGCAAGATGCTTGCCAACCACTTCGCAAATAAAGAGCAGGACAGAAGCGTTATCCTGAATATGTCGGCACGCTTCACGGAAAGCTGCGGATGTTCGCAAAATACCCGCTGCGACCTGCTGGAGATAAAGGAGCTCAACTACCGCAATTACCTTAAATTCGAGAAGTCTCAGAGCTTCATGTCCGACCTTAACAAGCTCTCTGTCGAGCTGCTCGGAACTGACACCTTCGAGCGGTATATCGGTATACTTAAAAATTTTGCCCGGAATCTCGACCCGGAAGAATATTACTTCTGCCTCTGCGACAACTGGCTCGCCGACGCAGACGTTGAAAGCCCGCTCGCCGAACAGCCAAAGGATACCGGCGACCTTACGGCTTATACAGAGAATTTCCTCGTGCCTATCGCCTACGTCAGAGGCGAATTCCTCGACGTCGGCACCGTGAAGCGCAGGGACATAATCCCAGCCGCCGGCGACAACGGCAAGACCGGAAAGGTCTACTATCACATACCGCTCCACTTCGGCGAGAGGTGCCTCGGCTACATGGTGATATACAATTCAAGCCTTCCGCTTCACAATTCAATGTTCGAGACCTTCTGTATAACGCTCAGCAATTCGCTTGAAAATATACGCAAGCTCATCAGCCTCGAATCAGCGCTTGAACACCTCGGCAAGCTCTACGCAAGAGATACCTTCTCCGGCATCTATAACCGCAACGGCTTCGTCCAGGCTACCGAGAACATCTACCGTGAATGTGTCGCACAGCAGCGGGATGTCATGCTCATGTTCATCGACCTTGACGGGCTGAAAAAAATCAACGATACCTACGGTCACAGCATCGGTGACAAGGCTATATGCAGCATAGCAGACGTCCTTGTTTCTTCCTGCCGGAACGGCGAGATATACTGCCGTTTCGGAGGTGATGAGTTCATAGTCTTTGCGGCTGACTACGGCGATACCGATGCGAAGAAGCTGACCGCGGATATACAGCGCAATATCACGCTGATAAACGAAAGCGGCAGGAACCCGTTCACACTCAGTGCAAGTACGGGCTATGTTATCGCAAAGCCGCAGGAGGGTGAGGATATCTTCAACTTCGTTACCGACGCAGACAATGTTATGTACGTCCAGAAGCGCAAGAAGAAGCTTTCCAAGTACCTGAAGGGATAGAGATGGCAACATCGCGCATCAGCGCGGTTTTGACCAAGATAAGCAGCATGGAACCCCGGAGTTTACGCTCCGGGTATCCTTTTTTTCATCGCTGAGTTGTCCGCATATGCAGGCGGGAACACGGATCCCGGAGCATAATAAAAAAGCACCCCGAAGGGTGCTTTCTTCATCTTATCTTGGAGCCGACAGGTATACTGTCGTCAACGAATATCACCTTGACACCGTCAGGTGTGTCGGCAGCACAGATCATGCCGTTGCTTTCAACTCCGCGGAGCTTGACCGGCTTCAGGTTCGCAATAAGCTGGAGCTTTCTGCCGATAAGGTCTTCGGGAGCGTAATACTGGGCAATTCCGGAAACGACCTGACGTCCGCCCATACCGTCATCGAGCTGGAGGCAAAGGAGCTTATCGGACTTCTTCACTCTCTCGCAGGCTGTCACCTTTGCGACCCTGATCTCGACTTTGGCAAAATCGTCAATGGTTATCTCAGGAGCAAGCTCGGTCGGCTCGGCAGCAGCCTCGCCCTTTTCCTCTGCGGAAAGCTTTGACTGAGCAGCCTCCATATTCTTCCGGAGTATCTCGTTGAGCTCCTCGATCTCCTTATCAACGTCGATACGCGGAAACAGTATCGCACCCTTGTGAACGGTCACGTTTTCGGGAAGAACTCCGAAAATTCCGAGCTTATCGTATTCAACATCGCTTGCTGAGGCACCTATCTGTTCCCATACCTGCGGCATTGTGGTCGGCATGAACGGCGAAAGGAGCGCTGAGGTCACGCGGATAGCTTCGAGGAGATTGTACAGAACTGCTGCAAGACGAGCCTTTCTGGAGTCGTCCTTGCCGAGCTTCCACGGTTCAGTTTCGTCGATATATTTATTTGCGCGGTCAACGACCTTGAAAATTTCCTCAAGAGCCTGCTTGAGGCGTGTCTCGTTGATGTATTTATCGACCTCGGGGAGAAGTCCGGTGACTACAGCCCTGAATTCCTCGTCAAGCGGGTCGCTCTCACGTTCGGTGGGGAGAGTTCCTCCGAAATACTTGTCAGCCATTGCGACAGTACGCGAAACAAGGTTTCCGAAGCCGTTGGCAAGGTCGGAGTTAATGCGGTTTATCATTATCTCGTTGGAAAACATACTGTCAGCTCCGAGCGCCATTTCACGCAGGATATGGTACCTTATAGCGTCAACTCCGTAGCGCTCGCCGAGAAGGAACGGGTCAACGACGTTTCCGAGGGACTTGGACATCTTCTCACTCTCGCCGTTCTTGCCCTGCATAGTGATCCAGCCGTGGACAGCAAGGTGCTTCGGCAGCGGGATATCGAGCGCCATGAGCATTGCAGGCCAGATTATAGCGTGGAAGCGCATGATATCCTTAGCGACCATGTGGACGTCAGCAGGCCAGTATTTATCGAAGTCAGAGTATGCGGAATTCTCGTAGCCCAGCGCGGTGATATAGTTGGATAGCGCGTCTATCCAGACGTACACGACGTGCTTTTCATCGAAAGTAACAGGGATGCCCCACTTGAAAGTAGTCCTCGAAACGCAGAGGTCCTCAAGACCGGGCTTTATGAAGTTATTTACAAGTTCGACCGCCCTTGTCTTAGGACGGAGGTAGTCAGTTTCAAGGAGAAGCTTCTCGATACGCTCTGCGAACGGCGACATCCTGAAGAAGTAAGCCTCCTCCTTCGCAAACTTGACCGGTCTGTGACATTCGGGACAGCAGCCGTTCTCATCAAGCTGCGAGTCCGTCCAGAAGCTCTCGCAGGGAGTGCAGTATTTTCCGGAATATTCGCCCTTGTAGATATAGCCCTTGTCGTAGAGAGCCTTGAATATCTTCTGCACAGCTTCAACATGATAATCATCGGTAGTGCGGATATATCTGTCGTAGGAGATATTCATGTATTTCCAGAGGGACTTGAACCTGTCAACAATAACGTCAACGTACTCCTTGGGAGTAACGCCTGCTTCGGCAGCCTTCTGCTCTATTTTAAGACCGTGCTCATCGGTGCCGGTCAGGAACATCACGTCTTTCCCCTGCATTCGCTTATAGCGGGCGATAGAGTCGCAGGCTACAGTGGTGTAGCAGTGCCCGATATGCGGATTGCCGGACGGATAGTAGATCGGGGTGGTGATGTAGAAAGAATTGTTTGACATAATATCGCTCCTAACATTGGTAGTATTTTTATTATACCACACTTTTTCCGAAATAGCAAGAACATTTTTGCCAGCGTGACGCTGGCCCCTTCAACGTTGCCGCTTGACAAACGTATGAGATTGTGCTACAATATAGGAAGCAGCAGATTTCAAGGGTGAAACTGCTCCGCAAACTGACAGGAGGAGATTAAATGAAGCACGGAAATATCATCATCGCCGCAGCCTGTGCGACTGTCTGTGCCGCAGGTCTTTCAGCAGCCTGCATCATCGTTTGCAGAAGACTGTTTGAAAAACACTATATCCCGGTCAGCGATCCAAGCGGCATTAAATTTTAAAAAGAAGGTCGATCATTATGGAAATCAAATTCACTAAGGCGGAAACCCTGAAAAAAAAGCCCCAGCCCGGTGATAAGCTCGGATTCGGTCATATCTTCACTGACTATATGCTCGTTATGCCCTACGATGAGGGTCAGGGCTGGCACGATCCCGAGATCCGCCCCTATGCTCCTATCGAGCTCTCCCCGGCTGCTATGTGCTTCCACTACGGTCAGGAGGTCTTCGAGGGCCTCAAGGCTTACAGAACCGCTGAGGGCAAGGTACAGCTCTTCCGCCCTGAGGAGAATTTCAAGAGACTCAACAAGTCCAACGAGCGTCTTGTTATCCCGGAGCTCCCCGAGGATCTCGCTATGAAGTGCCTCATGGAACTCATCAAGATCGAGAAGGACTGGGTACCCGCCAAGGAAGGCGAATCTCTCTACATCCGTCCCTTTATCATCGCTGTTGACCCGTTCCTCGGCGTTAAACCCGGCGAACACTACCTCTTTATGATAATCCTTTCACCCTCCGGCGCTTACTATGAGAGCGGCCTCAACCCCGTCAATATCTACGTTGAGAGCAAGTACGTCCGCGCTGTAAGAGGCGGTATGGGCTTCGCTAAGACAGGCGGAAACTATGCTGCTTCACTCATCGGTCAGGACGAGGCTCACAAGCAGAATTATTCACAGGTCCTCTGGCTCGACGGCGTTGAGCAGAAGTATATCGAGGAAGTCGGCGCTATGAACATCTTCTTCGTGATCGACGGCAAGGTCGTTACACCTATGCTCCAGGGCTCTATCCTCCCCGGTATCACAAGAAAGTCCGCCATCGAGGTCTGCAAGTCCAAGGGTCTCACCGTTGAGGAAAGACGTATCGACATCCAGGAGATCGCTGACGCTTACGATCAGGGCAAGCTCGACGAGGTATTCGGCACCGGTACCGCCGCTGTGATTTCTCCTGTCGGCCACCTCAAGTGGAAAGACAAGGTAATGGAGATCAACGGCAACAAGATCGGCAAGATCTCACAGATGCTCTACGATACCATGACCGGTATCCAGTGGGGCAAGATCGAAGACACCTTCAACTGGATCGTTCCCGTTGAATAACAAAAAGCACCCGCAAAAAAAGCACCCGCAAGGGTGCTTTTTCAGTTCTTAGTTATTAGTGAGTAGTGAGTAGTTGCGGTGTCCGCTTGCGCGGACGGATTTAAAGTTAGCCGCCGTGAGCGAAAGCAGACTTCCGGTTTGCACGAACAGAGCGAGCTTGCGAGCGGCGACGTGGAGGGCGCAGCCTTCGGCTGCTCAGTCGTCGTACTTTCTGATGCGGAGGACCGCTCCGAGCTTCTCCGCTATCTCGCGGGAGGCTTCTATCTGCTCCTGCGGGATAACATCTACCACCGACATGATGACTTCTGCCTTGCCGGTCTTTACGCAGTCCGCCGTGAACCTCTGCATTGCCTCAAAAGCATTGTCATAGCGCGGCCGTGTGACCTTCATGTATTCGTCCTCAGTTCCCGCATTAAGACTCACCGACACTATATCTACCGCCTCGCAAAGCTCCTGCGCTATGCTCCTGCCGTTCACAAGGTCGCCCAGTCCGTTCGTATTTATCCGAAGCTTCGGGGTATTCTCCCCGCATACGCTCTTTATCCACTCAGCCGCGTTCACCACTGCATCAAGCCGCTCCGTCGGCTCACCGTAACCACAGAATACTATCTCGTCATAGGCCGAAAGCCTGCGCTTGCTGAGGTCCGCCCTTATCTCCTCCATTGAAGGCTCATGCTCAAGCCACAAAGGGTCTGAGCCGTATGCTCCGTCAGCATGGCTGCGTATGCAGAATGTGCAGGCACACGGACATTTATTCGTGAAATTGAGGTACAGATTCCTCCCCACCTCATATGAGATCGTCATTGCCTTTTTCATATTCTTACTCCTTCCTTAAAGCTTGTGATAATGCCGGGAGCTTCGCCCGCTCAGACAAACATATACCTTTTGCTCGTGAGTATAACTCCCCCGACATGGAATTTCCGGACGTCAAAGCCCTCTGTTTCAATTTTTTTAAGCTGGAGCTCCGATACAAGTGCATACGGATTCGCTGCCGGAAGCTTCCACTTGCCGAAGTCAGCCGCCGGAACGACCTTGCCCTCCAGCTCCTTAGTCGTCTGAATGGTCTGCACTGACGGCATCCTCCATATTTTTGTAATAAGATCAAGTATACGGCCGGCGGTCTCGTTTTTCATCGTTATCCCGTCTTCCTCCAGTACCTCGTCTTCCTCTATCACCAATTCATATACGAAGCTCTCCTTCCCCGGGAAAGCGTTTATGAAAAAGCCTCTCACTCCGGAAAAGCCCTCCAGATCATACATTGTCTGCACATATCCCTCGCTGAAATCAGTTTCCGGCTCAGGGACATAGTTCTTTTCAAGAAGCTCCTGGTTACGGTCGGTTATTTCCTTCTCAGAAAGCCCCTCGCCGCTCCAATAGCCCTTTCTGAACCGCAGACCGGCTTGTTTAAGGTAAAAGTTCAGCTCGTCTACAGTTGTGTAGTCAATGCTTCTCCTGTCAAACTCTATATTTATACTGTAATATGCAGGCATTGTTATTCCTCCAGTTTTCAGCTACTCGATTACCATGAGCATATCCCTCAGAAGCTCACGGCATTCGGCATCGGTAAGCTCATTGATGTTCGTCTTGCGGAGCATCGTAAGCGCGATCTCCCCGCTCTCCATGTCAAAGCTCATCTGGTCGTCCGCGGGAGAAGCTGCCGCTGTATTTTCAGCCGCATGGACACGCTCCATTTCTTCAAGCAGCTCCCTCGCCCGGTCCACGACCTTTGACGGAAGTCCCGCGAGCTTCGCAACGTCTACGCCATAGCTCTCATCAACTCCGCCCCTGACTATCTTCCTCAGGAATCGTATTGTCCCGCCGTGCTTGTTCACGGCAATGCTGTAGTTCTTCACGCCCTCGAGCTCGTTTTCAAGCCCGATCAGCTCATGGTAATGCGTAGCAAAAAGTGTCTTGCAGCCAAGCTTTTTTGAGGTGCAGATGTACTCCGCCACCGCCCGCGCAATGCTCACTCCGTCAAAGGTCGAGGTGCCGCGCCCTACCTCGTCAAGTATGACAAGACTGTCCGGGGTCGCGTTCCTGAGTATATCCGAGACCTCGCTCATCTCCACCATGAAGGTGGACTGCCCTGCGGTAAGGTCGTCCGAGGCTCCTACCCTTGTGAATATCTTGTCCACAACGGATATCTTCGCCGAATCAGCAGGCACGAACGAGCCGATCTGCGCCATCAGGACAATAAGGGCATTCTGCCGCATATATGTCGATTTACCTGACATATTCGGTCCCGTGATTATCGACATCCGGTTTGCCTTTTTGTCAATATGTATGTCGTTCGGTACGAATATCTCGTCCCCCAGCATAAGCTCAACTACCGGGCGACGGCCGGCAATTATATCTATCGAGCCGTCAAGGGTGATATCCGGTTTGACGTACTGGTTCCTCAGAGCGACCTCCGCAAACGAACGCAGTACATCCACCGCCGCTACTGCCGCTGCTGTCTTCTGGACCGGCTGGAGCTTCGTTGCAAGGAAGTCCCGCACCTCCGCAAATATTTCAGCCTCGAGGGTGAGTGCCTTGTCCTTGGCGCCAAGTATCGTATTCTCAGCGTTTTTCAGCTCCTCGGTAATGAAGCGCTCTGCGTTGGCGAGTGTCTGCTTCCTTATCCAGCCCTCAGGGATGAGGTCGTAGTAGGACCGCGTTACCTCCAGATAATAGCCGAATACTCGGTTATAGCCTATTTTCAGATTCTTGATGCCGGTCTTTTCCTTTTCACGCTGCTCTATCTCGTCTATGATGCTCCTGCCGCCAGTCATAATGCTGCGAAGGCTGTCAAGCTCGTCATTGAAGCCCTCGCGGATGACGCCGCCGTCCTTGACGGAAACAGGCGGTTCGTCCATGATCGCATTCTCAACAAGGTTGACAAGCTCGTCAAGGTCGTCTATCTCCCCGCACAGCCTTTTCAGAAGCCTTGAATCTTCCAGCTTGGCAAGCTGCGCCTTTATCTCCGGGAGCTGCCTTGCAGTTGCCGAAAGCGACCTCAGATCACGCGGAGTTGCGGTCTTGTACATTACCTTCGTCATAAGCCTTTCAAGGTCGTAAACCCGCTCAAGCAGCTCCGAGACCTCGCCGGTGATTACGCTCTTGCGGTAAAACGCCTCCACCGCGTCGAGCCTTTCGATTATCCTTGCAGGACTTTTGAGCGGCTGCTCTATCCAGTTTTTGAGCATACGGCGCCCCATCGAGGTCTTTGTCGAATCCAGCACCCAAAGCAGCGAGCCCTTCTTCTCCTTGCTCCGCAGAGTTTCCGTGAGCTCCAGATTTCGCCTTGCGTTAAGGTCAAGTCCCATGTACTGCTCCCCGCCTATCACCTCAATACCGGTAAAGCGTGAAACAGTGGACTTCTGAGTGTCCCTTATATAGTCGAACAGCCCGCATATCGCTGCGCTGTCCGCTCCGTCCGGGCTGATATTCAGCCCGGTCGCCGCCGCCCCAAGGAGTTCCTTTACTGCCTCTGCATCGTTCGGCGGCGTGAAGCGTTCCGCTTCACGGAGCGTGACCGCGCAGCCAAGCCTCAGCTTTACAAAATCGGCAACAGACTTCATACTGAAAAAACTGTCCGTGAAGATTATCTCCGCAGGCTGTATGCGGCTGAGCTCATTTATGACTTCTGCCTCGATGTCCTTTCCTGATAGCAGGGTAACAAACGCCTCACCGGTCGAAATATCGGCAGAAGCAACACCGCACGTCCTTTCAGCCTCGCTATAGTAAATACTGCATATATAGTTGTTCCTTCCCTCCTCGAGCATACTCGATTCAGTCAGGGTTCCGGGAGTGACCACCCTTATTACGTCGCGGACAACGATACCCTTTGTCTCGGCAGGGTCAGTGAGCTGCTCGCAGACAGCTACCTTAAAGCCTAAGTCTATGAGCTTCTTGATATACATATCCGCCGCGTGATAAGGCACTCCGCACATCGGAGCGCGTTCCTCCAGCCCGCAGTCACGCCCCGTGAGGGTGAGCTCAAGCGCCTTCGAGACCTTTATCGCGTCGTCGAAGAACATTTCGTAGAAGTCGCCCAGACGGAAGAACAGCACGCATTCGGGGTACTTATCCTTGACCTCGAAATACTGCTGCATCATGGGAGAGATCTTGCTTCTGTCGATATCCATCAGCCGCAGCCTCCGCAGGTAGCACAGCTTCCCGAGCATCCGGATGAAGGCTGGCAGGTCTCGGGGTCCTCGCCGTTTGCGCACATAGTGATTATCTGGTTAACGTTGCTGACGAGGTCCTCGAGAGCCTTCTGTGCAGCCTGAAAAACTATCATGTTCTTATTCTTCATTATCTTCTGGTAAGTCGACTTGATGTCCTCATCAAGCTGCTTGATGAGGTCGGTATCCTTGTCCTCGCAG
>ODAI011294229.1_pt1 | contig 16742 bp, 8 predicted proteins | sample 1539321 | NCBI WGS metagenome assembly ODAI01 (sample SAMN02144231, study PRJEB22623) | gut metagenome | biome: sheep rumen | host: Ovis aries | place: New Zealand | reverse complement strand
ATGCCGTGCTCATGGTGCTGCTCTGCCTGGGGGCCAGCTTCATCGTGCACAGGCGCCTAACGGACAGCGGCGGTCGCACGCTGCTTTCGATGTTTCGCAATTGGATGCTTCTGATCTCGTGCATCGTGTTCATGTTGGCAGGCGGTCTTATCTTCACGTTTGCCACGCTGCAGTGCCAATACGAGGCGCAAAAGGTCATGTTCGGCGAGGTGGACTATCTGTCCACGAAGGTGGATCTGCTTCACGAGGACGAATATGCGGACCTGCTGGAAGGCTACGAGGTGGACAGCGACGGCTGGGTTTGCATAGTGGACGAAAAGGGAACGATTCTGGTAAGCGACGACGAAGGGCGCTATCCTGCCGGCGCATCGTTCGTGGACCTGTTGGGCTATGGCGAGGGAAGCGAGGACAGGGAATCCGGCGGAGGCGGCGCCGGCCAGGAAGTCGCGGCTGCCGACTTCCTGGCCTACGTTGAATCCACGGGCGAAATGGCCACTTTGCAGGCTGTCGATACAGGCGGCGCGCAGACCTTGGATTTCGCGTTCCTAACGGTCGATTCGTTCGACGGGGGCTATGTGACCATGCTGCGCTCGCCCGACATGGTGTACAAGAACCGCTTCAACATAATGGCGGCTTCGACGATACTGGCCTTCCTGCTTATAGCTGCCATCGCCGTGCTGGCAGCCATCCTGCTGAACCGGGTCGTCGTGCGCCGCGTGGACGAGACGAACGTGTCGCTTGCGAAGATAACCGCGGGCGATTTGAACGAGCGCGTGACCATAACCGATAGTCGCGAGTTCATGTCGCTTTCCAGCGGCATAAATTCGACGGTATCCTCGCTGAAAGACGCCATCGACGAGGTGAAGCAGCGCAACGCACAGGACCTGGCCACCGCAAAGACCATCCAGGAAAGCGCCCTGCCGCGCGAATTCCCGCCGTTCCCGCATATCGACAAGTTCGATATCTATGCCTCTATGAAAACCGCCAAGGAGGTCGGCGGCGACTTCTACGATTTTCTGCTCATAAACGACAGCAAGCTCGGCTTCATCATGGCCGACGTGTCGGGAAAGGGCATCCCGGCCGCATTGTTCATGATGACGGCGAAAACCCAGCTGCGAAACTACATAGAAAGCGATATACCGCTCAACGAGGCCGTGGACGCCGCCAACCACCAGCTGTGCATCGGCAACGATGCCGGCATGTTCGTAACGGCCTGGGTGGGCGTGTTGGAATTCGAGACAGGATTGCTTACCTACGTGAACTGCGGGCACAACCCGCCCATGATCCTGTGCAACGGTGCGTGGGAATTGGTCAAGGACGTGTCGGGCATGCCGCTCGGCTTGTTCGACGGCATTCCCTACGACGCCTTCACGCGTCAGATGCAGATCGGCGAGATGCTGTACCTGTACACCGACGGCGTAACCGAGGCCATGAATGCGGAAGGCGATCTGTTCGGCGAGGAACGCCTGATTCGGGTGCTCGACGAATTCGGGCCGATGAACGCGCGTTCGGTGGGCGTTGGCGTGCGGCGCGCCCTGACCGATTACACGAAGGATGCCGAGCAGTCGGACGACATTACGATGCTCATCCTGAAATACGGCGTACCGCCCGAGAAGAAAGCCGTAATGGTGCTGCCTGCCGACGACAAGCAGCTCGTGCACGTGTGCAACTTCATCCACGAGGAACTGCACCGCCGCAACGCGCCGAAAGCGGTGTATAACCCGCTGGACATTGCGGCCGAGGAACTGTTCGTGAACGTGTGCCACTACGCATATCCGGATGCGACGCCCGAGAACCCCGGCGAAGTGCGCATCAGCTTCGAATACGAGGCCAACCCGCCATCGCTTACGGTGCAAATTGCCGACGACGGCGTGCCTTACGACCCGCTTGCAAAGCCCGATGCGGTCACGCCCGACGACATCGCCGAGGTGCCAATCGGGGGCTTGGGCATTCTCATGGCGAAGAAATCGGTCGACGACATGTATTATGAGCGCAAGGGCGAAAGCAACGTGCTTACCTTCGTGAAGAGATGGTAAGCTCGGAAAGGCCTTGGCAATGGAACGGAAGCCGCCGAGGCATGTGGCTGGCAAGTCCTATCGGATGCATAGGAGATTATCGTGGCAGAAGAGAAGCACCACGTGGAAACAGGGGAAGCAGACGAGCTGGAAGCTCGTTTGAAGGAACTCGAGCAGGCCGAAAAAGCCATCGACAGCGCCTATACCACGGGCAAGGCCGAGCGTGCCAAGATTACCCAATTCGCGCAGCTCGACGCCGCAGAGGCCGTGGCCATGGCCGGCATTGCCATGGAATCCGATGAAAAGGCCGACGAGGCCATGCGTATTTCCGTCATAGCCGAGAAATCGGGCGACCGCGAACGGGCGAAGGAGGCGCGCAAGAAGGAGCGCGCTGCGCGCAAGAAGGCGCATGCCGACCACCGCGCGGCAACGAAATCCGCCAAGCGGGCCTACGATGCCATCAAGTTCAGCGCGCCGAACAAGATGGGTTTCATGCGCGCCGTGCAGATCATTTTCGCCGTGCACATTGCAATTGTGCTGATCTGGCTTATGCTCACATCGCGCGATTCCATGACCTACAACGTCACCACCATGATGGACTGGGTCATGGTCATCCTGGAAGGCGTGGCCTTCTGGATGTTCATCAACCGCTACAAGATAGCGCGGCCGCTCGTCATCGGCATGGCGGCACTTGGCCTTGTCGTGCAGGCCGCTGTGGATGTTGCCACGGGCAGTTTCAATCCCTTCGCGCTCGCAAGCAACGGCGCGTTCTACATCTTCCTCATCCTGTACTTCACGTTCTCGCGCCGCGTGAAGGCCACGCTCGTGAACGATTTGTCACTGCACAAGGGCGACTACGAAAAGGAAGAGTTCGTCGTGAATCGGCGCGGCTGGCCCTTCGTGCGCAACCTTATCATGTACTTCATCGTGTTCTCCATCGTGGGGCACTGGATGGAAATGGGCATGTGCCAGTTCATTCGCCTGGGCATCGTGCAGGGCGAATACGACCCCACCAACACCATGCTCTGGCGCGACTGGCTGTATCCCTTCCCGATGGAGGGCGCCGCGGTCGTGGTCATCGCGCTCGTGCTGTACCCGTTCTTCCTGTGGCTGAAGAAGAAGTTCACCGGCAAGAAGGTGTTCCTGGCCTATCTGATAAGCTTCGTGGCCGGCGCGCTGCTGTGTTCCGTCATCGAGTTTTCCATGGGCCTGGTCGTGAACGACCATTACCAGCTGTGGGACTATCGCGAAAATTTCGGCAACATAATGGGACAGGTGTGCTTGCAGAACACGATGGCCTTCGGTGTGGTGGCAAGTATCATCACCTGGTGGGTGTATCCGATGCTCGAGCGCATGATCGCACGCGTGCCGCGCGACATCATGAACATCGTGTTCGTGGTCGTGGCCGTGTTCGGCGCCATCATCTGGTCGCTGTACCTGGTTAACCCGCCGGGGGTGGACGATGCCAACCAGTCCCAGAACAAGGAGCATCCGGAAGTGGCGCAGCGCGAATACGATACGCGCATGGTTGCATCCAAGCTGGCGGATGTGGACGAATCGCTGGCCGACCTGGAGCAGGCCATCGACGCGACCAAGGAACTGGACAAAGAGCCCCTGAAGGCCAGCGCGGCCAAACTGCGCGCGATGACCAAGGAAATGCTCGTGCAAGAACTAGGGCTGAACGAGTTCCCCGACGCCTACGACAAGCTTCTCGGCGATTTAAGCGCCGCGCAAGTCGAGGAACAGGACCCAAAGCCGGCCCAGCAGTCCCAGGGCTCGCAATAAGTCCAGCAGCAGCAACAACTTCCAGGCGGTACGGTTCACCTGGTGAACTGTACCGCCTAATTCCGCACCGGCAAGGGCGGGTGGGGGAGTATACTAGTTTCAATTGATTTGCGAGGATAAGGAGCAATTGTGGCCTATTCCGACATGGATGCGCTCGGTGTTATGGGCGAAGAAGAATTGAAAGCGCTCATAAGGACCATGGGCGCTGCCTGCGATGTCGCGCGCGTGGTGGACCCGGCCACCTTCGAAGCCCGCACGCTCGACGCCGACGGCGTCGCGTTCAACGAGCCCTACACCTGCTATACGGCGCTTTGCCACGACCGCCGTTGCGAGAACTGCATTTCCATGCGCGCCATCGAAGAGCATCGGCCCGTTTCGAAGTTCGAGTTCTGCGATGGCGATGCCTATTTCATAACGGCGCGGCCCGTCCTGTTCGAGGGGCGTCCGCATACGGTGGAGATGGTACAGAAGGTGTCCGACGACGTGGGCATCCACGAAGGTTTGGAGGACCTGCAGGAGCATATTCAGACCGAGACCGACCACGAGTTTGTAGACGGTTTCACCGGCGCCTATTCGCGCAAGTACTTCGACGACGGCCTGCATTCCATGCAGGGCCGAAAACTCGCCATCGTGAAGATTGAAAACCTGGCGCGCATAAACGAAGAGGACGGCTATCCCGCGGGCGACTTGGTGTTGAAGCGCATCGCGCACGAGATACTCGCCAACACGCGCATCGAAGATTCGGTCGTCCATTACAAGGGCAACAAGTTCCTGGTGCAGTTCGAGGACATGGAAAGCGACGATTTCCCTGCGCTGGTCACGCGCATCTCCGAAGCGGTGAACGCCGTGACCATCGAAAGCCATCCGCACCTGCATCCCATGGTCTATGTTGCCGCCGTCGACGAGGACGGCACCTACGGCGAGCTGGCCGAGCGGGCGCTCCAGATGCTGGCAGAGGCCGAGAAGGCAGGCAATCGCCTGGTCATCCGCAGTTCGGATGCGCACCACCACGCGCACGTCCACGCGCGTGCGGCCAGCTCGGCGGAAACACTGCACCATGCGCCCGACAAGCTTATCGTCGATGTGGACGAGCTTACCGGCCTGGCCACGTCGTCGGCCATTCGGTTGCACATCCAGCACGTCATCGAAGAACGTCACACCGGCAAAGAGGGCTACTGCGTCATCTATCTGGATGTGGAAAACTTCAAGCAGTTCAACCGCACCTATGGCACGCAAGGCGGCGACTTGCTACTGAAGTTCATTGCGGACCAGATCCGCGAGCAGTTCCCCGAATCGCGGGCTGCGCGCATGAGCGGCGACATCTTCGTAATCGTAACGCACGAGCCCGATGTGCGGCAGCGCCTCATGCACATCCGCGATGTGGTGGCGGCGTATCAGGACCGCATTGCCTGCGAGGTGAAGGCGGGCGTGTTTTCGCTGGACGAAGCGGCCCACGATGCCGCAGCGGCCATCGACTTGGCCAAGGTGGCCTGCGAAAGCGTGAAGGGCCGCTACGACCTGGCCGTTCGCTTGTACGACAGCGAGCTCGACCAGGAAATAAGCATGAACGAGTACGTGGTGAACAACATCGAGCGTGCCATCGAGGAAGGGCATATCAAGATTTTCTACCAGCCCATCATCCGCGCCATGACCGGCCACGTGTGCGATTTCGAAGCGCTCAGCCGCTGGGACGACCCCGAACACGGCCTGCTTCCCCCGGCGGCCTTCATCAGCACGCTCGAGCGTTTTCACCTGATAAACAAGCTGGACGAATGCATCGTGCGTCAGGCATGCCAGCACCAGGCCGACTTGAAGGCCGCGGGCAAGCGCCTCGTGCCGATATCGGTGAACCTGTCGCGGCTAGACTTTCAGCTCGGCGATATCTTCGCCACAGTGGAAGAAGCGGTTGCCAAGGCGGGCATCCCCCGCAGCATGCTGAACATCGAGGTTACGGAAAGCGCCCTGGACGACGACGCCGAATACTTCGCCGAGCAGCTGGAGCGGTTCCGCGAGGCGGGCTACGAGGTATGGATGGACGACTTCGGCAGCGGCTACTCGTCCCTGAACCTGTTGAAGGACTATCGCTTCGACACCCTGAAGATAGACATGGCGTTCCTGGCGGGCTTCGACAACAACCCGAAATCGCGCGAGATCATCGTGACCGTGGTCGACATGGCCAAGAAGCTGGGCATTCGCACGCTCATCGAAGGCGTGGAAACCAAGCAACAGTACCGCTTCCTGCAGCGCATAGGCTGCGAGATGTTGCAGGGCTACTATTTCGGCAAGCCGCGCCCTTACGACGAGGACACGTTCTCGGAACTGGTCGTGGAAGACGCGCGCGAACGGGCCTACTTCGACGCGCTCGGCAGCGTGAACCTGCTCGGGCTTCCCGTCGGCGAAGGAGCTGCGGGTGCTACGGGCGATGTTACCGAGTCGGAATCGCGCAGCGCGCCGATGGCCCTCATCGAATACCGCAACGACGCATACCGCTTCCTTTCGGCAAACGAGGCCTATCTGGCGCTGATAGAGGGCATCCGCTCGGAATCGTTGGACGAAGTGCAAGAGGCCCTTTCGGGCGGCAGCCTGGCTTTCTCCGACGAACTGTACGACCAGCTGGAGGAAACCCGCACAACTGGCGCCCGCGAAACGCTGCGCATCCGCCCCGTGAACGGCGAGGAGCACCAGATTCACGTGCGCCACATCGCCACCGGCCCCGGCGCGCACGCCTTCATGGTCATGCCCGTCCTGATTGCCTAGGATGATGCGCGATACATTGCCTTTGAGGTAACGTATCATTGCACAGGGCGTGCACGCAGGCTGAAGAGGGCTGGCGGGATGGTACGTTACCTCTGAGATAACGTACCATCTAGAACAACGAGAGCTGCTCGGGGGAGTGTGTGGGTGCGGCTGCGTCCAGCTCGGCGCGCGCGGATAATTGCAAGGTGGAGCGATCGGCCAAGCCGGCCAGGTCCGCCGCGTTGCCTTCCAGCCAGATGGGCGCCTCGTGCGCGTGCAGCAAGAGCGGCATGCGCGGATGCACGGGAGCAACGTGCGCATTGGGCTCGCACGTAACGACCGAACACCGACCATGCGCCTGCACGCCCGCCATCAGCAGCGCTTCGCCATCCGGCGATTCGAAAGCGTAGGGGCGTTTCACGGGCTTGCCGGTGCGGGGGCTGATCGCCTTTTCGCTGCGGTGCGGTTCGAAGAACGCGGCTGCCGGCACGATGCAGCGCCCGGTTTCCATCGCCTCGCGCCAGATCGCCGAGCCGCCGAGCGCCGATTCGATGCGCGTGTTGAAGACGGGCTGCTTGCTCCATTCCACTTCGAAACCCCACAGCGGTTCGTCCACGCGCAGCGCTCCTGGTTGGCCGGAAATCGCAGGCACGCGGCTGCCGGGAAACGCCTGTGCACGCGGGGTGCCTGCGACCAAGCGCCGCAGCACTTCGCCGCGCTCGACGGCCGTCACGACCTCGCGCACCTCTTCGATTGTCAGCATGGTGTAACGGGCGCACATGGCAGGTGAATCCCCGTTTCCTCGTGAAGTCAGCCGTGCAATGAGTCGGGAGAAACGATCTTCCGACTCATTGACCGACGTACAGAGAACCGTCTAGCTGCGCAGGCCGTCCAGATAGGCGATTATGTCGTCGGATTCGTACAGCGCCTTGCCGTCGACGATCAGACAGGGCGACTGCACCTTGCCGCCGATGGCGCGCAAATCATCTGCGTTCGTGCCCTCGGCAACGCTGCGGTGCTCCAGCTCGATGCCCGCCTGCGCAAGGAACCGATCGACCTTCATGCAATAGGGGCATCCGGGTTTCACGTACAAGTACATGTTGTCGAAATCTGCCATGATTTCCATCCTTTCCCGTTCAAGGATGCATTGGCCTTCAACGGGCAATGCATCGTTCGGTTGCTTGGTGCATGCTGCTACAGGCGCAACAGCAGCTCGCGTTCGATTACCTGCCCGCCTTGCACGTAGATGCGGGGGACGCGCTTGCTCACAGCGCAGACCAGCTCGTAGGGAATGGTGCCGGCAGCGGCGGCCATTTTCTCGACGGGGTTCTGCTTGCCGAATATCTCCACTTCCGAGCCCACGCCCACCGACATCTTGTCGGTCAGGTCGATCATGCACATGTCCATGCAGATGCGTCCGCATTGCTGCGCGGGGCCTTCTGCGGTCATGACCACCGCCTTGTTCGAAAGCGAGCGCAGGAACCCGTCCGCATAGCCATAGGGCAGCACGCCCATGCGCGTCTTCTTCGTGGTGGTGAAGGTGCCGCCGTAGCTTATCTTCGTGCCGGCCGGATACGACTTTATGGTCTGCACGGCTGTCTTCAGCGACATGACCGGCTGCAGTCCCAGCTCGTGTGCGAAATCACCGTATCCGTACAGCAGAAGACCGGGGCGCACCATGTCCAGATGAGTCCACGGATAGCGCGCCGTGGCACCGGTGTTGGCGCAATGCCGCAGGGCAAACGTTTTGCCCCAGGCCTGCTCAACGGCGTCTATCACCTCTTTGAACAGGCGGTACTGGTGTTCGGTGTAGGCAAGCGCGTCGTCGCCTTCCTCGTCGGACATGGCGAAATGGGTGAAGATGCCCTCGGGCGCGAGACCTGGCATGTTGCAGGCGTCCACGATGCCCTGGATGCCCCGTTCGAAGTGGTCGGCTTCGCACAGGTAGCCCAAGCGCGACATGCCCGTGTCCACCTTTATATGCACCTTCAGGTTTCTGCCCAGGCGCGCTGCCTCCTCCGAATAGTTCCGCGCCTTGGCCTCGCAGGTGACCGCTTGGGTAATGTCGTGGTCTATAAGCTTTTCCACTTGGTCCTTGGGCGTGTGGCCCAAAATGAGGATAGGCATGGAAATGCCGTTGTGGCGCAATTCTATGGCTTCGTCGGCGCTGCTCACGGCCAGGTAGTCGGCGCCTAGTTCCTGCAGCCGCTTGCTCACGCGCACCGACCCGTGCCCGTAGGCGTCTGCCTTCACGATGCCCATGAACTTCACGTCCTCGCCAACGTGAGCCTTCAGTGCGCGATAGTTGTGTGCGAGCGTGTCCAGGTCGATAATCGCCCAGGTTCTTCTCAGGTCGGATGCCACGTTTGCCACCTTCCGCCTTCCGCAATCTCGTTGCCGCCTATGGTACTGCAATCCGAAGCGCCGCGCGACACGTCCCGAGCGAAACACGGTATCCGATTCCGTGTTTCGTTTGGCCATGGCCCTATTAGGGCGCGGATGTGGAAAAGGGTCAGACCCTTTTCCACATCGCGTACGCCATCGGCGCAGCGCGGAGATTCGTCCCGTGCGCTGGCCTGGACGGACAGGTTCGGGCCAGTGTGAATGGTGTTTCGCTCGGCTCTGAAAACACTAGCCGCACCGAAGGGGCGGTCCTTCGGTGCGGCTCTTGCGCACTGTTCCCTGTGGGGAGGGGTGGGGCTAGCCTAGTTGCCCACTCGCTTGCTTGCTAGCGGCTGCGCCTGCGGGCGAACACTGCCACGCCGAGCCCGGCAATTGCAACAAGGCCAAGCGCCCAGGGGATGGCCTGGTCGCCCGTGCTGGGCACAGAGCCCTTTGTGGGCGTCGTCGAAGACGGCGTGCTCGGGGAGGGCTTTGTCGGGGTGGGCGTCGGAGTCGGATTCGGCTTCGTCGGATCGGGCTTGGGGACCAGATTCGCCTTCTTCACCCACTGCGCCACGAGCGTGACCTTGCTGTCGGGCCCTTGCTCCCGCAGGTAATTCATGAAATCCCGCGGGTCGCTGAAGAGAAGGTCGTTGCCGTCGGCGTCCTTCAGGTACTTGCCGTCTTCGCCCTTGGCCTTGAAGCCCACGAAGTCGTAGCCGTCGCGCGTGAAGCTGTTGCGCTTCGATTCCGCGGTGCTGTCGTCGCTGGTGAACTTCTGGTCGGTCATCGTGCCCACACCGCCGTTGGCGTCGTAGGTTATGGTGTATTTCCATGGCTTCCATGTGGCCTTGTAGGTAACGTTGCCGTCGTCGTCCACTTCGCGGTCCCATCCGTCGAAGTCGTAGCCGTCGCGCGTCGGATTGCCAGGTGCCGAAGGCTCGGTGCGGTCGTCGTTGAACGGCAGCCAATCCTGTATTACGCGTCCCGTTGCCGGGTCGATGTAGGTAACCTCCGGCAGCTTCTCGTACAACGGCGTGAACACGACGTTGCCGGTTACCACCACGCTCTTCGGATCGTCGGTCTTGCCGGTTTCAACCGTGCCGTCCTTCTTGGTAATGGTGTAGGTGTATGTTCCCGTGAACTTGTAGCCATCGTCGGGCGTGACGGTGTTGCCGCCGCGCACCTTTTCGCCGTAGGGCACGCCTGTCTGGTCGCCCTTGCCGTCGCTCTTGCCGTTCGAACCGTTCTTGTATACGACCGTGTAGGAGTCTTTCTTGTATACGATTTCGTCGGTTATGTCGTCGCTGTCGCCCGTAACCGTTTCGCCCGTGCTCTTCGGCTTATGGGGGGTGTATCCCGCGACGTCGGGTGCATTCCAGTCTTCGAAGGTCTTCTTGCCCCAGGCGGGCCAGGTAATCTCGCCGGTGTCGGGGTTAACCGTGCCCTCGCGCTCGAACTTCAGCGTTTGGGTGGTAACAAGCGGGTTGCCCTTGGAATCCAGCACGGGGCTGCCGTCCTCGTATACGTGCGTAATCGTCTTGGTAACGGTGCTTGCCTCAGTATTCTCGATGCTGGTGGGAGTGTAGGTTCCCGTGGCCGTTTCGCCCAGGGTGTCGGTAGCGCGCACCGTGGCAGGCGTGGGCGTGCCCACGAAGTCGGGGTCGGGCGTGTACGTTACTTTGCCCGTCTCGGTGTCTATCGTATAGCTGCCCACTTCCTTTCCGTCCGCATCGTAGGCGGGAAGCTTCTTCACCACTTTGCCGTCTTTGTCCACCAGCTCGTACTTCTCGATAGTGCCCGTGCCCTTGGTGAAGGGGGGCGTGCCCGTTTGCACGGCGCCCTTTGGCCCAAACGACGTCTTGTGCGACCCTGCGGGCGGGTTCGGCGAATACACCACCGTAACGTCCTTCACCTTGTCTATTTGGTCGTACGTAAGCTTGTCGAAGCCGGGCACCAGTTCGCTCGAGGGGTTCCAGCCTTCTATCTCGGGGCTTTCCACATCGTCTAGCGTGCTCTTGGTCAGCTTCCAGTCGCCCCAGACGGGCTCGTGCGTTTCGGGATCGAGCCCCGTTGCCGTGCGCGTGAACGTGGTCGATTGGGGAACATCGGGTGCCGCCGTGGATCCGTCGGTCGAATAGATGTAGTGAATGGTGCGCGACACGGTGTCGGTCTCGGTGTCGTCGACCACGTGCGGCTGGTACTTCGCGTCCGTGGTGAAGCCGTTCCCGTCGGTGGCATGCAGCTTGGCCGGCGCCGGGTCGCCCACGAAGTCGTCGTTGGGCTTGAAGGTTACGGTGCCGTTGTCGTTCAGGGTGTAGGTGCCAATCTTGTCGCCATGTTCGTCGAGCGCATCGACCGTCTTCGCGTTGGTGGGCTTGTTCGTTTTCGGGTCGATGAACTGAATCGTTTCGATGTCGGCCGTGCCCTTTTCAAACGATGGCGTGCCGGTTTGCTGCTGGCCCCTCAGGCCCCAGGTTTCATCGTCGACCGGCGTGGGCGGCCGTTGCGTGTTGGTTATGCTGCCCTGGTCGAGCGCCTTGTCGGTGGCATCGCCGCCGTAGACCGGCGCCTCGTAGTTGGCAAGCTTGGTTTCCTTCACGCTGTACACGGCCTTGCGCACGCCTTCTGCGCTCCCGACGTACTTGGGAATGTTGTGCCACGTGAAGGTGGTGGTCACCTTGCCGTCCGTGCTCGTGCCGTTCTTGGTTTCCAAGATTCCCACTTCGGCGTCGCCGGTCTTCACGTACGGCTCGGCGGCCGCGGGCTGCAGCTTGAGATTGCCGCTGTCGGCAACTTTCACGTCGTTTTCGAAGAGGGTGTAGGCGTCCTTCAACTTGGCGGCATCGCCGTCGCCGTGTTCTGTGGCAGGCGCATCGTCCCAGATCTTCACCACCGTGAAGTCGCCGAGCGCAAGCTCGTTTGTCAGCTCGCCCCGATAAGTATCCACTTCCACCTTGTCGGCGCCTTGGCCCACCTCGGTTTTCAGGTCCTTGTCCATCTTGCTCCAAGCAACCTCGTCGGCGCTTGCAGTGTATCCGACCAGGCCTGCTGCTTCCTTGTCCTTTTCAACGAGCATCGTTCCCGCTGCATCCAGCGTCTCGCGCACGGTGTACTGCACGACCGCGCCGTTCGGGGTGGTCTTCACGAGCTCGTTCACCCAATAGGTAATGCCGTTGCTGGCAGGATAGGATCCGTCGTCTGCTTGGGTGTAGGTAATGCGCTGGCCGCTTGCATCCTGCAGGGGGATGTCGGCCAGCTTCGCAACCACTTGGACGTTTTCCTGGCCGGCATCGTAGGGATTCTTATCGCCCCACGTAACCGACTGCTTCTTGGCCGTATCCGCCACAAGCTGCTGCGGGGGCAAGACGTCTCTTCGTGTTACCTTGCCCACCGTGGCGTCGATGTGCAGCCAGATGGCCTGGCGCGTGCCGAACGCGTTTTCGAAGTCCTCCCAGACTTTCTCGCCCTTCACGATTACGGAAGGCGCGTTGGCAATTTCGCCGCCATAGGTGTTTTCGTCGGTGTTGCCCGCGTCTGCCGAGAACACCGACATGAAGGCGTTCTTCGTCCGGTTGGTCTGCTGGATGAGCTGGACGGCATCCGCGTAGTCTTTCACCGATGCCTGCGCCCAGGTGTGGGCTCCGTAATAGTCCGGATCGGGCACCACGCCCGGTGCTTCTGCGTTCGCGTTGTCGTAGGTTTCCTTCGACCAGCCCGGCGCCTCCTCCGTTACGAACCAGTAGTCGCGCTCCACGTGGTTCCAGTTGTGTGCGGCCGGTTCGCTTTCGATGGGCAGGGCCGGCCATCCCAGTGCGTCCACGCCCTGTGCAGGGTACTTCACCTTCCATACGATGTTGCCGGGCGAAATGTCGTTGTCCTTTCCGAGAACCGTCACATAGCCGCCCTCGGTGTACTCGTCGCTGCCGTCTATGGCGAACTCCTGCGCAGCCGATGCGAGGTTAACGCCGAATTGGACGGTCACGGGGTATGCCGTGCCGTCCGTTGCCACGAAGGAGTTACCGCGCAGAACGTAGGGCAACGTGGCCAACGGATAGCCAGCCGCATCCTGTTCCACCGTTTCGAGCATGTTGTTCTCGTTCAGCACGTACTTCGTGCCGTCTGCGGCCGTGTATTCTTTGTCGTTTATCGACAGCTTCGTATTCGTGTATTCCTGGTTGCCCTCGCCGTCTATGCCCGAGGGAACCGGCAACGTGACGTCGGTGAAGACGTATGCATATGGCACGGCGGTCAGGTTCAGCTTGGTGGGCTGAGCATCGCCCTTCCACACCTTGTAGAAGTAAAAGTCGGCATCGAAGTCCACGTGCACGTGGCGCGGGTTCTGGATGTTCGAAAGCGTAACATCAATCGTGCCGTCCGAGTTCGCCTCGAACGTTATACCATCGACCGTTGCCGTGCTCTCGTTGAAAGCAGTCGTCGTGTCGCCAGACGAAATGCCCGTCGCATTCCCGTTGGCATCGTACACGACGGTGTACGATGCCGGGTTGCTCAGCCCGCTTCCGCCGATTTGGAACTGCTTCACGCGATAGCCCTCTTCGGGAACAGCGGTTACCGTGGCGGTTGCGCCGAGGCCCATGGTGGCCACGCCCTCCAGCGCGATGGGCTCGCAGTTATCGGAGGCGAGGTCGTAGTTCTCGAGATAGATGCCGCCGCCGGTGCCATGAGTCTGTTCGATGTAGGTGAAGATGGTGGTGTCGAACAGGTTGGTGATAACCGAACCGGAGTGCGCTTGCGAGCCGCTCCATTTCAGCGAGGACTTCGTGGCATCCAGAAGCACGGCGAAGCCGGTGTCGAAGCTGGTGTCGTCGTCGTTTCGCGCGGATTTCCACGAGGCATCTCCCACGTATTGGTAAATGCGCTGAAGCGTCATAATCTTGGGATCAGTGCTCGTGATCGCGTTCCCGTATTCGTCCTTTACCTTGCCAACCAGGAGCAATCTTGCCAGATAGCTTGCTTGCAAGTTTGTGTTCAAATCTTTGTACTGAATTACGTTCTTGCCGTTGGCGATATAGGTACCGCCATTCAAAAGGGTAATCTGCCCCTTTGTCGTGCCGTCTCCTTTTTGGAAGAACGCTTTTTCGAACGTGCCGTCCTTGTCGCGAATGTTGATGATTCCCCGGGACGAGAAGCGCAGGCCGTTGGCGTGGTCTCCCGTTCCTCCTGCCACGAGCAGCGGGTGTTCGGGTTGCTCTTCGAAGGGGCCTTTCTCTACCCAGCCATCTCCTTGGAAGCCCGATTCCACTTGGTAATAGAGCGTGCCGTCGGCCTTGCCGTAGTTCGGGGTAAGCGCATAGGACTGCGCGCCGGATACGATGGTCATGCCCTCTGCGAACTTGGTTTTATCGTCGCCGGCCACAGACCTGCCCCAGACGTTTTGAGAAGTGGGAAGGTCCAGGTCGTGGGCTGCGTAGGAAATCGTGCCCGCAACGGGGTTGCCGTCGGCATCTTGCACTTCGATGTCGAAACCGAGCTCCGCGCCTGTGGCATGCACGATTTCCTTGTCTTCGATGACAACTTGCTCATAACCCGTGCTGGTCTGCGCGCCGAAGTTCGCGCCAGCTTTCCTGGCTGCTTCCACTTGCCCGCTCACTTCATCTCTCGTTTTCGCGATGGCCTTGTCTTCGTTGATGCTGTTGCCTTCGGAATCCTTCACGCTCGCGATTACCGAAAGGGTATTCGGCCCCTGCAGCATGACAAGCGCCTTGTCGTACGAATATGTGTTTCCCCCTGCGTCTGTCAGGATGCGAGGATGTTCGGCGTCTACCGTATAGGACGACTCGATGTTCACCTCGTTCATGGTAATGACCAGATTGCCGCGCATTCCGTTGGGCAGCGTTGCGGCATTCAGGTAGGTTATGCGGTACAGATAGCTGCCCGCGGGCGCCTTTATCGTGTTCGTCGTGCCGTTTTCGCTGGCTTTGTCCCTTATGCTGTCGTGGAAGCTCTTCAGCTCTCCCACATAGGCGATGCCCGCGCTAACGCCGGAAACGGGGTGGCCCGTGCCCATGGGGTCGTTGGTCGATGCCGTGGGGTTCTCCTTGGCGTCGGTAAGGGGCGCGTCACCCGCTGCCACCCATTTGAACCGGGGGTCCTGGATGTCGATGATGAAGCCGCTCGGGTTGTTCCAGCTCAGCTTGCTCCTGTCGATGTAGACGTTGCCATAGGGGAGCGGGTTGGCGAAATCGTTCGGGTCATCGTCGAGGGGTTCCCCACCGTACCAGGCGTTAGTTCCGCCAATCCACCTGGATATTGAATTGCCGCCGCGATAGACCGACTTGTCGGCCGTTCCGTAGATGGCGTTGTACCCCGTGGGTGCGCTACCCGCTTTCACCGCCTTGCAGTGGTCGCACGCCTGCTGGTTCTTCTCGCCCCGCGCCGCAGCGTACGCTTCTTCGGCTCATCCTGCAGCCGAATAGCCGGCGACGATTGCAGCGATGCCTGCGCAGCACAGCATGGCTGCGAGCAGCACTTCCAATGCGAGCTGTGCGGGATTTTTCCAAATGGGCCGGCCGTTCTTTCTGGTTGCGAAGCTTGCATGCGAATTCATGATGCACCCCCTTGCTAGCCGAGAAGAAGCGTTAACCGTTGCGTTAACTATCAATTCATGAACGAATTGCTATGGCTGTTCGCAATTATACCGCGAAACAGGGAAAAATATACGTTCGAAATGGGATAACGCTTTGAATATTTGAACATAGCGGAATAATAGGAAATACGGAAAAAAGGACAGTTAAACAAGATGGTGGCTTGCTTTGCGATATCTATTCCCGGGAGGCTTTTCAAGGGCGGCCAGGCGGCGGGGGCGGGGAGAGGGGATTCGAGTTTGCCGCCGGCCCGGCCGCGAAAAGGGCCCATCGCCGGCCGAAAGAGGAATGCTTTATAAGCCCCTTGGCGCGGTCGGATTCAACGGTTGCTGGCCGCGCTCCGGCCAGGACGCAGGTTGGAGCGCGGCCAGCAACCTGTACCGCGGTATTCAAAAGAAGACGCGAATGTCCCGATATAGCGAGCGCCTCTTCCCCGGAATCGCGCCGAGAGTTCTACGGCGCGTGTGCGCTGCTCGACGCCGTCGCGGCGGAATCCGGCGCGGAGGCGGCGCTCAGGCGGGCCCTGCCCGGCGCCTGGGACCAGGCGATGTCGCTGGCCTACTACATGATCTGCGAGGGCCCGGCGCCGCTGTCGCGGTTCCCCCGCTTCGCGGCGACGCACGCCACCCCGCACGGCGCGCCCATCGCCTCGCAGCGCTCCTCGGAGCTGCTCGCCTCGATCGGCGAGGCCGAGCGCGACCTCGCGGCGCTCTTGCGCGCGTGCTCGCGCGAGCTCGCCGCCGGCAACCGCGTCGAGGCCCACGAGCGCCACTACGACGGGTACTTCGAGGTCGTCCGGGGCAAGCCGGTCGGCAGGGACGGCGCCATCGCCGCCGCCACGGCCCGCGCGGGCTACTTCGCGCTGTTCTCCAACGAGGTCATGGAGCCCTTCGACGCGCTCGCCGTCTACCACGACAAGGACGCGATCGAGAAGCGCTTCGGGGACGTCAAGGGGCCGCTCGACTTCCGCACGCCGCGCGTGTCGGCCGAGGAGACCCTGGCCGGCAAGCTGTTCGTGGCGTTCGTCGCGCTCGTCCTGGCGGCATGGCTCCGCAGGCGCATGAAGGAGACCGGGATGGACGAGGTCGAGGCCATCGAGCGCTACACGCAGGAGGGGCGCCGACCGCGCGTCTGCGAGGTCACCGGGAAGCAGCGGGGAATCTTCGACCGGCTGGGCTACGACCTGCCCGCCACGTCATAACTTGGCGGGAATTCAGGT
>ODAI010803776.1_pt1 | contig 16742 bp, 14 predicted proteins | sample 1539321 | NCBI WGS metagenome assembly ODAI01 (sample SAMN02144231, study PRJEB22623) | gut metagenome | biome: sheep rumen | host: Ovis aries | place: New Zealand | reverse complement strand
GGCTGCCAGGGAATCCACGAACACTCCTACGGCAGGTCCATTACCGACCCCTGCCTGGGATGGGAAAAGACGGAAAGACTGGTCCTGGATCTGGCGGAGGACTGGAAAAGATGATCAGCCCTGACGCCTGGTCCTGACGGGACGGCCCTGCCTGCCCGATGTCCTGGCGGAAGAGGTATATTTTGAGGATCTTCTGGATCCGGAGGCTTTCTCCGGTCCGGGGATCCTCTTTTCTTTTCTGGCCTCCTGGTTTTCGGAGGGCAGGGTGTTCCCCGGAAGATGCTCCAGCAGCAGGGGGCAGCTGGCCTTCTGGGTCATGGCCAGATTGAAAAGAGGGGTCTGGCCGTAGGAGAGGGCGTAAAGGGGAAAGAGCCTGATAAAGAGAGAGGCTGTCACGGCCGTATCCGTCACGGCGTTGTGGAATCTTCCCTTTTCCCTGGGAAGCCCCATGACCGCAGCTTCCTTTTCCAGGGACAGGAGCTGGGCGTTGTCATAGAGGCACTGAAGAAGGATGGCCACGTCGATGTATTTGCCGGACTGGAGGGGAAGGGGCTTGGTCAGCCGGTTCCTTTCGTAGATCAGGTGGAGGAGCTCGAAGTCCCTGACCGGGGTCTGGCCGCAGATGGCGGATACGCCGGAAAGGAAGTCATCGATCTGCAGGGCTGCCTGCATTTCGGGAATGCCCTTTTTCTCCAGCAGGTCCCGGCCTATGCCGGTGAGCCTTTGGACGTAGGGAGAGATGGAGACCCCCTCCGGCAGGGCGATATACATATTCAGTTCCTCTTTTAATTCGTAGGCGAGGCCGTTCCATTCCAGGATCAGGCCCGCAAACTGCATGGGATAGTCATCCTGCATTTCGAAGTCCAGGACGGCGATCCTCTCGATGGGAGAGGCGCATTTTTCCAGCCGGTCCAGGTTGCGGTTATGTCTGTCCTTCATGGGCCCAGAAAGGAGAGGAAGGCGTTCCCTGTCCGTACAGAGGGCATGGCTGCAGGCGGAAAAGGCGCTGCATCCGGGGCAGGCGGGAGAAAAGATCAGCTCTTTTCCGGCCCTGTCCTCCGGGTCCATGGTGTGGACGGAGGGGAGGGTATACTTGGCGGGATTGGCCATCCTGTACTTTTTCAGGATCCGGTAGGTCCTGGCAGAGAGGTCGTCCGCCCTGACCGCGATCTGGCAGGGGGCATCGAAGGGATCGCGGCTGAAGTCCCGGCGTCCCATGCCGAACACAAAGATCTTTCCGGTGCTTTCCGGGTCCGGGAAAAGGCTGGTCCAGAGAACGGTGTCGGACCGGGTCAGGTCCGTCTCTTCCCCGTCCTCCCCCAGGAAGCGGTAGTACTTTTCTTCCTCGTCGTAGAGGGCAGAGCCTCTTGTCATTTCCGGCAGGCGCAGGGAGGGATCCGCGTATGCAGTTGTCAGGACCTTGTAGAGAGCGAAGATCCTGTAGGGCAGAGCGTTGACCCTGCTTCCGTAGAAGACAAGGCACCTGTCCGTATATGCCCTGATGATTTCTGTCTTGTCCATAATGGCCGCAGGGCGCCGCCTCTTATGCGGCTGCCCTCATGGGCGCATAAGCCGCCCATGTCCTCCTTTCCTCTGCAGGATCACCTGCTTTTTTCCGAATCATACTTCAGGATGCAGTAAAAGATAATCTAACACAAAAGGCCCTGCCTTGTCCACCCAAATCCTTTCCGCCCTCTGCTCCCCGGGGAAAATCAAATGAAGGAAGTGCTGAAGTGAAAAGTTGATGTCCACTCTGAAAACACCTCCGAGGCGAGTTGACATTACTCCTACAAATATCGGGATCATCTGCCAAATTCAACTGGTTTTTATATAGCAATAAGTGCTTCCGAAGCTCAAATGGTCGAAAATACGTAAAAAGCAAAGCTGTTTTAAGTATGAAAAATAAGCGGATATTCCAGCAGATCCTCCTATGGAAAGACTGGATTCCACTTTTGATCGGTGTTTGACCGGTTGGAGCTGCTGTGACATCCGCGGCTCCAGCCTGAACTGTAAGGACGCTATATTTCTATTGCTGATCCTCTTGTTCCCTTTTTAGTTCTTCGAGTATAAGGTGCTTAATGGAGCCCTGGATATTGCTTTGGGCGTTCAGCCATTTAATGACAGATGCGTCCGTTCTGATATTAAACTTGAGGTAATAACGGACTGTATTGTCCCTGTCGTACTTTGCCTGGGCCTTGATCTGAGACCAGGAGGAAATGCCAAAGTTATACATCTGTTTATCCTTTCTGGATCTGCTGGTATTGTGACAGAAATGGTTCCTTGTCTTATAAGGTACATACTGTCAGATGCTCTGAAAAACTAAGTACCGACCTATATAGGTCGGTACTTAGTCCCATGCAGACCGGGAACCGGTTTATTTTAAAAGATACGGCTTAAGAATGATCTTATCTCTGGGGATCTCCATGATACCAAAAGCACTGAGCCTTTCCCAGAGTTCAGGAAACATGAACCGGGTGTACTCGATCGGGGATTTTCCGGCGAGCGATTCAAGACTGGACGAATTTATATGCGAGAGGGCAAGATTGAGCTTGTCCTGGCAGGTGAGTCCCAGAGCACGAAGATCGGTCTCTTTCGGGCAGATATATCTGAGAAGCTCATGGTTATTCTCCAGAGAGCCCTTCTGTGCCGACTGCATGGGGTCACAATAGAATACACGGCAGCGCCGGGTCTTGTCGGGCCTTTCCTCCAGACCGGCGGCATCCCAGAATTCTGATCCCCTGTCAGTGAGCAGGATGTGTGCATGCTCATTAAAGAGCTCCTGTCCGAGAGCTTCTTCCAGGATATCCAGGCCCTTTACCATATCTTCGGCTGTCTTGGTATCATGATAGATTCCAATCAGCATCCCGAGACCGATGAATTTAAAGGTCTGGATAAAGGGACCTTCGGTGATGCTGTTGTAGACCGTATCCATCTGAAGGATATGCGCAGAGGGATTGTCTTCCACATAGTCCAGATAATCTTTGTACTCCCGGCCCTTGAGGAAGGCCCGATCGGCCCGCTTCTTATAGGTCTTTGTCTTCTTTTTTGAGATCTTGCGGGAGGGCTTTCTCCTCAGGTCGATATTGCAGATGCCTGCAACGGAAAACACCTGCTGGTCAATGTAGTTATAAAGAGTCTTTTCGCAGATGCCCAGACTGGGGTTGTCGCGTACGATCTGATAAGGGGAATGTCCCTGTTTTAGGAGAGGGCCGATTACAGCAGCCATCTCCTTTGCCTGGGAAACGGTCAGATTGACGCCTGTCCTTGAGTCTACGAGGTCCCTCCGGTATTCGCTGTGTGCAGTGCCCGCTTCGTAATAGTATTTGTCGAACCTGCAGCTGCTGTACTTTTCGCATCCGTTGCATGCACCGGGAGAACGGTCCCTGCGGGGACAGTGAAACTTCTGATACGACTGACAGGATGCAGTACACTGCCTGCCGTATCTGCACCTGGCGTAGTTGGAACATTCCAGCGGCATCCCGCACTTATGCTTCAGTATGCGATGACGCTTTATTTCCTTGCCGATGGTAGACTTGTCCTTCCCAATAGTGTTGGCGATCGCAGTCTTGGTCGATCCGTTGGTTATACCTGTCTGGATGATCCTGCGTTCGTTCAGAGTGAGTGCACAATTCTTGTTTGATGCAGTCAAAAAAACCTCCTTTCCGGCATATGTGCCTTTTGGATGGTTATACCATCTGGGAAAGGCCGGCAGGAGAGGGCGGATTATGGTCTTGTGTCCGGCCAGGTGCAGGGATGAGGGATTTCCAGCGGAAGAAGGTGTCTCTGGATACGCAGAACCGGGTTTCCGGTTCGGAGCCGGATACCGCAGCGGAGATGAGTTCGCGTGAATATTTAGTCCGGGGGAGGAACTGGCTTCCATAGTAGGTAAAGGTCTTCCCTGTTGCAGTGTAAATGAAACGGACGAGCTCCACTGTGACAGATACCAGTTCTCCATTGCGGATAAAGCAGAAAATACGGGCATACAGCATTTTCCGCCAGATGCGTGCCTCAGGATGGGCAGAATTATAAAAGTACTGAAATCTCTTTGCCTCTCTGTTGTAGCGGGAAGACACCTCGGACTTCAGTGAATTAATAAGAACAGTCTTGTCAGCAATACGTTTTTTCATTATAGTAAAAATGCCCGAAGGTTAATCCGGAAGGCTGGGGACAGTCTAACGGCTGTCGATGTAAGGGAAAGACAGATGCGGGCGAGGCAGGTTGTCTTTCCCTTATTTTTTGTCTAAAGTTCCTGAAACACAGCTCATGTGTGGGCTATGAATATCAGGAAAGATCATATGATGTAGGTACGTCAGTGTAAATGGTCAATGTACATGAAGTGTAAGACTAAATTCAACCTGGGATTTGTGAAAGACAAGTTTCCACTCACCCCCCTCCAGAGTGGACATTAACTTTTCACTTCAGGAAATGAAGGAAGTGCTCATTTTTTGTGGATTATGAAGGCCCGAAGTGATAATATAAAAAGGTGCATGGCTGAAAAAGAAAAACGAAATAAGGAGAAATTTACTGTTTTGAAAACGAATATACTGCGCCTGATCGCCGCCGCGGCGGTCATCCTTCTTGCCATAAACGGTATCAGAAACTTCCGCTCCCGGGAAGAGGTCCCGGAGCTCACCGCCGGATCCTTCAGCGCCCCCGGTACCTATACGGCCTCGGCCCAGGGCTATGCGGGCCCCGTGGAGGTAACGGCCGTCTTTACCGACTGCCAGGTCACCAACATCACCATCCGGTCCGACGAGGACCCCGGGATCGGAAAGATCGCCATGAGTGAAATGGCCTCCCGCATCGTTTCCGGCCAGTCCCTTTATACAGACACCGTATCCGGCGCTACCGTCAGCGGAAGGGCCTTCCAGGACGCCTTCCAGGTCTGCTGCTCCGAGGCGGGAGCCGACGAGGAGACCATGGCCATGCTGCTGGAGGGCATCGAGAAGGCCAAGGCCCAGGCCGTGGCAGCTGCCGAAGAGGAGGAAAAGCCGGAAGAGCCTGTGGAGGAAGAGCCCAAAGAAGAGGAACCCGAAGAGCCTGTCGAGGAAGTGGAGCAGGTGCAGCAGGAAGAAGAGCCCGAGGAGGAAGAGGAGGAAGAGCCTGAAGGCATCTCCCATATCGACGCCATCATCGCCGCCGAGCATTTCTGGGGCCACTATCCTTCCGAGCAGCCCGCCGGCTATGACGAAGGCTATGTCTACGATACCTATATCAGCGGCTATCCTTCCGACGATTATCCCTACTATATCATTACCCTGATCATCGCCAACTATGAGGAAGGCATTCAGCAGGAGTACGCCAAGGCCAGAGTCGACATGTATACCGGCGAGGCCACGGCATACTGATCGAAGCCTCTTTCGTAAAAATATCGGAAATCATAAAAGCTCCTTAAGGAGGACCGGAATAAACCGGCTTCCCTAAGGAGCTTTTTCTCTGCGCTTTTCCTGTTTCCCGTGCCTTTTCAGGGCAGAAGGGGCATCAGGGTATTGGCGATATCGGCGGGCATGGGATCTCCCTCCTGCCAGTTTTCCACAACGATCATGAAGGCGGTCTGCTTTTCCCGGCTGACCCCCATAAGAAGGCGGTTGACAGTGCCATTTCCCTGTTCGGCGGTGCCGGTCTTTGCCATATCCACCAGAGAGGAGAGGCCCTTGCCCCCTTCTCTGTAATACTGCTTTGTGGCCCGGGACCAGTAGTCCGAAAGGAGAGAAGCCGTTTCCGGGCTGTAGAGGGTCTTTGTCTTTCCGGTCGCCTCTCCCGCGATGACGGCAGGCAGGGCGGCTTTGCCGCCGCCGGCGGCGGCCCCTGCGATCATGGCCATGTCGATCACGCTGACCTGGGTGCTGCCCTGGCCGATCAGTGACCAGAGGCTGCCCGCCTTATAGTCGATAAAGGAGGTGGAGGAGACGGTCTTGTCCAGTTTTCCCACGGAGTTGAGGCTGCTGCCGCTGACGCCGTTGACGTTGAAGCCCAGCTGTCTGAGGGTCTGGGCGGCGGCGTCCACGTTCAGGGTCCGGATCAGCTGGGCGAAATAGACGTTGCAGGATACGCCCAGAGCCCCCACCAGGTCGTGGGTCCCGTGGCCGCCTTCCTTATCGCCCAGGCAGGTCACGTCCATGCCCCCCTCCGTTTCGAAGCGGCCGCTGCAGTCGAAGACGGCCTCTGCCAGGGAGGGATCCTGCTCCAGGGCGCAGATGGTGGTGACCACCTTCATGGTGGAGCCGGAGATGTAGGAGGCGTCCAGGCAGCGGTTTAAAAGACGCCCGTCGTCCGCGTTTTCCTCCCCGGGAGCCAGGAAGGAGGCGGAGGGCAGGGAGAGAAGGGTATAGACTTCTCCCGTCTTATAGTTGTAGGAAAAAAGGCAGCCCCTTTTTCCCTGAAAAGCATCCTTCAGAGTCACCTGGTCCTGGATGGGCAGGAGAGTGGTCTCCAGGGACTTCCAGGACTTGTCCGAAAGGCCCGCCTCTCCCGTCAGGGCGTTGAAGCCGGAGGGCTTCAGCTTCCCGGAATAGCGGCGGGAGATGGTGTTGTCCGCCGACCAGCCGTTGCCGGTAAGGTTGCCTGTCACGGAGTCGAAATCGGTCTCGCCTCCCGAAAGGACGCCGCCCTTTCTGTCCGTAATGACGGAGGACCTGCCGGTCCTTTCCGTGAAGGTGCGGGCGCTGATCTGGGAGGCGGCCAGGCTGATGCGGACCAGGGAGGCCGGCAGCATGAAGAGCAGGACCAGGGCCAGAGCCAGGATCAGTTTTCTGTATCTTTTTTCCGAACGGTGCATAGGACCTCCTTCAGGCGGGGTACTGCCGCCTTCAGGTTATCTCTGCCAAGCCTGAAGAGGCCGGAGAGGATATCGACATTTTCCGTTTCCCTGACCTGGGAGTCCGTGCTTTTCAGAATGGGGCACTCCGCCGCCATGCACATGCCGGTCAGGGCCCCGAAGCAGACCATGGAGGATCCGCCCAGAGAGAGCAGGGGAGCCGTGATCCCGGTGAAGGGGATCAGGTCTATGCTGCCTCCGAAATTCAGGAATACCTGGGCAAAGATCAGCATGGAAGCCTGGACCAGGACCAGGTGGCTGAAGGGATAGACGCTGTGGTTGCCGGCGGCCTGCCAGATCAGGATGACGTAGGCACCCAGAACGATGAGGAGAATCCCGGCGCCGAAAACGGCCAGCAGGGCCCCCAGGGCCATGTCGGAGTCAATGGCATAGATGGATTTAAGGCTGCCTGCATGGCCTGCTCCCACGCCGTTTAAAAGGCCGCCGAAAAGGATGGCTTCCAGCAGGTCCGCCTGCTGATGGACTCCGCCGGGCCTTTCCATGGCATGGCCCCAGTTGGCCAGTCTTGCCGAGGCATAGGCGGAATGGCGGATCAGCCAGGCAAAGGCGGTAAAGGCTCCCGCCACCAGCAGCAGGGCCAGCTTCCAGCTGTCCAGCAGATAGAAGACCTGGACCACCAGAAGAAGGAAGATGACGGCGGCGTTGCCCATGTCGCTGAGCTTTAAAAGGATCAGGCAGGAAGCAAGGCACAGGGCGAAGCTGACGGCGCATCTCTGCCATCTGCGGTAAGAGGCGGCGCCCAGGAAGATCAGAAGGATCTTGACCATCTCGCCGGGCTGGACGGACACTCCGCCTATAAAGAGCCAGAGCCTTGCCGTGGTATAGCCGCCGGGAGGGGCGGAGCCCAGGAAATAGTTGAGGGCAAGAAGGAGGACGACGCTGCCGGCCCCCAGGTAAAAGAGAAGGTCGGAGACGGCGCATCTTCCCGCCAGGAAGAGAAAAACGGCGGCTGCTGCGGCCATAAAGAGGCACTGGTAGATCAGATGATCCCTGATATTGCCCAGAAGGAACTGGATGGTGCAGCCGCAGGAGGAGAGGATGGAAAGAGACAGGATCATGCTCTGCAGGCGGATCCCCTTTCCCATGTCCATCAGGAAGGCGGCCAGGGCCATAAATGAGGCAAGCAGCATGGCCGTCCGGTAAAGGCTGAATGCGCTGGGTCCAAGATCCGGGTCGGCGAGGCTGCTTACGTAAGTCATGAGCAGTATGGAAAACAGGATCGTCAGGGAGGGTGCTCCCAGACGGGGAAGAGTCTTTTTCATCGCGATTTCCCCTTTACATTGACATAGCGCACGGCGGTCCTGCCCAGCATGATCTCATCCCCGTCCTCCAGAAGGGTACCTTCCAGGGGCACGCGGATGTCGTTGACGTAGATGTCGCTGGTATAGGACCTGCCGCCGCGGGTGTGGCAGATGGGCTTGATCCGGTAGGTCCGGCCGTCATAGAGCATGGCAGCGTGGATCCTGGAGACATAGGGGTCCCCCGAAAGGCACAGATCGCACTTGCTCTGCATCCTGCCTATGATATAGGTGGCGGACCAGAGGTCGCAGGTCAGATCCTTTTCGGACCCGGGCTTTCTGACCAGGAGCCTTTTGTGGATCTTTCTCTTATAGACCCTGGCCCTGGCTTCCATTTCCAGGCGTCCGGTATAAAAGATGGCGGCAAGGGCCCCGAAAGCGGCCAGACAGATGAGAAAGAACATGGCTGCCTCCCGGCTCAGCCCCTGAGCCTTTTCAGGCCCGAGGTGATGAGGCTGGCAAGGACGCCCAGCACAAAGCCCGCGGCCAGGCAGACAAGGCCCACCACAGTCTTTCTGACGGCCTCCGCCTGCACGATGACATAGGAGCCGCTCTGGGACAGGGTCACGGACAGCATGTATTTAAGACCCAAGGCCAGGCCCAGCAGGAGGATCCCTCCGACCACAGCCTCGAACACGATGGCTGCCATCAGGGGGCCTGTGGAAGAACGGCCGTTTTTCTGTGATCTGCTAGTCATTTTTTCATTCCCTCTTTCACGTAAAGATGTGCTTTCGTCTTCGATGCCGGCTCTTTCCAGGAGCAGGGGCCAGGTGGAAGAGCCCGTATCCTCCGAAAGCAGGGGAGCCAGGCGGGCTGCCTTTTCCAGGACGGGCCTGTCGCTGCAGTTCAGCCTTCCTCCTGCCCAGTGGCTGAGGACGGCTCTTTCTCCTCCGTCGAATCCGGTCCTCTGCATCAGCGCATAGTCCTTTTCGGCGCAGAACTTCAGGATGCAGCCGATGCCTTCCGAGGCGGTCTGGATGCCGGTATGGAAGGACAGGCGGGGACGGATCTCTTCCGGCACCATGGGAAGGAGCCAGCAGAGGCACTCCGGAGCCGCGGAGGGTTCCTGGAGGGAGACCATGACCTGTCCGGACTTTCCTTCCGCCGCATAGAAAAGCGACATGAGAAGGGCCTTCTGCAGGCTGTCCGCGGGGATCCTTGAGGGCTTTGAGAGCTCTCCGGACAGGGAAAGAAGTTCCTCCGGTCCTTCATAGACGGGAAGGAGGGAGCCGGAAGAGGCAAGGTCTTTGTCCGCGGCGTTTTCCAGGGCGGAAAAGAGGCGGGCGGTCCTGCCCAGAAGGAAGGCTGCGTCCTCCCGGGAACAGAGCAGGTTCAGGACCATGCTGTGGGCTCTTTTTTCTCCCGCGTTGCCTTTGGGCTGGCGGATGATGACGGCGAAAAGGCACATGCCCCCGGCAAGGGGAAGGAAGGCGAAGCGCCTTGCGTAATCGTCGGACGTGCCCTGGCCGCAGAGCCGTCCGCAGACGGTGCGGATCTCCGCCAGATATTCTGTGGGGAAGCCGGGGCTCCTGTCATAGAGGTCATAGCCCCGGTCTCTGTTTGCGTAAATAATTTCGTATATCATTTTTTCCGATCCGTTTTTTTACTGTACGGGGAAGATCCCCAGTGTGTTGAGGGCCCAGATCAGAGGATCCAGCACGTTGATGGGATTGTTGAAGTCCTGTACGCCGCCAATGTTCTCGCAGGACTTGACCAGAAAGCCCCGGTAGAGGCCGGTGCCGGTCAGAAGTCTGGCCAGGTTGTGGCAGCGGGTGACGATATAGTCCTGCAGGGCCATTCTGGGGACCAGCCGGCCCAGGCGGTAGCCCGCGGTGACGGCAAAGGTCTTGCTGTCGATCAGGGGCACCGTCCCGGAAGGATCTCCGGGGTGGGAGGGCTTTTCCTCCATGAGCTTGTCCGCGTGGGTCAGGATCAGGCCCACCGGCCTGCCGGACAGATCCGCGTTGTTGCGCAGGGTGTTGTAGGCGCTGGTCTCCTGGTCCGCATGCTTGTCGGACTTGACGGTGCTGTCCACGATAAAGAAGAGGTCCGGTCCGGCGTATTCGCTGCCCTGGGCGGCGAAGGTGGCCCAGTCGGAGCTGTAGTTCTGCCAGTCGTAGCTGCCCCATTCGGCGCTTTCCTTGGCGGGAGCGAAGAGCTCGCCCGAAAAGTCCCTGAGAAGGACGCCCGCAACGCCCTTTCCTTCCCGGTCACTGATCACCAGATAGGTAGTCCGGCCTATGCTGCCGGGAACGGTGGGCTCGGCCTTGATCCTGTTGCCGGAATAGCCCGCGGGCTCCAGGTGCATGGAATAGCCGGCCTCGTTGAGGCGGGCCAGGTTGTTGGTGTTGGCTATGGCGGTCAGCCAGGCGCTCTTTCCCGCCGAGGTCAGACCGGCCAGGGCGATGACGTAGAGGGGATAGATCCCGTAGTGCCTGGGAAGGACGGTGTTGTAATTCCTGCATTCGGGGCAGGAGTGGAGCATGGTCAGCTCTTCCTTTTCGCTCCTTCCCTCCGTCTGGCGGATCACGGTGATGGAGTAGGGAACGCCCTGCTCCTTTTTGCCGATCCGGGTGGAGAGCTGGAGGGTAAAGCCGGGATTTGCCGTTCTTTCGGGATCGTCCGGGAAATAGGGGTCCACCCGGTAGGTATGGTTCTGTCTAGAATAGCTGAGCCTTGCGCCTATGGCAGAGGGCGCGTTGTAGTAATAAGCCATGCGGAAGATCTTGCCGCATCTGGGACAGATGCATGTTCCGGCTTTAAGCATGTGATGCCTCCTCGTAGGTGACAAAGGTGAGGGCGTACTGGGGGATCCTGGCGCCCTGGGGGGTGGTGCTGTAGAGGATCAGGGGCCGGTCGGGGATCAGCTGGATATCCTCCTGGCCCAGAAGGAAGCAGGTCCCGGGACTGTACTCGAAGAGGAGCTCCGCGGAAGGAACGGGAGAATCCATGACCACCTGGTAGGTGCCTTCCTGGTCCAGGACCTTGACTCTGTCCCGGCTGCCTATGGCGGCGGTGCCGGAAAGCTGCTGGATCCGGATAAAGGAAGGGGCGTAGAACGGGGAAGCCTGGGGAGAGAGGGTCTCTCCGGCGAAGGAGGCAGGGGCGGGGGCGTCGAATTCGGGAACGTCCCGGGGCTCTGCCTTCTGGAAGGGAGAGGGGGCGGCGCCGCCGCCTCTTGTCTCGTAGCGGATGTCCGAGCCGTCGTTCCAGGTCTCGTATCCGTCCTCTTTATCTTCTCCGGGCGCATCATGGGATAAAAAGCCCAGAAGGATCCGGATTATGGGGATCAGGAGCAGCACCAGCAGGGTAAAAATGCCTGCCGGCTTCATCCCGGCAATGGCGTCCAGAAGAGGCGCTGCCACTTCCGGCATCACCAGCCCGGCAATGATATAGAGGAACAGAACCAGTGCTTCCAGTATGACGAGTCTTGTAAAGCCTTTTTTCAGATTTTTCAAGGGAACGTCCTTTCTGATGCTTTCCTTCGAAGTACGTAGATCTCACGGCCGTCCTGCCCCAGTGCGTAGAGGGCGTCGGGGCCCACAAAGAAACCGTTTTCCGTATCCGGACCGGCTTTCCGGGCTCCGTAAGAAGAGGTTTCCTCATAGGAGGAGTAATCCCAGTCCGGGGAGGCGGAAGCGCTCCCGGTCTCTGCCTTCGTTTTCGAACTTCCGGCCCCGGTAAGATCCAGGTCTGAGATCCGGAGATTTTTTACGTCGTACCAGTCCGCAGCATCGTCGCTGCTTCTTTTTTCGGGATCCGAATAGATCACTGCCTGAAGATGACGTCCGTAGCGCTCCACGGAAAGGCGCTCGCACTCATCCAGAATGTCTCCGAACTGTACTTCCTCCAGCTCTGCCGGGGAAGGAACGGAAGGGGTGAAGATGCAGACAGTGCCCAGGAAGGACTGGCTGCCTTCTTCCTGAAGATAGTCCTTTACATAAAGGAAGGCGTCCCTGAAGCCCCGGGCCAGGGATCCGGAGGGATCCGTCAGACGGACCATCTGGGGAAGGTAACGGTCCATAAGATATTCGCGGGAATAAAGGTGGAGGGGCATCTCCGTGCCGGCATAGCGGGGATCCGCTCCGTTTCCGGACCGGAAGGTGATAAAGCCCGCATGGAAGGAAGAGGGAGGCTCCCCTGTCCTTTTGTGCTTTTTCACTTCCTTTCTCCAGGCGTCCTCCATGGCCAGGCGGTAGGAGCCCATCATCTCCGCGGGAACGGAGGTGTTGAGAAGAAAAAGGGAATACTGGACCTCTTTTTCCTCTTCCGAAGACGCATCGGGGGATCCGCCTCCTGCGGCAGCCTCATCGGGTCCGGGAGAGGGGGCTTCTTCTTCCTCTTCGCCTTCCAGGGGGCCTTCCATGGTCACGGCCATGTCCAGGATGTCTCCCAGGCGCTGGCGGAAAAGGTCGATGCCCGGACGGGCATCCGGCCAGAGGAGGGTGGACTGGCGGAAGAGGCGCTGGACCTTGTTGAGAATGGCGGAGCCGATCTCCTCCTGCCAGCGGAATTCTTCACCCAGCTCCTTTTCCAGCCAGCGGAAATCCCTGGTCTGGTAGCGGGAGATCACGTCCTCGTAGGCGTGGAGCCAGAGTCTGTCGCTGTCGGCCTCATTCATCTGGGCCCTGTGGATCCAGTCCCTGAGGGGCCTGCAGCCGGAAAAGAGTCGGCCAAGGATCAGGCCCAGGGCGAATACGTCGGTCTTCTGGTTCTGGCCGCTTGTCTGGTAGAAGCTGATGACCGGGTCGTTTTCGGGAATGATGTCCTCGGGGGCCGTATTGGATTCGGAGAACTGGGACCGGTAGGTATTGTTGAAGCTCTTGCCGTCGGAATCCTCCAGGCGGATGGTGGCGAAGTCAATCAGGGAGGCCACCTTTCTCCTGCCTTCCGTGAGGATCACCACGTTCTCCTCCTTCAGATCACGGTAGGCCACGATCCTGCGCCCGTCCCTCTGGACATGGCGGTAGAGTTCCTGGAGACCTTCGCAGATCTGGTCCAGGATATCCAGCCTCTCGGTGACGGAAAGGGTCTTCAGGTCGATGAAGCCCGTGGAGTGATCCAGACTGTTGTTGATCAGGTCAAAGAGAGAGAGGCCGTCCGGCTCCAGGATCATGATCCTGCGGCCGTCCAGGGATTCGTCGATCTTTCCATCCTTTCGCAGCTGGCGGGAGACCATGTCTCCGTTCTCGTCCAGGGCGATATGGTGCATGAGGTGGTCGCCCCGGAAATCGGCAGCGTCCCAGTAGTCCCTGTCGGCAGGCCTTCCGGACCGCCTGGGATAGACGGTCACGATCTTCAGGCAGTATTTCCTGCCGTTGTAGAAGGGGCCGCCCTCCGGCACATCCCCGGGGAAGCCGATTTTCAGGACCTCCTTGGTCGGGGAGCTGTAGGAGCTCATTTTTTCTCCCTCGTAGGGATAGTCTCTGTATTCAGTTCCGTCCTTGCTGTAGCGAAAAATACCTTTTGTCATGAATACCTCTGTCAGCTGACCAGTATCCTTGCGGCCAGCATTGTGAAGTTGTCGTCCGAATCGGAATCCTGTACGTCTTCATAGACCTGTTCCACCAGGTTCTGCATGCTGACCGCTCTACTGGTCAGCTCCTGCAGGCGGCTGGGAGGAAAAACGGAAAGGGCGCCGTCGCTGCCCATGAGCAGTATGTTGGAGGCTCCCAGGGCTTCCCTGAAAAAGGGGATCTCATCCTCCCTGATCCTTCTGGGGTCCCCCAGGGCCCTGCACAGATGATTCTTGGAAGGGGAGTAGACGGCCTGGTCCCGGGTCATTTTTCCTTCCCTGACCTGGATGGCCGCTTCGTTGTGGCTGAAAAAGAGCTCTGTCAGAGCAGGGTCCTTGTCGGAATCCTTCAGAAGATAAATGGGGGAGTCCCCTATGTTGCAGGTGTAGACGTAGCCCCCGAAGACCACGGCGATGCTGATGGTGGACCCGTTGTCGCCGGGCCTGGTGCGAAGGGCCGTATCGGCCCGTCTCACCGCGTCCTTCATGGCCTGCAGGATCAGGCCGTAGCGCCGGTCCTCGTCCATGGCGGCCAGGTCTCTTGATCTGGCCAGGAGGCCTCCCAGAGATTTATAGGCCGCGTCCAGGGCAAATCCGGAGGATTTTTTTCCGTTGGCGGAGGAGATGCCGTCCAGAACGGCCTGGATAAGGATCTGGCCCGAACCGTCGGGCCTGGCGGATCCCGTCATGATAAAATACGCGTCCTGGTTCTCGGGACGGTTGTGTCTGTATGTAAACTGATGACTGTCCTGTACTGTGATCAATTCCGGTCCCCCCTCAGCGGAACGTGGCATTGCTGCCGCTTACGTCTTCGTCTTCCTCTTCTCCGTCCGGGTCGTCCTCGTATTCGGCGCTGCCGCCAAGACCGGAAACGGATTCCTTAATGCCGGACAGAATGCTGGAGAAAAAGCCGCGTCCCTTCTTTTCGGCCACGTATTCCTCCTCTTCTTCTTCGCCTTTTCCACCGATCAGATCGTTCAGAAAGGCTCTGGCGTCCGGTCTCAGGGAGGGGAAGGGGGAGAGGCACCTGGTGAGCAGGGATTCATGGCCCTGGGGCATGCCCTGGATCCTGAAGGAGGTGCCGGTCCAGCTGGCCACCTCCACGCCCAGGTAGGCGACGGAATAGACGTCGGTCTTTTCGGAGGCGCCTTCCTTGCCGGCTTCCCTGGGCATCTCGTCCGGATAGTCATAGGTGCCGGACTGGCCCCGCAGGGGAAGGATGGTCACGTTTTTCAGCTGCTGGTCCCTCCAGCTGCAGAAGACCGTGTCCAGACTCAGGCAGGAGAGGGAGGTATATTCCCGGATGCCCGTATGGTCGTTGGATGCATGGCGCCTGCAGCGGTCGAAGGCAGTGATCTGCTCCAGCAGCTCCTTCATGAGCCAGACCGGATCCACCTCGATATGGTCCTGCAGAAGCTCTCTTAAGGAGAGGGCGTCCACGGGCCTTCTGAAGTGGTAGCACCAGTAGGGGCCGTGGATGCTCCTGCCCGTATAGTGCATGGTCCTGAACTCTTCATAGCTGTTGATGGTCATCTGTGTGATATTTGAAAAATAGCGGTCCAGTTCGTCTCCCTCGCCCTGGTCGGGACGCAGGATAAAACGGATCTCGGGAAAGCCGTTCGGGTCTTTCGTATCCACGATCTTGCCCCCGAAGGCCAGTTTTTTGGACTGGTTGTAGAGATCCTCAAAGGAACCGCTCCGTTCTGTATATGTTTCGGGCCTGGGCCTGCCCGCTGCCCCGCCAGCTGCTGCTGTCCTGGAGCGGACCGGCCTGCCTTTCAGGTTTCCGTCGATCTGCATGCCGGATTACCTCCTGCAAAAAAATTTCCTTAATGTCAATGTACCGCAAAGATTCTTCCACTTTCCTATCAGAACTTGTTAATGAGAAGGTGCCTCTGTCTGGGCGATGCGGCTGAAGGCGATCACGTCGAACTGGAAGAAGCTTCTGGGATAGAGCAGGGCATAGTTGGCCTCTACCAGCATGAGATTGATCTGTCCCAGGCTGCAGCCCATCTTGATGCCCATCTCGATGATGGTGTCCCTGGCGCTGCGGCTCCTGGGCCTGGTCATGCGGCCGAAGAAATCCTGGATGACGTTGACGGAGCAGGTCTGGTCCCCTTCATAGAAGAGCTGGTCGTAGATGAAGGGAAGGGACTTTTCCGTAAGTCCGTGGGTCTTTATGTAGTTCTGCCGGAAATCCGCCCTTCTGTTGGAAAAGTCGCTGTAGGAGACCAGAGACATCCTCTGGCGGCACTCCTCCAGGAACTTTGCGATCTCCGGATCCGCGGCCCATTCGGAGACGGTCTCCGGAGAAGTGTTCTTAAGGCCCAGATCCGGCAGGCCCAGAGCGGAGAGAGTGCAGGAGGCAAAAAGGATCCTGTCCTCCACCGGCGTGTCCCGGAGCCTGGAAAAGACGGCCCGGAGGACTTCGTTGCGGCAGTTGACCTCCAGGTCATAGGTGGAGGTGAAAAGGCCCGGGTGATGGAGCTCCATGAGGATATGCTCCACGGCCTTTTCGTCCGGCACAGGATCCCGGCCCAGGATGGCCTTGAGGACCACGTCCCTTCCGGGGACCCGGAAGTTGGAGGCGTGGGCCTTGAACATGGACAGCTCCTGGGGAGAGATGCCCAGGCGCTTTGCGTAGTCCTTGCCGGACTCCCCGGCCTCCCTGCCGGTGGTCAGAAGCTCCTCGGCCCGGTCACGGCCTGTGGGATTGGTGATCTGCCAGCTGCCGTCGGTGCCGGAAATGATGACGTAGGAATTCCTGTCCTGAATGATCCGGACGGATTCGCTGGTCAGCCTGGCCATGGTGACCTTGGTGTCATTGCCGTAGGCGTCGGTGTAGCTTGTTTCGATGGTGCTTGTTTTTTCGTTCATTATAATCCTCGGGATACCACGTCCATAGGAGCAGCTGCACCGCATGGGCGTGGAGGAACGCGGTCTTTTTTCTTTCCACGAAAGTCCGCGCACCTGCTGTCCCGCTTCCTCCTTTCTTATTATGTTATGAGATGCGTTCCCATGCTCCAGGGAACGACAGGGCCTTTACTTTTCCTGCAGCGACGCTCTTTCCGTTATCCAGTATGACGCGTGT
>ODAI011120269.1_pt1 | contig 16748 bp, 12 predicted proteins | sample 1539321 | NCBI WGS metagenome assembly ODAI01 (sample SAMN02144231, study PRJEB22623) | gut metagenome | biome: sheep rumen | host: Ovis aries | place: New Zealand | reverse complement strand
GCTCCAAAGATTTTTCGCTGGAATTGGATAAGTTATCCAAAACAACAACATCATAGCCGGCGTTTAATAATTCCACACAGGTATGAGATCCGATAAATCCCGCACCTCCTGTTACTAAAATTGCCATAAATAAACCTCTCTTTCTATCATTTGCCAAGTGCAAGTATTTGATTCATTAAATAATATAGATTAGCTCTACCGTCCGCTTTGTAGACGATGGAGATTAAATGCTCATTTCGTTCGTTTACGCTGTAGCACACCAAACAGTATCCGGCATCAAAGGTGGTACCGGTTTTTCCGCCGATAACGTTAATACCCTCCGGCGCCTTTTTTTGTCCCGATAAATACCCACAGGTATTTGCCCAAGACTGCTGCTTCGCGTTTCCTGCTCTGTCCGTATAATATACATCATAATTACTGGTCTGCAAAATTTCAACAAAGTCGTTGTACTTCAATGCTTCGTTGGTAATTAAATACATGTCGTAAATCGTTGTATAATGGTCCTCATCATGTAAACCGTTTGGGGTTACAAAATGAGAATGACTGGCTCCGATTCGAGCGGCCTCTTCATTCATTAGTGCCACGAAACTGTCCACATCTGTGCTGATACCTTCCGCAATCGCTACCGCAGCATCATTTCCGCTTCGAAGCATAAGTCCATATAATAGTTGGCGAAGAGTTAACACATCCCCGGGATTTAATTTACAGACGGAAGAATCGGATGCCTGTTTGCATGCATTTTCCGATACGGTAATCTGTTTTTCCAAATCGCCATATTTTATGGCAACATAAGCAGTTAAAATTTTCGTCGTGGATGCTGGATACAGTTTTCCCAAAACATTTTGAGCATATAAAACTTCCCGTGTATCCATATTAAACACGCCGGCGCCACCTGCCACAGAAGAATCCACCTGATCTGTCAAATAATCCTCTCCGTTTGTTACACAAAGGGAGGATGACATCAGATTGGAATTGGACTTCGGTGCGTTTAGAATGAGACCCAAAGAATAGGAATCTTCATATACGGAATAGGGATTCTTTACTTCCACATCGGAAGAACACCCCGTTAAACAAACGGTAAGTGCAACCACCAAAAATACGGTTAAAATTTTATTTGTACATTTCACGCCACTCAAGGTCTCCTCGATCTAATGACATAATTAAAAGCTCAGCCGTCGCCAAATTAGTAGCCAACGGAATATTATGAGCATCACACAAGCGAACAATGTTATTCACATCCGGTTCACTTGATTTTACATGCAGCGGATCCCGCAAAAAGATAACCAAATCAATTTGATTATGTTCAATCTGAGCACCCAACTGCTGTGTTCCGCCCAAACGACCGGCCAAATACTTATGAACCGTTAAATTCGTCGCTTCCTCCACAAGTCTTCCTGTGGTACCCGTGGCGTATAAATCGTTTCTGGATAACACTCCCCGATATGCGATACAGAAATTCTGCATCAGTTTTTTCTTGGAATCATGAGCAACCAATCCAATATTCATTTGCTCCATCTCCTTAAATTAATATTTCTTCGCCTGTAAACTAACGTTTAGTACAAACCCCATTCCAAAATACAACGTCACCAGCGACGTCAAACCGTAGCTCATAAACGGAAGGGTAAGTCCCGTATTGGGAAACATCCCCGTAACTACGCAAATATTAACAAACGCCTGATAGCCAATCAAAGAAGCCATTCCGACGCAAATTAACTCGCCTGCCAAATCTTTAGCTTTTTTTGCGGTCTTTAAGCAAAGAAGGGTAATGGCAATCAAAAGACCGATAATGATTACGGAACCGATAAAACCGGTTTCCTCTCCCGCTACCGCAAAAATAAAGTCTGTCTGCGGTTCGGAAATATAATTTCCGTTTTTCACAGACTCAATACTATCCGTATTTAACCCTTTTCCGAACAGAATTCCGGAACCGATGGCCATAATGGCATTTTGTTGCTGATAAGAATATTTCGGATATTCATCCGGATACAGCCAAGCCAAAATACGATAGTTCTGATATCCTTCCAAAACGGAAGAACCGCCATGAGTCAAAACAATCAAAATAACAACCACTGCAACAAAACCGCCCACAACAGCCGGAATCACGATTTTATAGCTGAGTCCGGAATAAAAGACCATGGTGGCAATAATCAAAAATGTAACAACCGTGGTAGACAAATCCGGCTCCTTTATAATCAAAAGAAGGGGCAATCCCGCCAACACGGCCAAATAACCCAAGCGGCGAATGTCATTGATTTCATCCGAATACTTTGACAGATAAAATGCAAAAAACAAAACCAAAAATATCTTTGCAATTTCCGAAGGCTGAAAACGAATGACCCCAAGGTCAATCCAACGAACCGCTCCGTGAGAAGCATGGCCGGCAATCAAAACGATACCCAAAAGAACAATTACCAGACCGTAAAACAGCCAATAGAACTGTAACACAAAATCATAATCAATAAGTGCCACAGCCACCATTACCACGATACCGATAATCATACCGATAATCTGACGGTTCTGATAACTTTCATTTGCACTTCCGATAACCAAGATTCCGATGATGGAAATCGCAAATATACACGCTACCAAAAGATAGTTGAAGTTTTTAACTCTATAATTCCGAAACATGTTTATTTAGAAAAGTATGCCGTTTTCCAAAGGCTCCATCACCATTTCACCTTCGAAAATACAAACGCACTTCAACGTTCCCTTCTTATCTTTCTTCTTAAAAAATCCGCCTTTTTGTTCAAACAATTCCGGATTTTGCCACCTACACAAAGAAACGGCTTCGGTTTCAAAATCCGATGCGATGATGTAAGAAGACTCGTCTTTCTTTCTTCCGGCATCGATTTCGCCGTATACCGTACCCAGAACTATAACGCTTCTGTCACAGCTTAATGTGACGCCTCTTTTCACATCTCCCAGGACCACCACGTCCCGGTCAAAATGCATGTCGTTATCCACGTCACCTTTTACTATTTTAGCATTTTGAAAGGCTTTTTCACAATAGAACTTATGAATTTTCTCGTCTACCGATTCCTTTACGGTCTCAAAAGAATCCCCATCTGTTATCATCATAATTTTCACATGGGAATTAAGTTCAATGGACTCCACGATAGCCCTTGTCTCCTCGGAAGACAGTTCTCTTCCTCGAAGTTGCAATATCGTTTGAATCTCACCAAAGATATCTTTATTATTTAAAAACTTATAGCAGACTTCCTCCACCAAATCCATAAATTCGCAATCCGGATCCAAATTAAGTTGTAATCCGTTGGAATTATATTTAATAACACAAAATTCAGCCATGGTAATTTTTCTCTCCTTTTAGTCCGTCACACGGTTTGTGGACGTATTGGTGGTTGCTTCGCCGTTAACCAACTCTTCCGTATCTTCCACACCAAAGTAAGCGCTTAAGATATCCTTTGTTACTTCCGCAGCATTATGGGAGGTGTAACCGAAGGCAATACGTGTCGCTATGGCCACCTTTGGATTGTTATAAGGTGCATATCCCACAAACAAAGCGTGGTTCGGTCGGGTCTTTACCTGCTGCGCCGTACCGGTCTTTCCCGCTACTTCAATAGGGAAACCGTTAAAACAGCTTAAATTCTCCACAACCATTTTCATACCGCTGTGAATGGCAGACCACTCCATGGGATTTAAAACATCCACCTGATTCTTTAACGTGGAAGAATACTCTTCTATGGTATTTCCTTCATTGTCGGTCACATGATCGAGAAGAGAAAGATCATAAACATTTCCGTTATTTGCCACCGCAGTCACGTAACGCGCCAATGCAATGGTGGTATAGTTGTTATCCGACTGTCCGATGGCAGCCATAACCGGGTACTCCGTGGCAATGGATGATTGATTCTCTTCAATCTCGATACCGGTCTTTTGATCCAAACCAAACATCTGGGCATAGTTTTGAATCTTTTCGATACCCTTTTCATCGTTATAGTTGGATCCGCCTGCAAGCTCCCAACCCACTTCGTAGAAGAAATAGTTACATGAATCACGGAGGGCTTCGGAAACATTAATGGAACCGTGGCTGCTTGGATAATGCCAACATCTCGGTTTATTGGACACCTTTTCAAATACAACACCGTCGTAAATCTCGGTGGAAGGTGTAATCACATTTTCCGCCAAACCCGCAACGGAACTTAACATCTTAAACGTTGAACCCGGAGCGGTTCTTTGCTGGGTTGCATGGTTATACAAAGGATTGGATAAGTTATATACCAGTTTGGAATAATAGGACGAATCCTTTGCATTAATAAGCTTATTACTGTCATAGCCGGGATAAGATACACATGCCAACAAATCCCCGTTGGAAGGATCGATGACTACGCAAGATCCGGAGCAGGGATCTAGTGCCAATTCTCCCGGAGTAATCTCCAAGGATCGTATTTCCTCTTTTAAGAAGGAATAGGCCGGCAAAGTTCCGGAAGCCAGTGCATCACGTTTTTCTTCATTCCATTCCAAATATCCTTGGTCATAAAGAATTGCGCAGAGCTGATTTCCTGTAATCTCATCATTTAAAATCGCATACCGGAAAACGAGTTTTTCAAAATCCGTCTTGGAAAGAATGTCGGATTCAATGTAATCCACCAACGCTTCATACACTTCATCGGTATCCACGTATAAGGACTTCTGCGTAAAGGTAGTAATATCAATCCAGTCCATCTCGATACAATACTTTAAGTATTCCTCGGCGGATAACTCTTCGCTGGTCCACTGCTGATAAACTTTATCCGTGGAATCAACGGAATCGGAAAGCAAAACATTATTTGCTCGAAGTGTCTTTACAACATAAGTAATATACTGCTGCTGTTCCTCGGATAAATCACGGTAAGGTGCGGGATTTGAAGACAAAAGCATGGAACGAATCCCAGGTTTTACACCGTTATACTTACTGTTAAAGGTTGAAAATACCTGTTTTTCCAAAGAGGATGCATCATCTGCCTTTAACGAAGAAATATCGATTAAGTTGTTGTTTACAAGGGCAAAATACACATCGTAAATGGGAACCGGGATATCGGAAGAAGAACCTTCCGCCGGTGCGTTATAAGTCTTTATGTTTTCAATTTTTGAATACAAAATACCTGCGATTTCCTGCTCAATCAAATGATATGCATTCACCGTCAAATCTTTATCGATGGATAAGTAGACATCGCCTCCCGGGACAGCATCTTTTGACTCTGCCTCCTTTAAGACATTTCCCACATTATCTACGTATTTAACCGTATATCCTTTTTCACCGGAAAGGTATTCGTTCATGTACTGTTCGATACCGGTTTTTCCGATAATATCGTTTAATGTATATTCATCGTTTTCCTTGGAAAGTTCCTCATATTCTTCCGTGGAAATCTTTCCGGTATATCCCAAAACATTGGCAAAGCATTCCGCATCCACATAACGGCGTACCGACTGCTCTTTCACTTCCACACCCATGAAATCCGCTTCATGCTCTTTGATATAAGCCACGGATTCTTCCGAAACATCGGATGCGATGGTGGTGGAAATATACTTCTGATAGTTATTTAAACTCATATAATAACGAATTACAGCGATTTTATATCGCATTTCCTTACTGTAATTCGTGGATATATCATAACGATGCTCACCGCAAAGATAATTCATAATCTCATCTGCGCTGGCATTTGCTTCATCGATTTTGTACTTGCTGTTTCTCTTTGACTTTAAATCATCAATGGAAGAATAACCGAAAATATCCGCACGGAAACGCTGAAGCTGCGTACCGGATAAAGAATATACATAATCTCCCGTAGCATTTAAATAGATACCGAAGGTATTATCAATCTCATCTCCGCGAAGATTTAAGTTTAAGATAATGTCATACAGCATCTGATTTAGAGTTTCGTTTTTTTCTTTTGTGCTGTAATTTGAAAATTTATCTTCGATGGTAACCGCATGTGCCAACTCGGAATATGCAAGCAAATTTCCGTTTCTGTCATAGATGTTTCCACGGGTGGCATCCACGGTGGTGGTCTTTTCCGTCAAGTAATTATAGTTTTCCTGATAGGACTTTCCGCGAATAATTTGTAACACAAAAAGACGTCCTACAAGGACAACTCCAAAAAAGATCATGAGTGTCTGTATGACTTTTAATCGATCGGTAAAAATTTTCTCCTTTAAATCATTCAGTAAATCCCACAAATCTTCGTTCGCTCCTCTTATCGGATTTATTTAGCCATCGCTCCATATAATAAATCGGGAAATATAAAACCAAAGAAATAAGTACCGTATAGACAACTTCCGGTAAGATTACATGGAACAGATAAAAGAAAAAGTCATATCTTGCACGCATAAAATACACGCAAGAATATACGAGACCGCCGTAAATAAAATCACTTAAGGCAATCAAAAACAGCGGAAGTTTCATATCATCACCGAAAAACCACTGATGAAACAAAACATTCAAAAGACCCACAATCAAATAAATCACCGCATACATACCGAAGTAGGTACCGGAAAACATATCCAAAAGGAGTCCCGAAAACATACCCAAAAATAAAGATGCATTTCCTCCGCGCATAAATCCCACGGAAGAAACCAAAATAATCATAATGTTCGGCGCAATTCCTCCAAGTTTAAAATTGGGGAAAACGCTGATATGCAACAAAAAATATATCACCAACAAAAGGATATAGACACAAACTCTTTTAATCAGAGGTTTAATTTCCATCTTCGTTTCCTACTTCTTTTAATTCAAGGATAACCAGCACTTCCTGTAAATGCTTAAAATCTACCGCAGGTGTAACGGTACCGGATTTGGTCAACTTATTGGAATCCTCGTTCAATTCGCTGATATAACCGATCAAAATTCCCGGCAAAAACTTTGAACTGATATTAGAAGTAACCACACTTGTTCCGACAACCACTTCATTATCCGGATCTTCCAGATTTGTAAGTTCTATCATGTTTCGATCCGTCATAAGTTCCAAGTCACCGGAAATAAAACAATTATCCGCGGTATCCAAAACCATGGAGCTGACATTGGAATTATCATCGATAATGGAACGAACAATGGCATAACTGGGGCCTACCTGAGTCACAATACCTACCAAGCCGCTTCCGCTGATGACATTCATATCTTCTTTAATACCGTCATTGGAACCTTTATCAATGGTGAATGTATTAAACCAGTTACTGGAACCTCTGGCAATCACGTGTGCACCGGTAGTGGGATATTCGGTATATGCAGCCGAAAGTTCATACATATTCTGTAAACGTTCCAACTCCTGCTGTTGAAGCTGCATATTCGTAAGTTTCGAAGTAAGCTCCTCTACCTGTGCCTTCAGTTCTGTATTCTCGGCAATAAGTTCTTCTTTGGTCTTTGTGTCCTCGGAATTCTCGGAAGCACGGTTCGATATATAATCCAACCCCTTTTCCATGGGAACAAACACATAATTGGCAATGGTTTGAATCGGGCCGCCGGAAAAACCGGTAACATAACTTAAAGCCAATAACATAAAACAAATTGTAAGTAATGCAAAGAACACCCCGCCTGTGGGAATGTTCAAATTGTTTCTCTGTCTCATAATAAATCCTGTTAACTAAAGATTCGGGATTTCATACTGTATCCGAAACGTTTGTATTTTTCATCCGTCAAGACTTTTCCAAGTCCGCGAACCACCGTTTCGTCCCCGTTTTCCACAACGTTAACCTTAATATTTGTCATATTTGTAATATAAGTGGAGAAATCGTTGACACTTGCACCGCCACCGGTGAGATAAATACCGGACTTTACGATATCACGGGCAAGCTCAGGGGGAACTTTCTCCAAAATCATTTTAATCGCAGTACAGATATTGCTTAAATCATCCTTCATACCTTCATATACGATATCGGATGAAATATCCATCTCAATTGGAAGGCCGCTTACAACATCACGACCCACAATCATCATGGAGTCTTTTCTTCCGGGAACTGCAGAACCGATGCCCTCTTTTAATGCTTTACCGGTTTTATTACCGATCAAAAGGTTATACTTTCTCTTTAAATATGTGACAATGGAATCATCCAATTTGTTTCCGCCGTAGCTTAAAAGCTGACTTAAAACAAGGCCTCCCAATGAAATAACGGAGATCTCCGTGGTATCTGCTCCCACATCAACCACCATTACACCGGTAGGTTCCGTAATATCAAGTCCCATACCGATGGCATCCGCCAAAGGCTTTTCGCAAAGAGCAATACTCTTGGCCTTTACCTTTGTCTTTGCAAACATATCGTAAAAGGCTTTTTTCTCTACTTCCGTAATATCCGTAGGAACGGCGATTACAATATCCGCACCCTTAAGACGAGCCTTTACGTCATGCTCCAAAACCTGCAAAAGCATGGTCTGCATATTGTCGAAATCGGCAATGACACCGTTAATAATGGGGAAAGACACTTCAATGGTTTCCGGTGCCTTTTCATACATCAAATATGCATCGTCACCGTATGCATACATTTCATTTTTATTTACAATCGCAATGGTATTCTTCTGATTGGTAACTTCACCGTTTGAAATCGAATAAATCTTCAAATTTCCCGTTCCCAAATCTATTCCATATCCGTTTGACATTTTTACTCCTCACTTCGTCCCTTTTCTTAAGGTTTTTAACTTATACATTCTATCATATCAGGGTACCCTTAACAAGGTTGGCATCCACCAGTTTCTGCAAAGAATTTAAGATTCCGATTTTGCCGTGATACCATGTTAAGCCGCCTTGAAAATAGACTGCATATGGTTCTTTTAAAGGACCGTCCGCAGACAGTTCGATGGATGATCCCTGTACAAACGCACCGGCCGCCATAATAACTTGTGAATCATATCCCGGCATATCCCAAGGTTCCGGTGTTACATAACTGTCCACAGGTGCAGCCGCCTGAATTCCTTTGCAAAATGCTATCAAAGCATCCGCAGTTTTAAGTTCCACGGATTGAATAATATCGCATCGTTTTTCCGAACCGCCGGGTACCACAAAATATCCCAAACGTTCATAAAGATTGGCGGCAAAAACAGCCGCTTTTAATGCCCCGCAGGTAACGGTGGGTGACAAAAAGAATCCCTGGAACAAGCTTTGGTTCATAGAAAGGGATGCCCCCACTTCTTTTCCCAATCCGGGAGAAGTGAGTCGATGGGCCGCATTTTCGATGCACTCTTTTTTTCCTACGATATATCCACCGGTAGGCGCCAATCCACCACCCGGGTTTTTAATCAAAGATCCCACAATCATATCGGCGCCCACTTCCAAGGGTTCCCTGGTCTCCACGAATTCCCCGTAGCAGTTGTCCACCATGATGATGACATCTTTTTTTATTTTTCGAATAAAGGAAATTAATTCACCTATACGATCAACGGACAAGGAAGGACGCATGGCATATCCTTTTGATCGTTGAATCGTAACAAGTTTTGTTTTTTCGTTAATGGCTTCCTTAATTCCCTCAAAATCAAAGTCACCGTTTGAAAGCAAATCCACCTGACGATAAGAAATCCCGTACTCCGCCAAAGAGCCCATGGAAGGACGGATGCCGATCACCTCCTCTAAGGTGTCATAGGGTTTTCCCACCGGAGATAACAGTTCATCTCCCGGACGAAGATTTGACATTAAAGCAAGGGCTAACGCATGGGTTCCGCAGGTAATCTGGGGACGAACAAGGGCATCCTCACCCTTAAAGGTGTCCGCATACACTTTTTCCAAAGTTTCTCGGCCCAAATCGTTGTAACCGTATCCTGTGGTACCCAGTAAACACTCGGCACTGACTTTGTTTTTTTGCATGGCACGCAAAATCTTTAACTGATTAAACTCCGCCACTTTATCAAATTCCAAGAATCTTTCTTCCAAGTCTTTTAAAACTTTTTCACCCAGTTCATAGACTTCTTTTGAGATTCCAAGTTCCTTATAAATTTCATAAACATCCATTACAATATCTTCCTTTTTCTGCACTCTTCTTCCATAAAAGAAAGAATCTTTTCGTCGTCGTAAGAAAAGTTTTTCTTATCAATCCAAATCACATCTTTTTTTGCCTTAAACCAAGTAAGCTGTCGCTTCGCAAAATGACGGGTGTCCCGCTTAATTCGATATACGGCTTCCTCAAAAGAAATTTCATTCGAAAGCGCATCCAATACTTCTTTATAACCAAGTCCCTGCATGGAAACATACTCTTTTGTATATCCCATATCCGCCAAACGTTTTACTTCATCAAAAAGTCCCGCTTCTACCATCTGATCCACACGCTTTTCGATTCCGTCATAAAGTCTTTCTCTGTCATCATTTAATACAAAAAACGCAAAATTATAATCGGATTCTTTTTGCTTTTGCTCTTTGTTATGCTCTGAAATCCGCTTTCCCGTGGTTTCATAAAATTCCAATGCACGAATCACGCGTTTTATATTATTCTTATGAATCGCTTCACAGGATGCGGGATCCACCATTCTTAACCGTTCAAACAAAGCATCCGCACCTTCGTTTTTTGCAAAACTTTCCAACTCTTGTCGAAGAGATTCATCCGTTTCCCCCTCCGAAAAAGATGCACCGTACAAAAGCGCCTGAATATAAAATCCGGTTCCTCCGCATACAACCGGAAGACGGCCTTTACCGTAAATATCCTCTAAAGCCTCATTTGCCATGTCGCAAAATCGCGCCACATGAAATTCTTCCTTCGGTTCTAAAACATCCACCAAGTAATGGGGAATACCACCCATTTCTTCGACAGAGATTTTTGCCGATCCGATATCCATGTATTTGTATACCTGCATGGAATCCGCGGAAATCACGGAACCGTCGTGACGTTTCGAAAACATAACGGAATATTTACTTTTCCCTGTGGCTGTTGGGCCGGCAATAATCACAAGCGGTTTTTTCATTAAACAATCCTTTTAAACTTCTTATCCAGTTCATAATGAGTCATGCGAACAATCGTTGGTCTTCCGTGAGGGCAATGATAGGGATTCTCCAAAGAAAGCAAATCATTGATTAATGTCTTTGCTTCTTCCATTGACAAATGATCGTGTCCCTTTACCGCAGCCTTACATGACATGGAGGCGATTTTTTCCAATATCAAATCCGGATGTGAACTTTTCTTCACATCCGATAAGGAGGCGATGGTCTGCAAAAACAAATCCTTTTCATCAATTCCGAAAATGTTTCCCGGAATTCCCGTAAGTGCCACCTCATTTCCGCCAAAGGTTTCAAATTCATAGCCCACACGTTTAAATTCTTCTTCGTTTTCAAACAAAAGCGTCATATCCGCATCCGACAAAGATACGATTATCGGAGGTGAAATCTGCTGGGAAGTCATGGTCATATCCTTTAATCTGGCCATAGTTTTTTCAAACAACACCTTTTCGTGTGCCGCATGTTGATCAATGATATATAATGCCTCATCAAATTCCACAAGCCAAAAGGTATCAAACACTTCACCGATAATACGATGATGTTTGATACTTTCCTCCGTCAAAAACGTCTGCTGTACAAACTTTGGTTTTTCCTGTTTGACGGAAATTTCTTCCTGAATGGTCTGATCGATTTTTTCTTTAAAATCTTGGAGACGTTTCTTTTCAAATGGTTCCGCCCCAAAAGAAACCGGCTTATTTTCTGAAACCGAATCGGTAGTTTCTTCTTTTTTTTGTTCTTCAAAAAGGGGAACTTCGGAAATATCCTCACGATGACGAAGAACATCTGTAATCAAGTGATTTAATTCTTCACTGATTTGTTCACCTTCGAAGAAACGGACTTCCTGTTTTGTGGGATGAACATTTACATCCACATCCTTCATGGAAAAATCCAAATTCAATACCGCAAAAGGATACTGATGCTGCATCAAAAAGCCTTCATATCCCGCTTCCAAAGAGCGCATCAAAAGCTGGCTTTTTACATATCTTCCGTTTACAAAAAAGGTTTCATAATTTCGATTTCCACGATGAACAAGAGGAGAACCAATATAACCGTTTATCTTAAAATGAGCCGTCTCATGATTGACTTCAACAAGTTCCTTTGTGATATCTCTACCGTAAAGCTGATAAATCACATCCAAAAGATTTCCGTTTCCGGAGGTTGCAAACTTTTCCTGATTGTTAACCAAGAATCGAAAACTGATACCGGGATGAGAAATCGCCAACTTCTCCACCACTTCCGAAATATAGTTTCCTTCCGTCATGGGAGATTTTAAGAACTTCTTTCTGGCGGGAGTATTATAAAACAACTGTCGAACAATAAAGGTGGTTCCGTCGGGAGTCGCCATTTCTGTAAACTCCTTTTCCTCTCCGCCTTCAATACGAAAAGACACACCGGTGATATCTTCTTTTGTTTTTGTTAAAAGTTCCACCTTGGAAACCGCAGATATGGAAGATAATGCTTCTCCACGAAATCCCAAGGAAGAAACGGAGAGTAAATCCTTTGCACTTCGGATTTTACTGGTGGAGTGTCTTAAGAATGCATTTCTTACATCCTCCCGTAAAATTCCGTCTCCGTTATCGGAAATACGAATATAAGAAATTCCACCGTCTTTAATCTCCACGGTAATGGCTGTGGAATTGGCGTCTATGGCATTTTCCATAAGTTCCTTTACCACAGAAGCCGGCCGCTCCACCACTTCACCTGCGGCGATTTTATCAATTGTCTCCTTGGATAAAACTTCAATGCGATTCTTGTTTACCATCGATTCTTCACCTTAGACTGTAATTCATTCAAAAAATTTAACGCTTCCATCGGGGTCAGGTTTTTAATATCCAACTCTTTGATTTCATCTACAATATCCGAATCGGAAACCGTATCAAAAATCGTCATCTGGTTCGGGGTAACATAGTCCGGTGTTGATGAAATTTTCGCTTTCGAGCCGGAATACTCTGCGATGTTTTTCGCAACATTTGCGATATCGTTTTTTACAAGTTCGGAGCAAATCTCATTGGCACGATCGATAACGGAATCCGGTACACCGGCCAATTTTGCGACCAATACACCATAGCTTTTATCCGCACCGCCGGGAACAATTTTTCGAAGGAAGACAATATCGTCACCGTTTTCTTTTACGGCAACGCAATAGTTGTTAACACCGTCAATCTTTCCTTCCAATTCCGTAAGTTCATGATAGTGTGTGGCAAAAAGGGTCTTTGCACCCAAGATCTTTTTGTCCGCCACATGTTCCACCACTGCCCATGCAATGGAAAGTCCGTCAAAGGTGGAGGTACCTCGTCCGATTTCATCCAAAATCAATAAAGAATTTGATGTGGCATTCTTTAAGATATTTGCCACCTCATTCATTTCCACCATAAACGTAGACTGACCACTGGCCAAATCATCGGAAGCCCCCACACGGGTAAAGATACGATCCACAATGGAAATCTTTGCCTTATCCGCCGGGACAAAAGAACCGATTTGCGCCATTAAAACGATAAGTGCCGTCTGTCGCATATAGGTGGATTTTCCCGCCATATTCGGTCCGGTAATAATGGAAATGCGATTCTTTTTGTTATCCAAAACCGTATCGTTTTTGATAAACATATCGCCATCCAACATCTGCTCCACCACCGGATGTCTTCCGCCTTCGATACGGATTTCTCCGTCCTCGGAAATTCTCGGGCGAACATAATGGTTCTTTTCCGCCACATACGCCAAAGATAAATACACATCCAAATGAGCAAGCGCTTTTGCGGTCTTTTGGATTCGGGAAACTTCCGCATTAATGGAATCCAAAATTCCTTTGTAAATTTCATATTCCAAAGAAGTGAGTCGTTCTTCCGCACCAAGAATCGTGTTTTCCAATTCCTTTAATTCCGGTGTATAGAAACGCTCCGCATTGGTTAAAGTCTGTTTTCTGATAAAGTAGTCCGGCACCTTATCCAAATAGGAATTTGTAACTTCAAGATAATAACCGAAGACCTTATTGTACTTGATTCGAAGGTTTTTAATATCGGTTTTTTCTTTTTCCTGTGTTTCCAACTTGGCAAGCCATTCTTTTCCGTCGGTTTTGGCATGACGAAGACGATCCACTTCTTCATTAAATCCTTCTTTTAGGATTCCTCCGTCATGAACCATAATGGGAGGTTCTTCGCAAATGGCCTCATCAATCAACTCATACAGATCCGTCAAAGAATCCATATCTTCATTTAATTCTTTTAATATTTCGCTTTGAAACTCGGACAACACGGCCTTGATTCCGCCAATTACACCGATAGAATTCTTAAAAGCAATCAAGTCCCTGGGATTTGCGGTTTGATAGGCAATACGTGTCATCAAGCGTTCCAAATCGTAAACCGGATTTAAGTATTCACGAAGTTCTTCTCTGGAAATCAAATGCTTATTGATCTCCGCGATTCCGTCCTGACGTTTTACAATCTCATCCTTATGAATGAGAGGTTGTTCAATAAAGCTGCGTAAACATCTGGCACCCATAGCGGTTTTTGTCTTATCCAATACCCAAAGAAGAGAACCCTTCTTCTCCTTTTCCCGCATGGTTTCCACCAATTCCAGATTTCTTCTGGAAGAGGAATCTATAAGCATATAGTTTCCGTTTACATACGGCGTAATACGATTCATATGGGACAAATCTGATTTTTGTGTATCCATAAGATAGGACAAAAGCGCCGCGGCGGATAAACATCCGATTGGAAAATCCGTAACCCCCAATGCATCATAGGACATGCACTTAAAATGACGAAGCAAAACATCCTTTGCGTAGGCATCGTCAAAGTAGGTGGCATCCATAGAAGTCACCATCAAATGGTACTTATCCTTTAACCCGTCAACAGACAGACCGCTGATATAAAATGCCTCATTGCAAATCATTTCGGAAGGATGATACTTATTAAGTTCATCCAAAAGTTTCGATGGAGAATCCACTTCCGTCATATAAAAGTCCGCTGTAGATACATCCGCAAAGGAAAGACCAAACTTATCTCCGTGATAAACCACACTCATAATAAAGTTGTTCTTGGTTTCATCCAAAGAGGCGCTGTCAATATTTGTACCGGGAGTCACCACACGAATCACTTCACGTTTAACAATCCCCTTGGCTTCCTTCGGGTCTTCCATTTGTTCGCAGACTGCGACCTTATATCCTTTGCTTACCAACCGAGGAAGATAATTGTCCACAGCATGAAAAGGAACTCCGCACATGGGAGCCCGTTCTTCCATACCGCATGCCTTTCCGGTAAGTGTCAGTTCCAATTCCTTTGAGACGATTTTTGCGTCGTCAAAAAACATTTCATAAAAATCGCCCAGTCGATAAAACAGGATGCAATCCGGATACTCCTTTTTTGTTTCCAGATACTGTTGCATCATAGGTGTATATTCGCCCATAATTCTTCCCTAATCTATAAATAATATTTTAAAATCCGCTCCGCCACTTTTATTCCATCCATGGCTGCGGATGTAATTCCTCCCGCATATCCGGCACCTTCGCCGCAGGGATAAAGTCCCTTTACATCCGACATCAGATCTTCGTTTCTTAAGATTCGAATGGGGGAAGAGGTTCGGCTTTCCACGCCGGATAAAATCACTTCCTCCGAGAAAAATCCCTTCATTTTCTTATCAAACAGCTTCATTCCTTCCAAAAAAGAATCTCGCATCTCTTCGGACATTAAAGGATTTAAATCAGAAAAGCAAGCCTCTCCTTTATGGGCGGAAGAAAAACTGCCGTACCCATTGGATTCCTTTTTTGCCACAAAATCACCCAATAACTGTTGAGGAATCTTTCCCTTACCCAGTTCATAGGCTGTACGTTCCAACTTTCTTTGAAAAGCTATGGCAGAAAGAGGATCCTTTAAATCAAACTCTTTTTCGCCAACGGAAACAATAATGGCGGAATTGGAATTTTTCCCGTCACGTTTGGAATAGCTCATTCCGTTAACCACCAAATGATCTTTTTCGGATGAGGAATTTACTACATAGCCTCCGGGGCACATACAAAAAGAATAAACTCCGCGACCGTTATCCAACATACAAGCCAACTTATAAGGTGCACTGCCTAAGATTTCCGCAAAATCACCATACTGATGACGATCGATAAAGCTTCTCTCATGCTCCACACGGAATCCCACCGCGAATTCTTTGGCGGTCATCTTTACTTTTTTCTCATACAGTTTTAAAAATGTATCTCTGGCACTGTGTCCCACTGCAAGAATCACATGTTTACAAGGAACATTCTCGCCGTTTTCCAATTTTAAGCCGATAATTCTTCCTTGGGTAATCACAAAATCATCCACCTTCGTCTCATAACGGATGGTGGTTCCGAGGGATAGAAGTTCTTCTCGAAGATTTTTAATGACTTGAATTAAAATATCCGTTCCGATATGGGGTTTATAGTCATAGAGGATTTCCTCCGGTGCCCCAAACTTTACGAAGGTTTCCAAAACAAAACGGTTTCTGCCGAAACTGTCCTTCACCAATGTGTTTAATTTTCCGTCTGAAAAGGTACCGGCTCCGCCTTCCCCGAATTGAACGTTGCTCTTAGTATTAAGGACTCCGGTCTCCCAGAATTCTTCGATGTCCTTTTTTCTTTGGTCCACATCTTTTCCCCGTTCCAAAAGAATGGGTTTTAATCCGGAAAGGGCCAAATAATATGCCGCAAAAAGTCCCGCAGGTCCGGCGCCGACAATCACAATCTCACCCTTTGCATCCTGCAGGGCTTTTTTTATCTCAAACGGCTTATCCTCATAGACTTCCACATCGAATTTATACTTCTTCTTAAGAATCGAATTCTCATTAACGGAAGTTTCAATGACTGCATTATAGATAAAAAAG
>ODAI013899724.1_pt1 | contig 16758 bp, 4 predicted proteins | sample 1539321 | NCBI WGS metagenome assembly ODAI01 (sample SAMN02144231, study PRJEB22623) | gut metagenome | biome: sheep rumen | host: Ovis aries | place: New Zealand | reverse complement strand
CACATGTCCCTCGTTGTCGATGGCGACAGGAGCGGTCTTTCCGCTGGCGAGGAAATCGTTGATGTAGTCACGGAACTCGTCGTTGGTCCAGTTGTGGCTGGCCTTCTGGTTGAGCAGGTAGTCGTAGGAGTACTGGTAAACACCCTTGTAGCGCAGACCGTAGATAGATCCCAGCGGGTTACCAGTCTGGATGCGGTTCAGATAAGTACCGCGTTTAGTAGCATCCCATTCGGAGTTGATAGACTCAAGCACGCTTTCGTCCATCTTCACGATTTCGTTGAAGTTCTGACAGATGTTGAAGTTTGCACTAACCTCAAACTTGCCGATCTTCAGGAAGCGGTTGGCATTCAGGTTCAACTCCCAACCCTTGTTCGTCATCTCACCGACATTCGTCCATGACAGCGAGCCGAAACCAGAGGAAGAAGGAATGCGGACACCCGACATCAGCAGGTCTTTGGTGCGCTTGAAATAGTAGTTGAAGTCACCGGTGATCAGGTCGTGGAAGAATCCGAAGTCACCACCGATGTTGTACTGTGAGGTGCGCTCCCACTTCAGGCGGTTCAGCTGCAAGCCTTCCAGATAGATAATGGCATCAATATCCGTACCTTTTCCATAGGTTCCACTGGGGTTGTAGCGTGCATACTGCAGATATTCAGAGCCGGGCTGGCGGCCTACGATACCCCAAGAGGGACGGAACGACAGCATCGACAGCCACGACTCAGCCCACTTCATCCAGGGCTCGTCGCTGATGTTCCAACGGGCGGAAACACCGGGGAAGTAGCCCCACTTCTTGTTGCCACCGAATTTAGTCGTACCGTCGGCGCGGATCGAGAAGTCGAAGGCATAGCGTGACTTGTAAGAGAAGTGTCCCTGATAGATTCCAGACATCGAGCGCCACTCACCGTTGCTGGTGTAAAGGTTGTTGTGGTTGGCGTCAACATTCGGCGTGTCGGTAGGATTGTTGTTCGATGCCGTGGTCTGGCTGTTGTTCGTACCAGAGGTCATCTCCCAACGACCGAGCATGGTCACATACCAGTCCTGGTTGCGGAAGTGAGGCGTGAAGGTCAGTGTGTGACGTGTGGTGAATGCCAGCGAGTTGTAGTCATACATTTCGCTCGAGTTGTAGTTGCCGTCGGTCCATCCGTTGGTGGTCAGCGAGCCGGGGAAAAACTTCGGCTGGCTCTCTGAGAAGATGTCCATGTAGACCAGACCTGTATAGTCCAGGCGGGTCTTTTCGTCGTCCTTGCCAAGCAGGTAGTAGTCCAGGCGGAACTCAGGCGAGATACGATAAGTCTTGTCATCGCGCCAAGCCAGATTGGCAATGGCGACGGGGTTGCCGAGGTCGCGGATGGCAGCCAGCTGGCGGGAAGAGGTTCCGGGAATATAGGAACCGGCCTCGTTGGCATTGGCAAAGCCTGCGCCTGACCACTGTGCATCGGTTGGGTTCGGCAGCATGATGTAGAACTCGTTGGTGTTCTCACCAGTCACGTAGTCCCTGCGATAGACGCTCATGTTCGGAGCCGTCTTCTGTGCGCGGCCCAGAATGTTGTCGTCGTAGTTCTTATGGTTGTTCGTGTAAGTCAGCGGGAAGGTAGTGCGGAACGTGATACGGTCACTGACGAAGTAGTCCAGGGCGAGTTTCGTGGTGAAACGGTCCAGGGTCTGCTTGATGATGGTACCATTTTGGCGGTCATAACCGGCAGAGATACGGAAATTGGCTTTTTCACCACCACCGGCGATGGTCAGGTAGTGATATTGGCTCCAACCCGTCTGCTGCACTTCCTTCACCCAGTCGGTGTTGTTGTTCCAGTTCTGGAATTCTGCCCAACTGCTGTTGTAGTTGATTTCGTTGATGTTCGTGGTAGCGGTAGCGCTTTGGGCAGGATTGTAGTACATTTCCTTCAGCATCATCGTGTAGTCGTCACCATTCAGCAGGTTATAGCCAGCGGGCTGCCAGTTGGCCTGCACGCGCAGTGAGTAGTCTACTCGTGTCTTGCCACGCGAACCACGTTTTGTCGTAATCGAGATGACACCGTTAGCACCGCGCGAACCCCAGATGGCGGTTGCGGCGGCGTCCTTCAGAACGTCGATCTTGTCGATGTCCGAGGGGTTCACAGAAAGCAGTGAAGCATAGGTTTCCTCGTTGGCCGAGGTGAAGTCGAAGTTCTGGTCGGGGTTGTCGAAGATGTTGCCGTCGACAACGATCAGGGGTTCTGCCGAACCGTTAATCGAGGTCACACCACGAAGGCGCATCGAAGTTCCCGAACCCAGGTTACCAGAGTTGGCCACGATGTCCAGACCGGCAATCTTACCCTGCAGGGCTTCGTCGGCAGAGGTGAAGGACAGACCTTCCACCTCGCTCATGTTGAACGTCTGCTTGGCAGCAGAAACCTCGTTTTCAGGAATCACCAGACCGCCTTGGCGGAACTTGGCCTTAGCCTTGACGACGACCTCCTTCAGGGTGTTCTCGTCTTCCAGCATAATATCGAAGACAGTGCGGTCGCCGATGGGGAGCACCACCTTCTTGTATCCGATGTAGGAAATCTGAAGTTTGTTCTTCGTGTTCACGATTTCCATCGAGAAGTTACCATTGATGTCGGTCTGCGAATAGGACACGTTACGGTTGTTGGCGTCAATTTCGACCACGTTACACATCATGACGGGGCCGTCAGAGGCATTCACCGTACCCGAGATGCGTGCTCCTTGCGCCATGGCCGCCGTGGAAATCAGGCTGCAGATCGCCAGTAACAAATATTTTATATTGTTTGTTTTCATATTCCAGAATTGTGTTTAGTCTAATACTTTTTATACAACCGGCTGTCATAGGTTCTGCGATAGGCCGCCAGCTTTGCTCTGGCCCTCGCTCCTGTCCACATGGCGTCGTAGCGGTCAGAATCCTTGTGTGGATTCAGCGGAGTGCTGATCTGATGCACAACGGCAAACGAAGAGGTGTTGATCGTCTTGGCAGATGCAGCAGGCGCATCGAACACGTAGTCACGTGTCATCTGGTTCACCATCTTGCTGTTCGTGCCATTTGGGTTGTACTGGATGTTAATCTGGTTGCCGCGGTTGTCGGTCACGGTGAGCACGTTGTTACCACCGCTGATGCTGAGTTTCTCGCGAATACCAAGCGTGTCAGAGCAAGCCGTTCCATAGGTTCCCGACTCAATCACGTTGTCAGCATAGACAGAATTGTCCTGGAAGTGATATCTCAAGAATCCATTCATTTCTTCGATCATGGCCAGCACCTTGTCGCGTGCAGCCTGAACTTCAGCGCTATAGCCCTCCTTGGCTTCGCGCTCAGCTTGCCACTGCTCCTTGTACTGGTCGTAGATGGCTCTCACGTCGTCCCATGTGGGAAGACCTCTGTTATATGCGACATTCATGGCGTCATTGTCGGGTGCATAGACGGTGTAGTTGTAGGAGTTGAAGAAATTTACGTCCATATCTATACCGTAATGCCCATTTGTATTTACAAAAACATTATAGCCTTCAAGACGCTTTTTCATTGTAATTTGACTTACTTCCCACATGCGGTCGCTGGCAAACCAGTAGATGGAGTCGTTGCCAGGTCCATAGCAGATGTCATAGAAATCCTTGAACTGGCTCTCCTTGGTCAGCACATTGTAGACCGAGCGCTGAGGAGCCTGAATGATTTCGTCGAGCGAGTAGGTGGTACCGTTCTTCTGGTTGTAGACATTGAGGATGTTCGACATCGGCAGGCCTGCATCCAGCTGTCCGCCACTGCCCACCTGACCGTTGTCCATGCGGATTTCGCCACCGTGCTTGGTCTTGTAGTAGCGGTTCGTGCCCGGCTGCTCATCGTTGTTGAGCACCACGGTGTGGTAGTTCAGGATGTCAATGAGCTGCGAGCGGAAGTTGGCTGCCGACACGTTGCCTAGTGATTTGCCCACCTCACCCGTTGCGGGGTCATATTCATAGCCGGTGCAGAACACGTAAGGTGTGCGGGGCTGATAGGAGAACTGCATCACGCGCGGCGGGTTTTTCGGGTTGGTATGGCCCAGGGAGGCAGGATCTACGTAGTAGTGTCCGAATGCTTCGTCGGTCGGGATGAAGAATGCGTAGTTGGCACCCATAGCAAGCAGGTAAGCATAGAAGTTCTGGCTATAGTTCAGCGGTGACGAACCATTACCATCCTGGATCATGGTGTTCATGATGCGCATGTTGTCGGCAAACAGGGCGGGAGCCGATACGGCCACATACTGGTTCGGCGCGAACACCGTGTTGAGCATGTAAGCCACACCGTTGTTGGCAATCTTCACGTCGTAGGTGCCGTCGGCATTACGGTTGATGACGTCGGTGGAAAGGCCCATGGGGTCAGAAGCATCGTCCATCACATCCTTGAACTTACTGGGAACCGTGTTCAGGAACGAAGTCTTCATCAGGTTGTTCAGGAAAGCCATCACGATGTTCTGCGGAATCGAGTCGATGTTCTCGGCCAGGTTGGCTTCTGTGTTTTCCTTGCTGCCGAACTGGTCAATCAAGAACGAGCCGCTGCCGCCGGGCAACAGGTACTGCTTCATGGCCTCATCCGTAGGAACGAAGATGGCAGCCAGGTCGCTCAGTGGGTTGGCACCGCCCTGTCCGCTGGTGTAGGCGTTCCATCCCGGGTCATAGAGCAGCAGGTCGGCCACTACCGTGTTGTTGGGGTCGCGGCTCAGTTCGTTGCCGTTCTGCGAGCGCTGGCTGAAGTAGCGCTTCTGATAGATGGAGTCAATCAGGGCTGCGCCACGAGCCTGAGCTACGTCGTTGTAGTTGTTTGTCGTCACCACGTCGAAGAACGGAGCACAGAAGCGGTCCAGCATGCGGCTGAAATAGTTGCTCTCGCCATTGGTGCGCAGCACTTCAGCCAGGTTGCCCGGGGGCACCAAGACGTTTTCCAGCTGATGAATGTAACCGTTCTTGCAGGTCACGTCGTTGTGGATGATTTTGTTGCGGAAGATGTAGGCCGAGTTCTCCGAGTCGCTGTAAGGCATTCCCGTGATGATCTCGAAGTCGCTGTCGGTGCCGCGTGTCGTGATGTTGTTGCTGATCATCTGCTCTGCAGTGAAGTGCACGAGCATGGGCTGTGTGGCGTCCATCACCAGGTCGATGCCCTTGTCATAGAATTTCTCCCAGTAGACATTGTTCTTCGGCATTCCGGCGGGTCCATAGATGTGGGTGATGGAGTCTACGATGTTGAAGCCCGTCGTGTGTTTCAGCACGACACCCTGCTGCAGTTCACCGGAGACGGTGGCATTGGAAAGCATTTCCACGAGGATGGCATTGTCGAGCATTGAAGAATAGAGCAATTGCTTCTTCATTGCATCGGTAAGGTCTTCATAGCGTGAAACACCCCATGTGTTGTTCTTGAAGAATCGGTCGAATGCTTCATCGTTGGCTGGGAAAATGGTCTTCGATCCCGTCTTGCCCAGCGTCTCGGCGTAGCCCAAGTCTTCAATGAGCCGCACATAATTGTTGAAAGTACCCGTCAGTACTTCCTGGTTAGGATTCTTCAACTCGTCATAAATGCTATTACCCAGCCAACTCGGGTAGTTACCCTTGTCGTCCAGGTCATAACTGTCTGTGCAAGAAGAGAATCCGCCACAAACCACTGCCAAGCATAGTCCATAAAAGGCCTTCTTGGACAGTTCAAAAAAGCGGTAATTCATACAATTTGAGATTTAGTTATTACATTTATTAATTTTATTATTTCGTTAGGTATCGTGATTGAGATTGCAAAATTAATACAATATTTTAAAAAAATAACTCTTTTAACAATTTTTATTGCTGATTTCTCGGTCAAGACCTATAGTCTTGATTATTTTATGACAATTTTTTTGTTGTTCCGAATGTAGATGCCTGAATGCAAATTTGCTTCCTTGATCTTTCTTCCTTGCAGGTCATAGATGGAGTCATCGGCTGTTGTCAAATTGTTTTCCATTTTGTTTACCGACGTGTTGATTTTCTGCATCAGGCGAATGTTGTCGATGTAGAGCAGGGTGTTGTTGGCAGCCCCTGCCGAGGCTGAGCTCTGGTAGCCCAGCGAAATAGTGACGGTCTGCGGCTTTTCGAGTGTAAAGTCGTAGACCATTGTTTCCCAGGTGTTGGGTTCTGCGGGATAGCGATAGTCGGTTGTTGAGCCGTATCTCACTCCGGTGTAGGAGGTGTTTGTGTTGCCTGTAGCCACGATGCGCTTTCCGTCGTTCGACTGTTGGTTGGTGCAGTCGTACTTCATGTTCAGCAGCAGCCGGTATTCACCCTCGGACAGGCTGACGTCCTGTGTGACCAGGTTTCTGCCGCCCGACCATGAGTTCAGGACGGTCAGTGTGCGGTTTCCCTTCGTGTCGTCGCTGATCATGCCGGCGGTCTGAGCGGCAAAGTTTCCGACACCAGCCGGGCTCACGCAGAACAAGTCCAGGGAATAGGGCATGGAGAACATGCGGGCATAGTTGGTGCTGCTCGACAAGGACCGCATGGGAGTCCATCCTTTCACGGGCAGCAGGTTCGGCCATCGGGTGTTGATGGGTTCCACGGTGTTCACGTAGCAGTCGGCATAGGTCACGTCGGAGGCCGTCACGTTCTGGCCGTGGTCGCCATAGGTGTCATCCTCCTCGAAACTAGGGTTTGCGAGCAGCGAGGTGATGTCGTCATAACCTTGGGTGAGGTCATCCTTGCCCTGGCCTTCTGGAAAAGAGGTGTTCATTTCTATTTCCAGCTCGCCGTCCACGATGCGGGCGGTGAACGTGCTGGTTGTCTTCACGGTCTTCTTCACGATGCCGTGCTCGGTGACGGCAGAAATCTCAAACTCGTACTCGCAGTCCACGATGCTCCTGAAATGGGCCGTCAACGGGTCGTTGCTGTCCTGCACGGCTTCCAGTCCGGCCTTGTCGAAGTAGAACTTCACCACGTCCACGTGGCTGTGGTTAGGTTCCACGGCGAAGGTGTAGGAGGCATCCCATGCATCGCTCACCGACAGCACGGGGTAGCCGTAGGCAGTATGGATGGGGTCTAGCCGGCACTTCTCGCCGCTGCAGAAGTTCGAGAGCAGCAGGTAGCCGGTGCAGTCGGGGTCGAAGGCCATGACGCCGTTCCACCCTGCGGGCACTTGTTCTTTCAGGTCGATGAACTGAGTCGCCAGTTCCTTTGTTTGCTCAGCGCTCACGTTGCTGTAGTAGACCATTGCGCGTCGGTCCACTTCGTCGCCCTGTCTGACGGTGCGGCTCTTGTTGTCGTAGAGCGTGTAGAGCTTCGAGGTCATCACGGAGTTGTTGTTGGCACGGTCGCCGAAGAACATCTGCTTCTCGCCCGTACCCACAAATCCCAGTTCGTTGTCGATGTTCAGCCAGGGTGTCGCCAGCTGTGCCGTGCCGTTGCCGCTGACCGTCTTGTCTGCCTGCTCGGCATGCAGTGTGCGCTGAGTCTTCGTCATCTCGTCCATGCTGATGGCCATCAGTCCTCCCATTTCGCGGGTGATGGTGGCATCGCTGCTTGCGCGAACATTATCTAAATATATAACAGCGTTGCCCGGGGTGGAGTAGAGCGCAAAGCGATTGTTCAGAGTTCCGTCGTTGGTGTTCAGTTCGCCATTCATCGTCCAGGCGTCGCCCTTCAGTTGGTAGATGCCGCTCACCACGGGTGTGGCGTTGGTTCTCTTGCCCTGCACCTCATACCATCCCAGGAAGTTGCCGGTGTTGTTGGCGCGGAAGGGCACCACGATTTTGTTCTTGTCCACCGAGTTGGCAGCGATATATCCCGTGTAGCTCTGCAGTCCGGTGCTCCAGGAGAACGTGGTGAAACGGTCCTTGGTGAAGGCCCTCACGATGTTCTGCGTGTCCAGTTTCTTCGCAGCCGAGTAGCGCTGGCGGAACGTCTCGAAGTCGGTCGCCTCGAGGTCCTTCGTTGGCAGCACCTCGTGCATCAGGTAGGTCATCATCACGCGGTGAGCCTCCACGCCCATGCGGCGGGCACCCACGTCGGCGCGCAGCAGCCACGAGCCGTCGCTGGTGGTCTTCTGGCGAGCCTTGATGTATTTGTAAGCCAGGTTTTCCAGCATCAGTGCGTCCTGATCGCGCAGGAAGCAGGCGTTGGTCGAGTAGCTCGTGATTTGGTCGTAGAGAAACAGGCTCCAGTCGTTGCCGTTGGGCATGGCCAGTTCGCCGTCGGTCAGGGCGAGCCAGTTCAGCACTTCCGTCTGCACCTCCTTGTTGTGATGCATCAGGGCGTTGGTTTTCCATTTTTCCGTGCCGTAGAGTCCCTGTTGGAAGAGTTTCAGTGCCAGGGCAGCCTCGCCCAATTCCTGCATCACCACGTTCTGGTAGGAAGTGTGGAAGTAGTTGTGGTTCTGCAGCGTATAGTCGTCGTAGAGGTTCTGGCCCTTGTAGAGCTGGGCCACCGTCTTCGTGTCGTAGTCAGGGTCCACGACCGTTTTGTTCGTTCGGTCGCTGCTGTGCGAATAGCTGTTGATGGCAAATTCGCGCAGGCGCTGGAACCAGCGGCTGGCAAGCGCGTCGTCGGGGAACAGTCCCAGCGTGGCAGCCAGTATGTCGGCCTCCCAGCCGTTCTCTTCGGCCTTGGTGTCGCCTTGGTATCCGGTGGGAATCGACCGTGCCAATTCGTAGTTGCACTCGGCTTTCAGCAGTTGGTAGATGTAGTTGCGCTGCCGTTCCGAGAGCTTGTCCCATTGGAAGAATGCCGAGTAGGCCACGCTCATTGCCCAGAGGCTCGACTCCCACGCATAGTCACTCGTGGACGTCGAACCCCAGTAGTTGTTTCCCGAGCACACCTTCAGGCGGTTGGCCTTGTGGGTGCTGTAGGCGAAAATCAGCGATTTCATCGCCATTTCTTCCACGTCGTTCCAAGTCACGCCCGTGGGCAGTGTCACCTTTCCCTTGCCATATTTCACGAGGAAGGCACAAATCATCGACAGGTCGGCATTCGGTCTGACGCCCTGTTCGTTGTTGCCCATGGTGTTTTCGCCGCGGAAGCATCCGCAAGCCTCGCCGATGCTGTTCGGTGCGGTGGCGGGTTGGAAGTCGTCCTTCATGTATTTGGCAAAGTCGGCGAGCATCTGCAGCAGGTCTTGCTGCATTTCTTTCTCGCCCACGAAATCGGCCGTGATGGTGCCCTCGGTGGGACTGCTTTGGGCGGTGGCGGCCAGTGTCAGGCAGATCACTGCCACAAGGGAAAGGAGTTTTTTCATCGTTTTTTTTTGGGGGGGAGTTTTTTTTCGGAGTTTCCGGTTTTCCGGAATAATCAGAATTTTCAGAGAAAAAAACGGCTCCCTGCCTCAATGTGCAGGGAGCCGCCGTTATCGTGTGGTGCTTATTTCACCATGACCTTCATGGCCTTACCGTCGCGGACGACGATGTTCAGACCCTTCTGGAGCATGTTGGTGCGCACACCGCTGATCGAGTAGATGCCGTCGGCAGCCTTCGTGCTGTTGGTCACCTCGTTGATGCCAGAAGCAAACGGGCCGTCCCAACCGCTGTTGTCGCCAGCGCTAGTCAGTGTCAGTGTGAAGTCGGTCACTGAGAACCAGTTGCCAGTGAACTGCTTGCCAGTGCGTGCGCCGTCGGTGGTGAAACCGATGACGAGCTTGTGATCCTTCACCTCGATGCCTTCGATGGTATCCCACTTCCAGCCGAAGCCCTCACCAGCATGAGCGTTGTAGACGCCCTGGTAGTAATAGTAGTCGGGATCGTCAGTACGCATGTCGGCAAACTTCTCAACAGCATCCTCCCAGATCTCACCCCAGTAGTTGGTGCAGGTGTCGGTCACTTCTTCACCCGTCTCAGCGTCGGTGTGAGTGTAGGTCTGGATAGCAACCTCGTGCCAGATGGTGTCGGTCTTGGCAGCACCGCCGTTGGCAGCGAAGAGGAAGAAGTGCTCGCCGTTGCTGCGCACGGCAGCCTTCATGGCGTAGGTACCGTTAGGCAGACCATCGACAACCTGCTCAGCATAGAAGTTCAGGATGCCTGCCTCCGAGTTGTAGGAGTCGAAGTAGCGGTGGCCGCTGTCGTTCGAGTTGAAGTACTCACCCTGGTTGATCGGGCCATTGCCCACGCCCTTGTTGTAGTTCCAGCCAGTCTCGGCCTCAGCCTGCGGGTTCTGGATGAACGAGGTGTAGTCAGTAGCGTTCGGGTCTTCGTCGTACTTGTTCTGCTTCTCGACGTTGTAGACGAGGGTCTTCAGTTCCTCGACGAATGCGTTCACGGTCTCAGCATCCTTCATCTCAGCCACGAGCTGCTCCTTCTGCGAAGCCATCAGGCTCGAGAGGAAGCCCTTGGCCGATGCGTTGGTGGTCTGTGCGAGCACCTCGGCAGCCTCCTGATAAGCAGGGATGTAGGTGTTGGTGTAGTTCTTCACGAAGTTCAGCTGGTTGTCAACCTCCTTGTAGGAAGCCTCGTCGGAAGCCAGCCAAGCCTTGATGTAGTCAAGGGCAGCCTGTGCGATGGCAGCGGCGTCGCCGTAGGTGCCGTCGGCCAGTCCAGCCTCAACGGTCGGGATGGTCTTGCCTTCCTGCATGATTTCGTTGTACTTAGCCTCGGAAGTCTCTGCCAGGGCAGCAGCCTCGGTCAGCTTCTCGATGTCCTTCGATGCCTCATACTCAGCCATGATAGCCTTGGCGTCGGCCTTGTCGGCAGCGAAGTGCATGGCGTCGATGCTGTTGTTCACCTCAGCCACGCGAGCGGCCAGAGCCTCAGCCACCTGTTCGTCGGTAGCAGGACCGCAGTAGAGCAGCTTGAAGTTGGTCACGCAGAACCAGCCGGCAGCGCCAGTGGTGGTCGAACCGGTACCCCATGCACCGATGGTGATGGTGCTGCCCTCGGGCACGACGAGCGTCTCGCCAGTGGTCAGCGTCTCCCACATGTAGCCGTCCCAGCTGCAGTTCTCAGGATTCAGCACGGGGCTGTTCTTGGTGCCCAGCATGCCCTTCACGAACACGTGCTGGTCGGTGAACAGTTCGTCCTGAGTCACCATTTCGGCCGAAACCTTATAGAATCCCTGAGGCAGACCGGTGATGTCCTGGTTGATGCTCACGCTGTTGAAGTTGTTGTTCCAAGCGTTCCAGCAGGTCTTGCCACACTTCCAGTTCAGGCGCTGGTCGCCACCGCTCTCGCCGATGTACCAACCCTCGCTGTTGCCATCCTGAGGAGCAGAACCGTCGGTGTAGCCATAGTTGTACTCATTGGGGAACGAACCGTTCTCATCGGGCTCGCCGTCCTTCTCCACGAACCAGGGGTGCTGCACGAATGCTGCGGTCAGGTCGGCAGGATTCTCCTCGTTGATGCCTTCCTGGCTGATGATGTAGACCACGAGAGCCTTGTTCAGCTCGTCCAGAGCAGCGGCAATCTCGTCGGCAGTACCTTTGTCGAGGGCGTTGGCAGCCTTGTCGATGGCAGCCTGGAAAGCGTCCTCACCGGGATACTTGTTGTCGTAGATGAAGTTCTCGCAGTCCGTGATCTTTTCGGTCAGGGCAGCCACGTCAACCATGGCCTTGAGATACTTCTCCTTCAGAGCCTTCAGGGCTACCTCACCGGCAGCGAGTGCTTCAATGTCCGTCACTGCGCAGTAATTCTCTTCCCACTCGAGGTTCATCTCGTCCCATTCCTTCTGGATTCCCTGATAGTCAGAGAGGGAGTCGGTCATGATGGCGCGAATCTCATAGAGCAGGTCGTAGTTGTCACCCTGGCGAACCTCAATCTCGTCAGCATCGTCGATCTTGATGAGCTTGATACCGTCGAGGGCCACGATGGGCTGACCGCCGGAACCGGCGTTGGCAGCCTGGTAGCCGAACTGCATGGTGAACTCAGCGGTCGGAGTGAACTCAAACTCGTGCTTGGTCCATTCCTGAGCATTCAGACCCGTGCCGCTCTCATCCTTGAACACATCCTTGCGGCAGACAATCTGCGTCAGGTCGGCAGCCACAGCCGATGTGTTGGGGTTGATGTTGATGGTCCAGTACTCCAGACGATACTTGGCGCAAGGCAGCTTCACCACCTGCTTGTAGATGGCACTGTTGGTCCATCCTGCACGCAGATAAACGAAACCTCTGCCACCGTCGAACTCTGTCGGACGTGCGGGAACCTCCAGATAGGTCGTGCCATCGTCGGCGATGGGCACTGCCTGGTTCTTCAGGTCGTAGGGAACCGTACCGAAGTACGTCCACTCACACTGCGGGAACTCGGCGTTCGACTCCAGCGTCCATCCCTGCACACGGCCCTTGAAGCCGTTCACGGCCTCCATCTTGCGTCCGTCGGGACGGTTCTGACTGCTGGTGGTCTTCGGGCGGGCATACACCGTGCTGTCCTCGGCAATGTAGGCCCAGCTACGGCCACTGAGGCTGGTCGTCGTCGAGACAGCCTCCTTCATGGTGCCGTCCTCCTGGAACGTCAGGTCCTCATCAAAACCGGCGTTGATGACGTACTTGGTCACGTCGTCGCCAATCTCATCCTGTGCCAGAACCGGGCTTCCGATCATGGCAGCAAGAGCAAAAAGTAAAAGTTTCTTCATACTTTTTTTTGATTTTTTGATTAGTTAGTAATGAAATGAATTAAACGAATTGTTTCACTTTTCTGGGTTCTGAATATTGCATTCAGGCTGCAAAGGTAAATAATTTTTTGATTACTGCCAAGAAAATCCTGATTTTTTCTTCTTAAAAAATAATGCGCGCACGATAAAAAAAGGTCATTTTGCCATTTTTATGCGAAAAAAATCTTTTATTTCAAAATTTATGCCTATCTTTGCCGCTCAAAGTTCAGTGTCTACTGGCCTGAAAGAGAGAAAATTACCAAATCTATTTATTTTTTTTAATGTCTAACAAAAACCAAGTAAAAAGCTTATGAAACAATTTTTCCGTTTCTTCTCACTGCTCGCTCTGGCAGCAGTGACAAGCCTGAACGTGATGGCTGCCGACTGGAACATTCCCCTTCCTCAGGCATCACAGCTTGTGCCTGGCGACACGTTTGCCATCCGCAACGTGGGCATGCAGTGCTTCATCCACTCTGGTGAGGCATATGGCACACAGGCCACCGTCAACAAGGACGGTCATGCAGCGCTGGCCAACGGTGCCTTCTACTGGGTATGCCCGAAGGTGGAGACCGACAACACGTTCGGCGAGGCCTACACCCTCTACGACAACTCCAAGGGCAACGCCACCGACTGCATCTGGCGCCAGCCGGCCGATGGCAACGTGGGTACGGGCATCAAGGGTTGCTTCGTCGATGCCAAAAAGGCCATCGCCTTCAACCAGCGCGCCTGGACCATCAAGGAGGTGAGCACCAACAAGTACACCATCCAGACTCCCGCTACCGTCAGCGAGGAGAACAACGTCAGCTCGCCTGACCTGCTCTACGTCGAGGGCGAATTCCTGGGCGTGCAGACCGACCACCCGTCGACCTGGGCAGAGAGCAACGCCGAGGGCGTGACCTACGGACTCTACTACGACGTGGTCTATGCCGACGCACCCGCCAACTGTCAGTGGGAATTCGTCGCCAAAGCCGCCGTCGACATCTACAAAGCCAAGGTCGCCCTGGCCGACCTCATCGACCAGGCTGCTGAACACGGCATCGACGTGGCGTCTGAAACCGCTCTGGTCAACAATCCCGATGCCACCCTCGAGGAGCTGCAGGCTGCCAAGGCCGACCTCGAGAAGAAGATGAAGGATTTCGACCAGTACAGCTTCCCTGAGGACATCACAGCCGGCCACATCATCACCCCGAACCCCTATCAGGGCAATTCCACGGGCTGGACCGTCACCGACGGCGACGGCAAGGAAGCCTCCATCGGTTCCAGCTCGCAGCACGGCGACTACTGGATTGGTGAGTTCTGGAACGCTGCCGGCTACAAGCTCGCTCAGAAGGTCAACCTGCCCGCAGGTGTCTACATGCTGCGCGCCATCGCCCTGACCCGCACCGACATGAAGTCGTCGCTGGCTGCCGGCGATGCCAAGGTCATCCTCGCACAGGTAAGTAAAGACGAGGTCAACAGCCGCGGCGGCGCCTCCATATGGTTCAATGCCGGCAACGGCGTGAACGAGGTCACCTGGATCCAGGCCGAGGACGGCGATGTTGAAATCAGCATCACCTCCGACGAGACCACCGGCGACCACTGGACCGTATGGAGCGTCTTCAGCCTCTTCGACCGCGGCAACAGCCTGACCTCCTACCAGAAGGCTCTGGCCGACTTCGTCAGCAACGAGTGGCAGCCTGAGTTCGAGAATGCCACCTACACCGAGGACTACTTCAATGCCGTCGACGCAGCCTATGCCGCTGCCGATGCTACTCCCGCCACCTCAGAGGAAGCCATTGCCGCCTACAAGGGCATCACCTCCGCACTGGCCGCCCTGCGCCAGAACGTCTCGCTCTACAACAAGCTGCAGGAAATGGTCGACGAGGAAGGCGACATCTACGAGAAGTACGATGGCAGCATGATGACCTTCGACGCCTTTGCCAACGTGTGGTATGAGGCCGTGAGCATCTTCCAGGACTACGACTTCACGAAGACCAACGAGTATCTCTCCGACCTCATCAGCCGTTACAACGAGGCTCGTGACAAGTTCATCGAGGAAATCAACTTCAACCCCACGCCGGGCAACACCGTCGACGTGCTCGTCAACCCGGGCTTCAAGAATGCCACCGGCACGCAGTCCAGCTTCGAGGGTTGGACCGTCAACAGCTCGTCGTCGTTCCAGAACAATGCCGGCGCAGTGCCCGTCATCGAGCAGTGGAACAGCTCTTCCGCCATGGGTACCATCGACGTCTACCAGAACGTCTACATCCCCCACGCAGGTGCTTATCAGCTGCGCACGAAGGGTTGGTATCGTTCTACCACCGACAAGGCCGCTCACGACAAAACCGAGGGCTATCAGGAGGTGAACACCTATCTCTATGCTGCTGCATCGAGTTATAAGTTCCACGACATCTACGAGCATCCTTACACCGCTGAGGAGAAGGAACTCTACTTCCCCAATGGCAACCAGTTCGAGGCCGACGGCAACATCTACCCGAACAACTGCACGGGTGCCAACGAGCTCTTCAACAACAAGGAGGTGACCTGGTACGACATGACGGCCGACTTCCTGTCCTATGGCGACTCCATCATGCTGGGTGTCCGGGGCGACAACATCCCGGGCAAAGGATGGCTCATCTGGGACGACATGGAAGTGGTCTACCTCGGCGATGACGTGGCCACCATGCAGCCCATCGCACAGTATGCTGCCGACGATGCCAAGAAGTATCTCGAAGGCATCATGTCCGCCAAGACCCTCGCCGCCCTCGAAGCTTGCATCAACGGCATCGAGAACGCTGCCAGCAGCGAGGAACTCCTCAATGCCTACAAGAACATCGGCCAGGCTGTCAAGAACGCCAAGGCCAGCGTGAAGCTCTACGACCGCCTCATGAAGGCCAACGAGAAACTCGGCGACGACATCCTGAAGTATTCCAAGAGTGCCAGCGACGAAGCCCTGAAGGCTGCTGAGGACCTCATGGCAGAAATGGAAGCCGCCATCAACGACGGAACCATCGACGACGAGAATGTCGAGGCTGCCATCCAGCGCATCATCGAGGCCGACAACGCCCTGAAGATGCCGAAGGATGTCATGAGCGCTACCGACGACGACCAGAAGGACCTCACCGGACTCATCCAGAACCCCACCTACTTCGACGAGTACAACATGGTGAAGACCTATGAGGGCTGGACCGATCCCGACGGACTGTTCTCGGCTCAGGAAAATCCTGTCATTCCCGTGAACGACGAAATCGGCTTTGCCGAGGGTTGGAACACTTCGTTCGACCTCTATCAGGAAATCACCGGCCTGCCCGAAGGAACCTATCGCGTCTGCGTCAACGGTCTCTATCGCCAGGTAAGCACCGCCGCTGCTGCCAAGACCTTCCAGTATCACTATGCTGAGGCTGCCGGCAAGCTCGACCTGCTGAATGCTGATGCCAAGAAGGATGTCATGGAAACCGTAGAGCGCGCTAAGTTCTACGCCAACGGCGACAGCGCCAGCTTCGCTCCGTGGATCTTCATCGAGGACAACGCCGACTTCCAGGCTGTCTTCAAACTCGGTACTGATGGTGACTACTATGAGTATCAGGATTCCATCACCACTCCGGGCACTGTTGAGTTCTACTACTATCCCAACAACCGCGAAGCTGCCTACAACCGCGTCATCCAGGGCTACTACGACAACGAGCTGTACTGCTATGTGGCTGCCGACGGCAAGCTGCGCATCGGTGCCTGCAACAAGTCGGCTGAGAGTGCTGACTGGGTGCCCTTCACCAACTGGCGCCTCTACTACCTCGGCCAGGAGAGTGCTCACGAGTCCACGACCGGCATCCGCGAGAACGACCTCACACCTGCTGCCATCGAGGCTGTCTACAGCATCGACGGACGCCGCCTGAACGGTCTGCAGAAGGGTCTGAACATCGTGATCCGCAATGGCAAGAGCTCGAAAGTGCTTGTGAAGTAATATCTCAATCATCTCTATAATGAAAGCCAGGACTCACCCGAGCCCTGGCTTTTTTGTGGGGCAATGATAGGCTGTTCAATTTATCTGACATTTAGACCCTGTCAGGGAGTTATCCGCTGTGCGGGCTTCAAAAAACAAAAGAAAACAAAGAAAACATAAAAAAACAATGGCAGTGATATAGCAGATGACCTAATTGAGCCCCGACGGGGCGGCGAGAACACAGGCAGGCGGTGGAGTGCGTAGCAGAGCGGAGCACGGAACCCCTGCTAAGAAGGACCACAGGT
>ODAI010201125.1_pt1 | contig 16758 bp, 13 predicted proteins | sample 1539321 | NCBI WGS metagenome assembly ODAI01 (sample SAMN02144231, study PRJEB22623) | gut metagenome | biome: sheep rumen | host: Ovis aries | place: New Zealand | reverse complement strand
TTTATAACGTATGCTTAGCTGCATGTCAACAGCGGGCGGATTTCTCCGCCCGTTGCTGGCAGCTCTTTTTTATTCCGGGTGAACAAACCACCCCAGAGGTCGCTTTCCCAACCATTACTCGCTATAATGAACATGGCTGACCTAATGACTCTGTTGGGAGGCTATGTTATTTCCTTCATCATTTTCGGGATTATGAGTTTGGCCAAGAAGAAGCAGTGATTAGAAAGGGATGACACGATGAAAGATCCTGTATTTGGAAACCTGGAATACGAATATGGCTGGAACGGAACTGTGGAGTTCAACTGTTTTGGAAGAAGAGAAGAGATTGCCCTAACGGTATCGGGGGAGGAAGATGACCCTATTACAGAATATCAGTACAATTCCTTCAGAGCATTCATGGAGATGTGGGAACGGATTATGGGCGATACAGTCGAAGCAATCAAGGAATACTACCTCGGCTTGAGGAAAGAACTCGGATACGATCAGGAATACAATGCCGATTATCCGCCGCTCGACAATACCGACAGTGTTTTGAAAATGATCAGCCTCGACATGATGGCAATTCCGGAAGACGGGATCTTCGATGGCAGGTGTGTATGCCTTGCGTTTAGCTGCTCGTGGGATGAAGAGAATGGGCTTGGCATACGCTTTGTAAATGAAGAGATTGATGAAATAGGTTATCAGGATATTGCATTCTGACGTGGCAAAATATGAAAAGAGTAATAGTAATCGGCAGTCCCGGCGCAGGGAAGAGCACTTTCGCGAGAAACCTTCGAGACAAGACCGGGCTCCCTCTGTACCATCTGGACAACATTTGGCATAAGCCCGACAGGACAACGATATCAAGGGAAGAGTTTGATGAACGGCTGGCCACTATTTTGGCAAAAGACAGCTGGATCATCGATGGCAACTACAGCAGGACGCTTGAACTGCGGCTGCAGTATTGTGACACGGTTTTCCTTCTGGATTACCCGTTGGAGGTGTGTCTTGCCGGCGTCAGTGATCGCATAGGAAAGAAAAGAGACGACATTCCCTGGACTGAACACGAATTTGACGAGGAGTTCCGGCAGTTCATCGTGGAGTTTCCTGAAGCCAGGCTGCCCGAAATTTACCGGCTTCTTCACCAGTATGAGCAAGGAAGAGAGATTCACATTTTCCGGTCAAGAGAAGAGGCTGAGGAATATTTGGCGAATATGGATTAGATGGAATTTGAGGCACCCCGCGGGGTGCCTTTTCAGGTAGTTGCGGAAACCTCTTTTTTGTTGTGCAGGGAACTTTCATTTTACAGGGAATAAACCGCATTTTGTTATCATAGCCTTGCAACAAGATATATTGGAGCGTAAGGGAGGATGAGATGTTTTGTTATAATTGCGGAAAAGAAATACCGGATGGCACTGTATTTTGCTCTTATTGCGGCACGAAAATAAGTGCCGGTTCGCTTAATGCGAAAGGCGCCATTAAAAAAAGCGCAGGCGGAATTGGAAAAAGCGCCGCATCGGCCATGAATGCATTTACAAAGAATATCACAGGCGAGGAGACGGGAACTCCTGTCGAGATTCGCTTCCGGGATGTATTCTCAGGTGTGTTTAAAAAGCATACACAAAAAGAAGCCGATGAATTGTTCATATGCGGAACGTCGCTGACAACACCGGATGTAAAGGATATTTCCAAAGAATGGCCGAAGCCTTGGCTATTCTTCAGAATCTTTATATACTTGATGATCGCATCAGTGCTGTTAACATTTTTAGCCTTTAATATGGGAAATTATGTAGCAGTCCCTGGCTTGATGTTTGTTTCGTCAATGGTTGGACCGGCAACTGTTGCGGTATTCTTCTTTGAGACAAATTCCCCAAGGAATATCAGTATTTTTTATACTGTCAAGGTATTCATAATAGGAGGCTTGATGTCTTTAATTGTTACCTTGGTAATTGGCAATTATGTTTATCAGAGCTTTAATCTGATCGGTGCGTTTGGCATTGGATTCGCTGAGGAATTGGGAAAAGCGATTGTTGCTGCCCTGTTTATCAACCGGATCAATGCGGATGATAAGAAGTACTGTATTCTTAATGGTTTGCTAATTGGAGCCGCCGTAGGGGCTGGATTTGATGTATTCGAAACGGCTGGATATGTATTTGCTACCTTTCTGAATAGTATGCAGATTGATGTTGGATTGTTTTCTTACTCTTTTGACATTGGGCAGTCTATGATGGATATGATGGCTATAATTATATTGCGAGGCATCACATCTATAGGCACACATGCAGTATGGACTGCGATCAGTGGAGCAGCACTCTGTGTGGCATCTGCAATGGAGCCCATCACGATTAAGAGCTTTACTTCAGTCCCTTTCATTGGAGCATTCATTGTCCCGATTACGCTCCACGCGTTTTGGGACTGGGAGGTTGGCGGAGCTATGAAATTATTGATTCTCTGCATTTTACCTTGGTTTGTGGCGTTTATCTACATCAACAGAGGCATTAAAGAAATCAATACAGAAATGAATAAGGCGACGGAGCAGACTGCTGCAATAGAATAGCAAAGTACTGAAGCTACTTGTTTTGCTGATTGGGAAATTTTCGACCAATGTTTGCGGCGGCTTTAGACAAAATAGTGAATTATCAGGCCGCAATTTGTATAATAGTCATTATCATCCTATTGAGGCACCTAGGCTGGATGATTATTACCGATAGTTTGTTGACTGATTGATTTGACTTGATAAGTGAGTTGGGAGGAGAAAATGGTAACTTGTCCAAATTGCGGAAACGTTTGTGACGACAAAGCTAATTTTTGCATAAAATGCGGATATAACCTTAAAAGTGCGAAGTCTGTAAATATGCATAGTGATCATACTGCGCCTAATAGTACGGCGGGGCATAATCAGCCGTTTGTGCCAAATGAAATTCCGAGTAAGAAACGGAAGAAAAAATCAGGTGCGATTATCGCCATTTCATTAATTGCGGTTTTTGTGTTAGTGGGGTTTATTGCATTCAACATATTCACCAGAACTCGGAAGACCATCGATTTGGAAAAATGCGTTGATGTGTCGTTTACCGGATATAACGGTGCCGGGTCGGCTATCATGACGGTCAACAGCAGTAGGCTGAAGGAACAGATTGAAGCAGCAAAGGGAAAAGACGCCGAAAAGTATGACGTCGAGTATATGGCTCAATATGTCATACTGAGCGGAACTGTCAAGAAGCGCGCAGCATCCGATGATTCTGACGAAGGAAACGCTGAAGTAGCAAACGAAAATGATCTTCAGCACTTGAGCCGAGGCGATACCATTACTATTACAATTGATTATGCAGAGTTGCAAAAAGCCTATAACGAGTTGGAGTTTTCCGGAAAAGATTTAGATGTGGAGGTGAATGAAGGCCTCAAAGACTATAAGGTGATCGACCCGTTCCTGCATATTGAACCGGAGTTCTCAGGCACTGCACCGTTCGGCTCAGTATCTATTAAACATGTATCAGACAAGATTCCACCGGAACTTATTGATATCGATTCCATATACTGGTATGAGTTGAACAAAAATAAAGGGATAGATATTGGCGATGTTCTTGTACTGAAATTTACAGAAGAAGGAAAGCATAGTTGGAAAGAAAAGGGATTGAAGCCTTCACGTGAGGAGATGACCTATGAGGTTACCGAGAGTGATCTGTCAAAATATGTAACCAAGGCAGAGGAACTCTCGGATGATGACATTGCACAAATGCAGGCCGAAGCCCGTGATCGAGTGATCTCTTATTTGATCGACAATTACAATCAAAAGAATGTGGAATATATAGGCGCATATTTAATGGTCCCCAAAAAAGAAAACTGGGACAGTGATTCAAGGAAAAGTTTTCTGTATCTGGTATTTAAATCGCAGATTGAAAACAGCGATAAAACAAAAACTGAGTTATGGCTCGTAGTCCGGTCATCAGATATCAGGAAATTAAAAAACAGTGATAAAGCCAGCGATATCTATGACCCGTCAAGTAACAACAAGGTTTTTGATATTACACAGTTTAGAGATGTAGCCGCTTACGATTCTGAGGAGAACATGAAGAATAATCTGATTTTGAAAAAATCGGATTATATGAGAGATCCTGAATTTATCGGAGCAAAGAAGGGAGCAGGCAATTAGAAATGCTTGGAATCAGACACAATAGAACTGCATTCTTTTATTGCATAACAGATGATCAGTTCAGCACTATCATGGTCGACCAAAAAAAGCTGACGATCGGTAACTCTAAAGGCTCCGATATATGTCTGGAAAAAGAATGGATCGGCAATGAGCTGGCAGTGGTTGGACGAAGCGGCTCAGGCGGGTTTTATTTCAGATCGGGCTCTGACAAACTTATTTATCTGAACGGACAATACCTAGGTAATAAAAGTATTCCGGAGCTTAAGGACAGAGACTGTATTTCGATAATAAGCCAGGATTCACGAAATTGGGTGATTTTATGGTTTCGTTCTGATACAAATGAAGCCGGAACGAAATGGGCCAGACTGTCATGTTCAGAAGCGGCCGGTATGCTACCTATCCACATGGACCAGGATAATAAATACTGGTATATATGCCCGCAAGATGATGCAGGGGAAACTCTCCTGAATAAGCAAGTTCTTACAGATACGGCGCTAATCAACGTGGGGACAACTATCAGTTCAGGGGCATTTCGCGGTGTATTTACACCTGACTACTTTTATTATGAAGTACCGATGATTCCGGATACTACTGAATCACCCGAAGAGGCGGGACAGAATATCTCAACGGGAAATGGTACGCTATCTATAGATATTAAAGAAAGGATAGTAGGCTTATTCTATAACAGAAGAGTGATTCTCAGGGATATTCATATTGATATCCACAGCGGAGAAATGGTCTTAATTCTCGGCGGGTCCGGCGCGGGAAAGTCAACATTCATGAATGCAGTGATCGGCTATGAGAAAGCAACCGGTTCAATTACATATAATAACAGACCGCTGGATGAACTCCGAAAAAGTGAAAACGCGATCGGATTTGTGCCCCAGGATAATGTTGTGAGAGAGGGAGATAAAGTCGGAAATGCCATCAGAAATGCAGCACAAATGAAACTGCCTGAATCCATCCTGGCAAACCCGGACGAGTTTAATCGAAGGATACAGCACACGTTGGATATCATGGGACTCAAGGAAAAGGAGAAGTCCCTGATCTCCAAGCTCAGCGGAGGAGAGAAGAAAAGAGTCAATGTGGCTGCAGAGTATATCGGGGATCCGCTGTTGTTTTTCCTGGACGAACCTGATACAGGGGTCGACCCGGCACAGGACGAGATCATGATGCGATCTCTGAGATCCATTGCTGATGAAGGAAAGATTGTGATGATGATTACGCATACACCCGATCGGGGAATTGACTATTATGACAAAGTGATCGTAATCGCAAAGAATAAAGAAAGACAATGCGGTGAGCTCGCTTTTTATGGAACAAAAGAAAAAGCATGGGACTTTTTCGGAATTCAGAGTTTTGAAGAGATTATAAAAGCGCTGAACGATGAAAGTGAAGACCGATCCAGCGCATATGTCAGGAAGTATCAAAGCCTTAACCCGGGAAGGGAGGGACTACAGTGAATATGACACCTTGGTTGCGACAGTTTAAGATTTACGCCGGTAAAATCTTTCGGCAGTGCATTTTTGAATACAAATGGACAGTTCTTATCAGTACGTTTGTGATTGACGTATTGTTGCTGATGGTTCTCAACAGAGATAAAATGTTTATTGATTATATGGACACAAGGACCGGATTATTTGCAATTGCCTGCGCATGCATCTGGATCGGACTTTTTAATTCTGTCCAGTCAGTATGCAGCGAAAGGGGAACGGTCAAGCATGAACACATGATGTCTGGCCTCAGTTTATCGGCTTATATATGTTCCCATCTGATATATGAGCTGTTCATTTGTGCGCTTGAGGCATTAATAACAGAATTATTGATGTTGTTATACTTTAAAGAAGCTGTTCAAAACAGTATTTTTTCTCCATTTGATCTGTATGTATCTCTGTTATTGCTGACTTTTGCTTCTGATGCATGCGGCATCCTGATTTCATCAATATCGAAAACGCCGGAAATGGCGATGACAATAATGCCTTTCGTGCTTATTGTACAGCTCATTATGTCGGGTTTCATTTTCGAACTTAAGGGAATCGCGAAAGTAATCTCTTTTTTGACAATAAGCAAATGGGGAATGCGAACACTGTGCGTATGCTGCAAGATCAATCAATATCCTCCGGAAGAGATAAGATCATACGAGTATGCCATCTATCATCAAAATATTGCTGAATATAATACCGGAGGTGCAAGAATAGTCTTATTATGGTTTGTTTTATTGATCTTATTAGCAGCCTTCTCGGGATTATCTGTGCTGGCACTCCGGTTAGTCGACAAAGATAAAAGGTAACTATTTAAATTACAGAAACGGAAAGAAGATCATGGCGGGGAAATAACTTCCCCGTCTTCTTTTTGTTGGAGGAAACTTTCATTTTACAGAAGATAAACCACAGTTTGATACCATAGCCTTACAACAAGATTGCACATGTGAAGCAAGGGGAATGTAGTTACAGAATTAGAAGGAGGATTCGAAATGATTTGCTCAAAGTGTGGGAAAAAAATATTAGCGAATGCAAAGTACTGTACCGACTGTGGCACAAAGGTAGAGTATCCGGAAAGTAGACAGACAGTTTCTCAAGGCCCGGCACCAATCACCAAGCCGGCTAAAAGAGGTAAAGGAATACTGCTAGGAGTGGTTATTGGATGCGCATCAGCAGTTTTTTTGATCTTACTACTTATCGGCTTAGCCGGTACAGACGGATCGGTAAATATATATGACATAGCAGACAATGTAACGCAATGGTGCGCCAACAGTGGTTATAGTGTTGATTCTGTTGATGTGGAATTTCGAGGCAGTTTCCCGTATGAAAACGATTGTACACTTGAAGTCTACGACATAACAGTTGATGTGTTAGGAGAAGGTAAAGGCAAAGTATTGTTTTCTTACATAGTGGGTGAAAATGCAGCAAAGCTTGAGAAATATTATCCGGCAAGCCTCTTGGCGGAAGTATTTATGGGAGGCCTGATGCCTGATTTTGATACAGAATCGTTTTCAGATGAGGATATTGCTGCATTTGTGGATCATGGTTATTGGTTTGATCCCAACGCTCAGTGATTGAATATAGATATCTTGATACAACTAATGATTAAAAACAGTCCAATGCAAAAAAATGGAGAGCCTTTTTATGCAGGTATTTGAATAACAATGCTATAATACAGAAAATACATCCCGGCGAAGGCATATTAGACATTAAGAATAAAAGAATATCACGGCGGGGAAATGCCTTCCCCGTCTTTTTTTGTTCACTAATGAAACTGAGTTATGGGAAGATTTTCTGGAACCACTTTACAAAGGGGGAATCAGTTGAATTACGAAATCCATTATTCATGCTGCAGCCATGTCGGGAAACGGAGAAATGAGAATCAGGACAACTTTCTGTGTGACGGAAAGTATTTGGGTGATTTCCTAGATCCGTTGGAATTTTCGATGAATGGATGTACAGACCATGTTCAGCCATACGTGTTCGGCGTTTTTGACGGAATGGGAGGGGAAGAGCATGGAGAAATAGCATCTTTAATCGCCGCCAGATGCGCCGCAAATTTAAAGATCGGGCCATGTCCAATCGAAGATCTCCAGCAATACTGTAAAACAGCAAATGAAGAGATATGCAGATATGCGGATGATAATGACATCGGATCGATGGGAACGACTGCAGTGATCATTGCATTTGCAGAGAAGGAGATAGACATCTGCAATATTGGAGACAGCAAGGCATTTCATTTTGATGGAGAGAAACTGGAACAGATATCTGTTGACCACTTCGCAGTGACTTTCTATGGAAATAAGCCTCCGCTTTCACAGAATCTGGGTATTCCCCCTACTGAGCTGATGATCGAACCTCATTATGCAAGGGGATACTATCATGATGGCGATATCTATCTGCTTTGCTCGGATGGCTTAACTGATATGGTCTCCATAGAAGAGATCGCTAAGATCCTGACAAAAACGGCTGTGGGTGGAACCACAGATGTTAACGAAGCCACTGAAGAGCTATTACAGAAAGCACTTGATAATGGCGGCAGGGACAATATTACGATTATTCTATGCAGGGTGAAAAAAAGAAAGCTAGGCCTATTCGATAAGATTTTCCATTTCCTGCTCGGCTAGACACAAGCGGAAAAAACAAATCCGGCAAAGGAGACAGAACACAGTGCAGGACTTAAACAAAACAACAAGGATTACGAATACAGCATCTCCGAGCGCAATCGCAGGCAGCATGATCGTCACGATTTTTGATGGAAATGCATCTCCGAAAATTGTGAGTTTGGATGAATCACGGCATAGATGCATCACTTTCGGACGCAGCGAGACGAATGACTTAGTGCTCACGTCACGGCTTGTGTCGAGGGAGCACGGACGCTTTATTTACAGAAATGGTCAGTGGTTTATTGAGGATAAAGCATTTTACAGCGGCAATCCCAGCAAAAACGGCCTGATCTGCAACAACACCGCTATCCGGTTCAGAGCATTGTGCGAGGGTGATTTTATTCGCATTGACGACGGAATCGAGACGATACCCGAAGGCGTTCTTTTTGTATTTGCATCCCAGAGATCGGAGAATAGATGGGACATCTATCGGCTGGGAGACAAACAAGAAGTCATAATTGGTCGTGATCTTACCTGTGACATCGTGCTGCCACATATCAGCGTTTCAAAATACCATGCAAGGATTGTCAGAGAGCAGGGGCAGTACTACATCATTGATAACAACAGTACAAATGGCGTGGTCGTAAACAATCAGCAGATTTCGGGAAAGGCTCTCCTCCACGAAAAGGACGTCATTGCCATCACTAATTCGAAGCTGATCTTTACGGTGTCCATGATCTCCTATTGCACCTTCAAAAACGGCATTTCAGTCGATGCTGAGAAGGTGGTAATTACCCGCGGCAAAGGGAAGAAGACAATAGTGACCGGCAACGATATCAGCATCAATATTAAGCCGGGCGAACTTGTGGCAATCATCGGTGGGTCAGGCGCAGGAAAATCGACGATCCTGAACTGCATGTGCGGATATCTTCCCCCCACCCAGGGAGAGGTGTATATCAACGGAGTCGCGTTATACAGAAACTTTGATTCGCTCAAAAAACTGATTGGTTATGTACCGCAGTCAGACATCGTGTACGACAACCTTACACTCTATGACATGCTTTCATACACTGCAAAGCTTCGTTTGCCGAAGGATATCTCGAAGAATGAGCGCGAAGCGGCTATTGAGAGAGCCATCCGGATTGTCGAACTGACTGAAAAGACGAACAGCTATATCAAGTCACTGAGTGGTGGACAGAAGAAGAGGGCGAGCATCGCGGTCGAACTGCTTTCCGATCCAAATCTCTTATTTCTCGATGAGCCAGCTTCCGGCCTGGATCCCGGCACGGAACGAAATCTCATGCAGTCCCTTAGAGCAATGGCGGACGGAGGAAAGACGGTTATCCTTGTCACCCACAGCACTCTTCAGCTGAAGCTATGCGACAAAATAGTGTTCATGGGAAAGGGTGGGAACCTGTGCTTTTTTGGCTCCTATGATGACGCACTGGAGTTTTTTGGCGTATCGGACATTGTGGATGTTTATAACATGATCACCGATAATGCCATGGAATGGCGCGAAAAGTATGACAGGACACAGGCACCGGCCGTTTCGGGCAGACCTGCCGCGGGGAGAATTCCGTCTGTAAAGGGCGAGAAAACACTCCAATTGCCTGTCCTGTGCTCCCGCTATGTAAAGCTTGTTGCGAACGACAGGCAGCGGCTGCTTCTCCTGCTCGCACAGGCACCGGCTCTTGCACTGCTGATCTCTCTGGTGGCAGATGGGCAGCAGTTTGAACAGTATGAAATGACGAAGAGCCTCCTGTTTGCCCTCTCGTGCTCCGCGTTTTGGGTGGGTATGCTCAACGCCATTCAGGAAGTATGCAAAGAACGCAGCATTTTGAAGCGCGAATATATGGCAGGTCTCTCACTGAACGAGTATATTCTCTCCAAGATCCTGGTACTGGGGGTGTTGTGTCTGATCCAGAGCTCGCTGATCGTCGGTGTTTTTGCAATGTCTGTCGGCCTTCCGGAGGAAGGGCTCTTCCTTCCGCCTATGATAGAGTTTCTGATCACAACATTTCTGACAGCGACCGCATCTGCTGCTATGGGCCTGTTTGTGTCTTCACTGTTTACGAATGCTGACAGGGCGATGACCGTAGCTCCGATCCTGCTCATGCCGCAGATCCTGTTCTCCGGACTCATATTTGAGCTGGAAGGTGCGACGGACCTGCTCTCATGGTTTGCTATTTGCAGGTGGAGCATGGAAGGCTATGGCACGTCCGCAAACCTGAACGAGCTGCCGCTGAAGATGCAGCAGGAGTTTCCTATGATGTCTCATGAGGCCGAGAGCTATTTTGACTTCACTGTCCTGCATATGCTCAAAGCATGGCTGATCCTATTGATTTTCGTTATTCTTTTTCTGGGCCTGGCGAGGGCCGTTCTGACAAATATCGGGAAGGAGAAATCATAACATGGACGAAAACAGAAGCATGGACTTTACGAATAAGGCGTGGGACGTTCTGTATGATGCGGTGGACAACAATTATTTCCGCGACAAGGATGCACATCTAATCTATTCGGCCTTGCAGAAAAGAATGAAGGTCATTTCTTTCGGTGAATACCTCAAGCGCTACATTTATCGTCAGGCTTGTCTTGAGGAGCCCTTTGAGGAAGTTCCCCTGAAAGAATATCAGCAGATCATCAAAGGGGCTTTTTCAGATAACAATACGCCGCAGTCTTTTGACCAGACAACGGCAAAGATCAGTGCTTTGTCAAAAAAGTGGCTCACCCAGCAGACTGTCAGACGAAAAGTGGTGTTTTTGCTGGGGTTTGGCCTTAGAATGAGCGTCGCAGACGTCAATGAATTCCTGACGAAAGGCCTACGGGAGCAGGGAATCAATGCGAAGGACCCGTTTGAAGTCATTTGCTGGTACTGCTATAAAAATAAATACGGTTATCCGACGTTTGAGAGGCTGTGGCGGGTCTATAACGAAACCCCTCCGAATTCGCTCGACATTAAGCTCTTATATTCGGATCTCACGATCGGTGCCAGGAACACGATGAATTCCATCAATAACGAAGCGGCTCTTATTACGTTCGTGTCTAAGCTGAAAACGGACAAGAACTACGCGCAGCACAGTGTGACGGCAAAAAGGTGCTTCGATGAACTTTACACGCGTGCGCGGGAGATCGTCGCGGAGATTTACAACAATGATGAGGCAGAAAAGCATCGCAAGGGGAATCAGAAAGTCTATACGATCGACGATATTACTGAAAGCGATCTGGAACACATCATTTCGTCGGCAATCCCGGTTGACCGACATGGAAATCTGACCCCTGGCAAAGCGTCTAAACTGAACGCGCAGTTTGCAGGGAAACGGTTTAACAGGCAGCACATCAGTGAGGTGCTTGCAGGTAATACCGAGGTGACTCGATTTGACCTGATCACTCTGAACTTCTTTATTTACTCGCAGACCCTTGACGAATATCCCAATGTGGAAGCAAGATATAGTTCTTTCGTGGAATCAACGAACAAAATTCTTGAGAGATGTTTTTTGGGAGAGCTCTATATCAGCAACCCATACGAGTGTTTTGTGCTCATGTGTATCCTGTCAGAGGATCCGCTCGGAACGTATGCGGATGTATGGGAGATGTCCTATGAGCAATAATTCAATGAACAATTCTATTGACCTCAGTGCCGCCTGGCCGGAATGGAAGGGCGTAAAGCCCATTAACAGGGGGTCTTACGGGGTTGTATATGAGGCAATCCGAACAGATCATGGTGTGGAAAGCCACGCTGCGATCAAAGTGATCTCTATTCCGCAGGACGAATCAGAAATTGATTCACTTCGTTCTATAGGCCTCTTTCCAAATGAAAGCAAAACATTCTTGAAAGAAGTTGTAGATGAATTCACAAATGAAATCCAGATCATGGAGTCATTTAAAGGGAGCCAAAACATTGTAAGCGTCGAAGATTACAAAGTTATAGAGAAGATAAACAGAGTAGGGTGGGATATCTATATTCGTATGGAACTGCTTACACCACTCACCACCTACATCAGCGATAAGACATTGTCGGAAAGAGAGGTCATCGGGCTTGGATGCGACATCTGTTCCGCATTGGAGAGATGCGCACAGCGCAACGTGATCCACCGGGATATTAAGCCGGACAATATCTTTATCAATGAATTCGGTGATTATAAACTCGGTGATTTCGGAATAGCGAGAAAGCTGGAAAATGTTACCGGCGGGCTCTCCCAGAAGGGTACCTATAATTACATGGCACCTGAAGTGGTAAAAGGCTCAAGATATGACGAAACAGTTGACTTCTATTCACTTGGCATCGTTCTCTATTGGCTGCTGAATAAGAGGCGGCTGCCCTTCGTGAGTACGGAAAAGCAGTTGATCTCCTATCGTGATCTTGAGATCGCGAACCGCCGAAGGCTGGACGGAGAACCGCTTCCCGCACCCTGCAATGCTTCTCCGGCAATGGCTGAGGTGATCCTTAAGGCGTGTGATCCTGACCCGCGTAAACGCTTTGCATCTGCGGAAGAGATGAAAAATGCGCTGAAGTCTGTGACAGAGGGGAGTGATACTGTACAGAATCCGCTTGAAGAGACGGTGGATGTACGCCATAGTGCAATGCTTAGAAAGCAGGACGGTACGATTTCCGCACACAAAGCGCAGGGTCCCTCTCCGGCGGTGGTCAACACTTTCGGAGAGAGGAAGAAATCACCGAAGCCGTTCATCATAGCAGCGATAATTGCCGTTGTTCTTATGTTAGGCGGCGGTGCGTTTATAGTACTCGGCAACAGGGTGAAAGAAAGCTCCCCTAAAAAGGAAATCGCTGAGAGCTCAGAGAATGCCGATTCCGCGGAAGAAACAGATTCTGCGATTGAAACAGATTCTGCGGAAAATACAGTTTCCCCAGAGCAGACACCGGAAGCCACTGCTCCGACAAACGAAGCTGTCACAGGAGAATCAGAGAACGCCGGTGCTGAACAGGAAACAGCAATTTATTGGGGAGATCCCGTGCTCGAAGCTAAGGTGAGAGCGATCACCGGAAACTTTGAGAAAGACTTTCTTACTAAAGACGCGGAACAGATTACGGTATTGGATTTGTCGACGGATAAGGACTTGCCGAATACAGAAAAGATCCATGACATCTCGGCGTTGGCTGCCTTTAAGAATCTGAAGCAATTAAACCTGGATGGAAACAGTGTGGAAGATATCAGCCCTGTAGCAGAGTTATATGCGCTGGAAGTGCTGGATCTCACCGACAACAATATTTATGATCTCAGCCCGGTGCGCAGATTGACAAGCCTAAAGGAGCTGCGGTTCGGCGGCAACGAGGTGGCTGACATCTCTGCGGTGGTAAACCTCACGAACTTATCTATATTGCGGTTTAGTGATAACCACGTAAGCAGCCTTGCACCCCTGATGAATCTTACACACCTCACTGTCTTGCGGTTCAGTGATAATGAGGTCAGCAGCATCAATGCTTTGGAAGGGATGACGGAGCTCAGAGAATTGTGGTTTTATAACAATTATGTGGAAGACATAAGCGTTTTATCGGAATTGACGGAGCTGGAGTACTTGTACATGATCGGGAATGAGATCAGTGATGCAAGTGCCGTTATGAACCTTTACAATTTGAAAGAGCTTGGTCTCACCCGAAATAACATCAGCAATGATCAGATCAGTCAGATTAAAGAGGCTATACCGGAATGTGTAATAAAGTGATGTCAGGCTGTGGAGGTCTCTTCTCCATCGGATATGATAATTCCCCTTTGGAGTTATGACATGAAAAAGCCCTGCGACGCAGGGCTTTTCACTTGGCAGAGATAGGATGGTGCACAGCGAAATTCTGCCACTCACATCCCAAGCAGCTTATAATCCCCCGAGACCGCTTCCTGCAGGGCCTCTCTTGACTCATGGCCGGATGGGTATAAGAAGCCGCTGTGGAAGTGTTCTTCAGGGTTATTTTCTATTTTTTGGTATAATTCGTTCCACTGGTCTTTATCAGCGTCCTCACCGTTAATCATGTAGTATGAGCCGTCCATCTCAGATTTCAGGTTGAGGTATTCAGTAAAACTGCCCTTTTCGAGCGATAGTAAAGTGAGATCGATCTCATATCCGCCGTATCCGACACAGAGACAGTATTTCCCGTCAAAATCAATCAATGCGCAGTGCGACCCTATATCGCCATGGCCGACGTTTGCGCCTTCATAAATTTGAACAGGAGCGCCGTTTTTCATAGTCCAGACATCCAGTTTCGGCTGGGGTATATATTGCTCGACATCTTCGCGGGGCGTTGAGTATCCAATGAGCAGTTCGTCGGAACCATCCTGATCAAAGTCGATAAGTTTAGCCTCAAATACGCCAATGTAATAATCAAAGCCGTCGACATTTAGAAATGTCAGCTTCTTATAATCATTCTCATATTTACGGACAATAGCCGCATAGGGGCTCTGTGGTACCTTGGCGTTGTCTGTAACTGCTTCGGCCGGAATATTTTGATCCTCCGGAACTCCTTCCACAATGAGGTCATCAACCGTATAATCTGTCACCTTCATTAACGAGCTGGAGCCGCTCAGCTGCAGCACACCGTTTTCATCATGCCAATAGCAGGAGAGCACGTCGGGGTAATCATCCAGAAGCCAGTATTGGTTGCCGCTTTTCAGGACTGCTCTATAGCCGGAAGCTTCCTGGGAGATTACCTGTTCGACCGTATAGTTTTCCTTCTGAGCTATCTCATAGTGGAGATCGGGAGCCGAGGGGTCATAATTATCATTGATATAGCAGGTGACTGTCCCATTGTCAAAATAGTAAAGCGTGCCAATACTGCTGTTTGTCATCCAGAGACCGTTGAACATGGAAGCGACAGGATCTACTTCAGGTTCCTGAGAAACCGCTGATTCGGATTTGGTTTCCTGAGAAACCACTGAGTCGGAATTAGCTGCCGGAGAACCCTCTGCTTCGGAATTGGCTTCCTGAGAAACGTCAGCTTCGGGCTCGGTTTCCTGCGGCGCGGTTTGCTCCGGAGCAGCCGTTTTCGTGGATGCTTCGGCACTTGAACCGGGTTTTGCACTACAGGAGGCAAGGCTCAGAACCATTACAGATGCAAGTATAATCATAAGGTGTTTGTTCATTGTCAGTTAACCGAGCGGGCGGACTCGTCTCTCCTCTCTGATTGCCCTATATCCAGATTGATACTAACTAATCATATAAAAAGTGAACACATTTACGGAATCTGCATTCATCAAACAAGCACCTCCAGATATGTTCTTACAATAGCTTCACAACGCAGCATCTTGGCATAGGTATAGAGTCGGTCGATCTGCCGGTCCTGCCTTTTCAGGTAGTTACGAAGTACTTCTGAAGTTTCTTCAATGCCTATCTTATTGCGGTAGTAAATGACATCAATGACGGTCTTTTCAATATCAAAGATACGGAATGAATCGTGGCCTTCTGCAATCTCCATGACACCGGTATCCATACGGGAAGGATCAAAATAGTATAGCTTGATCTCCGGCCAGTCGGGAAGAGTGCTGACTTTTTTCTTCCGGTCGATCGCAACATCGATAACATCGGGAAGGAAATTTGTAAGCTCATAATATCGGGCAGCACTCATCAGGCAGATCACACCATCCGGCACATATGCAGCAGCGTTGATGAAATCATTCTCATCGCCCTTATAGGAGAGATTCTCATATGTGGTCCTGTTGATGCGGTGCAGTTGGCCATTCTCTTCCATCTTGCCAATCTTGTAGTAAGAATAACCCATGTCTTTCAGCTCGCTGGTCGTGTAGTATTTCTGACTTGTTTCAAGCGCGATCACAATCATCACCTCCTTGCCATGGAGTATACATCATTCGGCCAATAATTTCAATTAAATTCGGCAGATAAAAATGATGGCAGAAATTAATTGAAAACCACACGCAGACCTTAGGGGTCTGACCACCGGTCCAGTTGAGGGGTCTGACCCCCAGAGGTCGTTAAGATTGAATAGGTACCAAGGCAGGGGTCCCCGAGTAGGTACAGAGCGCCATTTTTAGAAAGTTATCGTCCACAAAGAAGGGACAAAATAGTGTGTCCACATCAATCTGCAAACTAGGCGATAAAGGATTCGGTACAGAAGCTTGATTTGAAAATATCCTCGTCCCTCAAAAGCATGATTTCTGAATAGATGTCAGAGAAAAACCAAGAATCAGAAATTGTCAGGGAACAATCATGGACGTAATTCACCGCTATTGAGACTTCTGTACCGAAAAATGTGAAGCAAGGAATTCCAAAGGAAAGAAATTGTCGAGCAGGACGATCCTGTGGGGACGAGAAAGTAAGAAAAAGAGGCGTGTGTACCGAAAACGATCGCAAGCCCCCAGAGGTCAATCTCAAGGTCGCCCCGCAAGAGACCGGCAAATCCAAGTCGATGATTATAATTAAGTAACAAACTACCCCAGAGGTCGAGCCCCATCATAGTTCTCTTCACACCACCTGGCATACAGGTCACAGAACTGACGGTACTGGTACGGCTTCTTTTCCTCAGAGATGCATTGCTTGTTGTACTTGCCCCACAGGTAAACCAGCGTCATGTTCTTCC
>ODAI014678175.1_pt1 | contig 16760 bp, 7 predicted proteins | sample 1539321 | NCBI WGS metagenome assembly ODAI01 (sample SAMN02144231, study PRJEB22623) | gut metagenome | biome: sheep rumen | host: Ovis aries | place: New Zealand | reverse complement strand
GCGGTCGCGTGCACCAACCCACCGGTGAGCACCCAGATGAGCCAGGTATCGACCGTGCCAAACAAAAGCTCGCCGCGGTCCGCGCGCTCGCGGGCACCGGGAACATTCCGAAGGATCCACGCAATCTTGCTCGCGGAGAAGTACGCGTCGGGCAGAAGGCCCGTCTTTGCCTGAATCTTCTCCGCCCCCTCGGGTGCGCCGCAGAGCTCTTCCACCATGTCGGCAGTGCGACGGCACTGCCACACGATGGCGTTGCACACGGGCTCGCCCGTGGACGGGTCCCACACGATGGTGGTCTCGCGCTGGTTGTCAATGCCTATGCAAGCGATGTCGTCGGTCCTGAGCCCATGGCGCTGCAGAAGCTCGGTCAGGCTACCTAGCTGCGAGAACAGAATCTCTTGGGGGTTATGCTCCACCCAGCCGGGCTTGGGATAGATCTGCGTGAACTCACGCTGAACCACGTCGACCATCTGGCCGTCATGGTCCACCAGCACCGCACGCGACGAGGTCGTCCCCTGGTCGAGCGCTACCACATAGCGTGCCTTGGCCATCTGCTCGCTCATTTGAGATAGCCCTCCATCCAGCTCACCACGTCGTCGTAGACCACCTTGCGTCCGCGCTCGTTGAGAATCTCGTGACGCATGCCCGCGTACAGGCGGCAACGCACGTCGACGACGCCCGCTGCATGAGCGAGGTCAGCCGCCTTGCTCACGCCCTCGCCGCACTCTCCCACCGGGTCCTCGGTTCCGGCAATGTAGAGCAGCGGCAGGTCTTTGGGATAGCTCTCCACGCACTCGGGCGAGCACACTTCGCGCATGAGGTCGGTGACCGTCGCGTAGCCACCCGCCGAGAACATGAAGCCGCAGGCCTCGTCCCCGATATAGCGGATGACGTTGTCCTTGTTGTGCGACAGCCAGTCGAGCTCGGTCTCGGCATCCACGATGTCCTTGGAGTAGCCACCGACGCCCATGTTGTGCAGCAGCTTGCTGTGGTAGTCTTCGCCGCGCAGCTTGGCGATTGTGCGCGCAACGGCGTTGCCCGCCGCTGCGGTCCGCGGTGGCATGAAGCCGGTACCACAGATGATGGCCCCCGAGAGCCCGTACCCGTGACGCGCAAGATAGGCACGCACCACGAAGCTGCCCATGGAATGGCCAAAGAGGAACAGCTGCGGGAGTTCGCCATAAGCGCCCGAGATGCGCGCCAGCGCCTCGGTACGCACACGATGCACGTCCTCGATCAGTATGTCCTTGCCACCGTCGAGCGGTAGCTTGCCCCAGTCGTCCTTCGAGGCAACGCTCTCGCCATGACCTATGTGGTCGTGGCCAAACACGCAAAAGCCCTTGGTCGTGAGGTAGCGGGCGAACTCGTCATAACGACCGATGTACTCGGCCATGCCATGCACGAGCTGAACCACGCCGCGCGGAACCACGCCCTCCTCGGGCCACCATATGTATCCATGCAGGCGCGAGACCTTGTCGGTCGACTCGCACCAGATAGTCTCTCTTCGCACGTCTTCCGCCATCGGAAACCCCTCCGTCGAAACGCCAGTCCCATGTACGTTACGACATCCGCGCGTGGTGGGACCGGGTGTATCCGCTCATCGGAGAGCCTCATTCGGTGTAGCGGGTGAACGGTCTGCATACGCACATGAGCGGCATGTTCAGAGCATCACAGGTTGAATCAATATCAAAACTTCGCGCAATTTGAACACGGTTTGAAAATTAGACCCTACTCTACCTGCTGTTCTATTTTCCATTTCAAATTGCAACATACGAGCAGCGCCCTTCCGCGCCGCAGGGCGGAAGGGCACTTTTGCTTGCAGGTGCGAGGCGCCTGCCCTTGGACGACTACTCGAGCTCGTCGGGCTCCAGCGGCTCATCCAGCGCCTCACGAAGCTCGGCCCCGTCGGCCAGAAGCTCCTCGTCGCGCTGCGCCGCCGCCTGGGCAAAGGCCTCCTTCATGGTTTGGTTGCCCCACGTGAGGCGCTTGACCGTGAGCTTGTCTCCACGCTTGCTCGCCGTGCCGAAGTGCTTGGCCGCCGTGCCCAGCTGCCCCTTGAGATGCTTCAACTTCTCAATGATGGCGTCGATGTCCTTCGCGGCTTGGTCGTAGTTCTTGGAAGCCAGCTCGTAGTCGTGCGCGATGCCGTTCACGATGACGCCGACCTTCTCCTCGAACCTGGTGACGTCGAGCTCCTCGCGCCGCGTCTGCTCGAGCTGCAGCTTGTAGGGGTGGGCGGCAAGCGCTGCTGCCTTGAGCAGGCCAATGATGGTGGTGAAGCACTGCGGCCGCACCACGAACATCTTGGGATAGTGCCACGAGACATCGGCGATGCCCGCGTTGTAGAAGTCGTTGTCGGGCTCGAGCGTGGAGACCAGCACCGCATACTCGCAGCCCTTCTTGGTGCGGTCGGCGTCGAGCTTGCGGAAATGGTCCTCGTTGCGCTTGCGGTTGGCGGAGCTCGACTCCTCCTCTTCATTCTTCATCTCGAACATGATGGAGAGCAGCTCGTTGCCCTCTTCGTCGTAGTCTCTGAAGATGAAGTCGCCCTTGGTGCCCTCGACCGCCACGTTGTCTTTTTCGAAGGTTGCGCGCGGGTAGGCCTGCATGCGGATGCGGTTGAACTCGCTCTCGCAGTGGCGCTCCAGCGATTCGCCCACCAGCTTGGTGGAGAGGCGCATGCGGTAGTCGCGCAGGCGCTCCACCTCGGCCTGGTACTGCGCGATTTGCGCGTCTTTGGCCTCGAGCTGCTCCTCGCTGTGATGGGCAAGCTCCCCCTCGCGTCGCGCCATCTCCTCTCGAAGAGCCGCCTGGGCCTGTTCGCTGCGAGCCTGCTCGACCTTGAGCTGCGCTTCGAGCTCGCTTGTCCTGCGCTCAAGCTCCCCGGTCACCCTCAGAAGATCGGTCTGCGCCTGCGCCCGCAGGGTCTGCTCCTGCGTTGCGAGCTGCGCCTCGAGCTCGCTTGTCCTGCGCTCAAGCTCCCCGGTCACCCTCAGAAGCTCGGTCTGCGCCTGCGCCCGAAGGGTCTGCTCCTGCGTTGAGAGCTGTGCCTTGAGCTGGGCAATCTGCTCGTTCGCTTCGGCGCGGGTCCGTTCCACCGACAGCTCCGTCTGACGCGTGGCGTCATCGAGTTGAGCCTGGAGCTGCATGCGCTCTTCTCCTGCCGCAGCCCGCTCGCGCACCCAAGCCTTCTCTGCCTCACGCGCCGCATCGTTGGCCGCCTCCCGCAGCTTTGCCTGCTCTTCCCGCTCTTGCGCCACGCGACGGTCTGCCTCACGCCTCTCTTCCTCGCGCACGGCCTGCACTTGTGCCTCGTGCAGATGACGCGCCTCCACAAGGCGTTCTTCAAGGTCGTGTGCAAAGAGCTCGTCACGCAGCTGGCGTGCGAGGTCCTCCACACTCGTAGGGTCTATGTCTATGATCTTTCCGCAGTGAGGACAGGTGATGGTAGCCATGTTTCTCCTTACGCAGGGTTTGCTCATGCATACCATACACCCATAGAAAGACACAATACGGGTTTGACCAACCGCCAAGTGCCATCCTGAGGCATGCTTCCACCAGGGACGGCTCCTCTTGTCGAGTTGAGCAGAAGGAACCGTCCCCGATGTCACTTGATCCTATGCGACCTTCACCGACTTGCCGGCTTTCTTGAAAAGCTTCTGGTAGGTCTTCGCCTTGGAGTTCATGACGTTGACCATGGTCACCTGAGAGCCCTTGAGCGAGTTGGTGACCGTCGTCAACTTGATGGTCTTGTCGATGTTGATGGTCTTGAGGACACTGTCACCGCTAAAGGCCTGCACGCCTATGGTCTTGAGGTTCTTGGAGGCGAGGGTGAAGCTCTTGAGCTTGGGGCAGGCGGCAAAGGCCAGCTTGCCAATGGTCACGACAGCAGCGCCACCACCTACTGTGGTCATCCTCTTGCACCCGTAGAAGGCCTTGTCACCGATGCTGGTGACCGACTTGCCGATGGCGACCTTGGGCAGCGCCGTGCAGCCCTGGAAGGCGCTGGCGCCCACTTTCTTGACCTTGGCGCCGAAGGTGACGCCGGTGAGCGCGACGCAGCCCTGGAAGGCGCTCGCCCCGACGCTGGTGAGGCTTGCGCCGAGGCTGGCGGTCTTGAGCTTCTTGCACCCGTAGAAGGCCTTGGCGCCGAGGCTGGTGACCGACTTGCCGATGGCGACCTTGGGCAGCGCCGTGCAGCCCTGGAAGGCGCTGGCGCCCACGGTCTTGACCTTGGCGCCGAAGGTGACGCCGGTGAGCGCGACGCAGCCCTGGAAGGCGCTCGCCCCGACGCTGGTGACGTTGTCTCCTATCTTGACAGCTTTGAGCTTCTTGTTGCTGTAGAAGGCTTTGGTGGCAATGCTGGTGATCTTGTAGCTCTTGCCATAGATCTTGACGGTGTTTGCCACCGTGGCGGAGGTGTAGGTGGTCGCTGTCGGCTTGATGAGGGTCACGGTGCCGGAGCCGTTGGTTGCCGCGTTAGTGACCTTGTAGTAGTAATTGCCCACCTTGTAGGTCTTGCCCTTGACAGCGACCTGAGGTACCGGTGCAGCCGCAACCTCAATCGTCAGGTTGAGCCTTCGGCTGTAGGCAGAGTATCCGCCCTCGTTGGGATCATAGGAGCCGTTGTAGGCCGCAATGCGGAAGTAGGTGCTCTTCTGCAGAGTGATGGGGCTGATGTACTTGGTACGGCTACCATCCGTGCAAGGACAGGTGTCGTTGGTGGTGTAGTAGATCTCGTCACCCTCGTCAGCGGTCAGCGTGAGCGTGGCGCCCGCCGAGACCTTGATGGTCTTGCTCTTGGGAGATGCGGCATCGATGGTCGTCACGTTCGCACCGTCGGTGATGATGGCCACCGGTCGGTTGGGACGGACCTGGACGCCCTCCACCATAAGGTCGATGGTACGGGAAAGCGTGCTGTTCTCAACCGCAAAGGTCAGGTCGGTCATGCCTGGTAGACCTGCGGAAAGGGTGAAGCTGGCCTTTCCTGCCTCGTCGGTCACAACCATCGTCGAGCTACCGTCAGCCGCCGCGGCGATGGTGGCCAGATCGTTGCTGCCATATGCGACTGTCACCCTCTGGTTGGGCATCGGCTTGCCACTTGCGTCCACCACGTAGGCGTCGATGTCATCGGTGGCCTCGACCTGCTCGACCAGTTGGGTTGCCGTTCCCTGCTCGTCGCCCTCGATGTTGAGGAGGATGCGAGCGGGGCGCTGGTTTACCGCAAGCGCGCCGCTTTCGTAGACGGCCTCTAGGGTCTTGCCGTTGTAGCTGGTCACGCCGTCTGCAGAGATGCCAAAGGTCACCGTGGAGCCCGCTGCAAAGCCGCCCGGCTTGCTGACGCGCAGGACCCGGGAGTAGACCACGTCGTCAGCGTCAGTGGGGTCACCCGACTGCTCGGTATCGACCCACTCGCAGGTGGCACCGTCGATGCCCGTCACGTGTACAGCGTCGGTCCGCATCCATTGCGAGAAGATGATCTCCACGTAGTCGGTGTAGGCTACAGCGCTTGTCACCGTGGGTGCCAGCGTCGACACGACGCCCAAGTTGACGTCAAGCTGGGGTGGCGTCACGGGCACCCACTCGCTGGAGGTGCCTGTGTAGGTGTCGCCGTCAGCTACGACCACCTGATAGTAGCCGCTCGTCACGTCCCACTGGAAAACACCGTTGGCGCCGGTGGTCTGCGGATTGACCTGTCCGGTGGCCACATAGCTGTCGTCGGCATATTTCTCAGACCCATCGGCATGGTCGCTGCGCCACACGGTGACCGTCGCTCCTTCGACCCGGTTGGAGAGCACGGCCTCGTAGACCACGCCGGAGGGATCGAGGTAGGTTTCGGGTTGATAGATGATCATACCGCCATTGGTACCGGGCTTGCCTCCGCTGCTATAAGAAGACGAAGGCACGCAGCCGTGCATTCCCGGTTTGCAGTTGTCAGTGGGAGTGGGAGGCGGAGACTGCTGACAATCAGGGTTACTGGGAGGACATGTGCACTTGCAGGTGGCTATTCTTTTCGCTGTCGCATGTTTATATGTTGACAGGGCATCCGTGATAGCCTCGTCGCGATAACTGTGGATGTATATCGAACCTGTGTCGTAGACAGCCAATACCGAGCCCGATCCTACGGAGCTTGCTGATAGACCTGTTGCCGCACCCGCTGTTGCAGCTTCCACAGTGGAAAACTCGGTAGCTAGCAAGCCCACACCGGTGCAGAACGTGGTAACAGATGTATCGATGCCAAGCTGGTACGTTTTCTCCTCCAGAAGATTGCAGAGTTCCTGACAGGCAACGGCTTCGTCAAGGAGCTTTTGGATGCAGTCCCACTTTTCTGGGCACTTCTCCTCGTCTTTTCTCTTCCAGAGTTCAATGAGTCCCTGTAGATACTCCTCATCGCTTTTGGTTTCGTCCAACTGCTTCTTGGTATCGACATAATTGTCGGAGGTTGCCTTGAGACCAATCAAGCCAAGAGTTGTACCGGCTATGGTTGTGAGTTCACCCAAGCCATGGAGACAAGTAGTGGCGGTGGCCTCATACCGACTCATGCTCTTCACACAGGAATCCATCATGCGTGATACCTCAGGCGAGCGTTGCGCAAGTGATCCCAGAACGCCACCCACACTGGTAGCCAATAAGTTCATGTTGCCCAATACGTTGCTCAAGGCTGTAACACCATCAGCAACTTGCGAGCTTGTCAAAAAGTCCTGCAAGCTCAATTCGTGCCAGGGCTCCCAAAAGTTGCGCCAGAATGCGGCGTCGTTAAACTTGTCATACCTTGCCACCATGATTTTTCTTCCGGTTCTTTCCATTTCAAAGCCCGGATATCCACTTGGTGCCGGTATGACTCTGTATTCATCCCGTTCTTCCCACTCTACCTCTTCCCCACCAGGATTGCCCCTGTCTGCAGAAGGGGATGCCTTGGCCGTCGATTTCGCTGAACTCGGCGAAAACGACGCATTATCCTCTGTCGGATCGATAATGGTAACTCCCACACCTTCGAGACTCACACTTAGGACTCCTGCCCAAGAGGAGTAGGCCGAAAGGTCGTCTCCAACACCAAACAGCTGGCCAAGCGTCGCCTCAGCCTGGGTGGAAGCACCAAGGACCTGGTCATACGCAGCCTTGAGCTCAGCTAGCGCCGCTAACTCCTCCGGAGTTGCCTCAAAGGTGTTGCCGTCCTTATCCGCAAACTCGGTCGAGCCAAAGAGCCGAGCGTACCAGTCAGCCTCATCCGCGTTCTGTGCGTGGGTGTCGTAGTAGGGATCGGCGTAATCGTCGCTGAAGAGAAGATCGTCGATGGTTACGCCACCCACACCTTCTTTGGTGAAATACCCAATGGTGCTTGCTTCGGCAGGTATGAGGTCGCTCTCGTCGACGGTCTCCCCCGCGTCGGCTGCGGCCTTTCTGATGCCATCATTCAGAGAATCGATAAAGCCTTGCATGACCTCATCGTAGGAGTCAAGCCTCTCATGAAAGTCACCGCCCTCTTCCATTGACTCCTTGCACGCGGCAACGAGCGTCTGCAGCATTTCCTCTTGTTCCTGCTGCCGTTGCTCAACTTCCTTGTGCGCCAGCTCTTGTAGAGCCTCATCGTCAATCGCGACGATTGACGTGAACAGGTTGTTGGGGTGGGAGATCGTCTTAGGCACAAAGACCTGGTTCCAGTCAAAGTTCCCTACCTGGCCCTCATTGTGCTCGACCGCCCACTCGTAGGCGTCAAGCCAGACCTCATCGGTATACGTGCCGGTATAGGTCGCCAGCGTATGGCCGTCTGCGGTGGTGGTGCGGGTCTTCTTCATGGGAATTACCTCATTTGCCCCGCCCAAGGTCTCCACATACAGGTCGAATTGACCATCCACCGATTGGCCGTCCGAGGCATCGAGCGTCATCGAAAAGCCCCAGTAGGCGTACTTCTTGTTCTTCGCGTGATAGAGGACCGTGATGCCGCCCTCTTGCGCCTCGCCATCCTTAACCAGCGGGAAGGCATTGTCGCCATTGGTAACTGTGAAATCCGCGAGGCTGACGCCGGGAATGTAGGTGACCTGCTTTCTGACCTCGTGGTAGTCGGCACTGTCCTTGGTCCCGATGCTCGCCGTGAGAGTGTAGCGCTGGCTGGGAAGCGGAGAGCCGGGGAGGGTGAAGTTCACGGTCTTCGAGCAGCTCGCAGCGGTTCTCACCGTCTGTGCAGGACCAACATCACCCGTGCTGCTCGTGACAAGCAGGGTGACTTCCTCCGTCGGTGCCGCATAGACGGTGACGCTGCCCTTGGTGGTACTGAGCACGTCTGTAGTCGGCACAATGGTGAGCGCGCTGCAGGTGTAGGTGCCACTCGTCACGGGAACCGTCACCGCATTTGCTATGACAAAGAGACCCACCGTGCAATCGCCAGCCGTAGTGGCCACAAACGTGACATAGAGCTTGCCGCTCGAGGCGTCTGCCAGGTTGATGGCGTAGGTGTCCCCTTCGTCGCCACTGGTGACCTTGTTGCTCTGCACCCTTCCACGAGACTCGCTGCTGCCGCAGGAGTTGATGGTAGCTCCCGTCGGTAGCACGAGGCGGAACTCGGCATCCGTAGTCTTTGCGGTGTCGAGCTGGTAGTCGATGATGGCGGTCTGCTCGCCTCCCATCACGATCTTCCTAGACTTGAGGCTGAACGCCGCCTTCTTGATGCCGGCGTTCGCCATGATCTGTGCCGTGTCAAACAGGGGAACGGTGAGCGTCACCTCGGTCTGCGTGCCATCGGCGATGGTCACCTCCTGACGGGCCACGAAGTCATCGAGCCCCAGTGCGGTCAGGCCGGTAAGGGTCCTCGTCTGGAAGCCAGCGGCGCTGTCGATGGCCACCACCGTATAGGTACCTGCCTCAAGCTTGCTGGTGATATAGGTCTGACCCACCATATAGCTGCCAGTCTCGACCAAGCTGTTGCCTTTGAAGACCATGATGCGCATGTTTGAGCTGGCGTTCTCGTCTGTCGAATTGACTGTGATAGCTGCATTGCCCCAGGCGGGCAGGACCGCGTCGAAGGTGCCGTCCTGAAGCGTGGCTGTCGTCGTCACGGTGCCGACTTGGTAGGTTGCTGCAGCGCTTGCCTTGGGCGTGGCGGTCAGCGTGAGCTGAGCGTCTGCCGCGATGTTGTTGGTGTCGTCATCGTCGTTGTTGGCCGTTATCGTGAGGATCGTGTCCTGGGTGGTAAAGGCGACCTCATGCCCTTCCGCGTCAACGAGCGCATAGGTGAAGTTGTCGTTGCTCGCGATGTTGGCATAGCTTGGGGTGCCGTCCTCGTCTGTAGCCATAAGCCACCTGAGCTTGAGAGCCAGATAGCCCTTGACCGGAATCTTCTCCATCTGCTCGGTCGTGACCGAGATGCCATTCCAGCCGCCCTTCATGGCCGATGCCGAGCGCGTGAGCGTGTAGTCGTAGTAGTCGGCGAGCGAGATGCGCAGGACCGTACTCACTCCCGCGCTGGCAGGGACGGAGAAGGAGCCATCTGGGGAGACCTCCACGTTGGTGACCTTCTTGGCAGGTCCCGTGCCCTGAGTCATGGTGAGTGAGGCGCCGACGGGCACCGTACCGCTCACCGTGACCGGAGCCGTCACGTCCACCCATTCGAAGGTGTAGGCTCCCACGCCGTCCTTGTTTTGAAGGTACTTGCCCAGGTCCTCTACCTTGCACGTATGGCTGTTGCCCTCGCTGTCTTTGTAGGTCGCCTCGGACTGTGCCCACTTGTGGATGAAGGACTCCCTACCCTGCGAGTCTGTGGCGCTGGCATAGATAGTCTGGCCGTAGATGAAGGGCACCCGGTAGGATTCGCCGTCGATAGTGATAGAAGGCCATCCGTTGCTCTTCTCAAAGGTGAAGTCGGGATTCATCAGATGGATGCTCGACGGGACAAAGTAGCTATTGTCATAGCTCCCGTAGAAACTGTTGTATTCGCCGCCATAGAAGGCGGCATAGCCGATGTGGGTCACGCTCGCAGGAATGGTGATGTCAATCCCCGCAGCCTTGCTGTCAAGGCACGCAAAGGCCTCGTCGCCGATGCTCTTGAGGGTATTGGGCAACGAGATGGACGTCACGCCGGTGCACTTGTAGAAGGCGCGCTTGGCAATGCTCTCGACCTTGGTCGACGAGAGGTCGACCGCCGTCAGGTTGTCCGAGAAGATGCTGAAGCGATCGTCTGCGTTGGCGATGGTCTTGACGCTGGCAGGCAGGCTTGCAAGCAGCTCGTTTGCGACGTCGGTCTCCACGTATGTGAAGCCGCCGTAGAAGGTGTCGAAGTCGCCGTTGTCCTGAGGCCATTCGAGGTGTTTCAAAGTTTCGCAGTCGAAGGCGCCGGTTCCGATGACGTTGACGTTGTCGGGGATGTCGACCTCCTCGAATTCGCAATCGAAGAAGGCCCTGGAATCGATGGTCGTAACGGTAGCGGGGATGCGCGTGATGATGGTGGGGTCACTCAAGGGGCAGTACATAAACATGAGTGCAGGTATGGTGTCGAAAGCGTCACCGCTGGGCCACGTGACAGCCGTCAGACTGCTGCAGTCTTCGAACATGCCTGCGCTGAGGGACCAGTCGGGCTCACCGCTGTACTCAGAGGCGATCGAATCAAGGTTTGCGGGCAACTTGACGCTGGTGATGCCGTCACAGTCATAGAAGGCGTCGCGGCCGATGTTTGCGACGGTGTCGGGGATGACCAGGTCTCCCTCAAGGCCATCGCAATCGTAGAAGCTATCCGCGTCTAGGAAGGTAACGCTTGCCGGCAAGCTGTTAACGGCATCGATGCCGAGCTTATAGCAATTCCGGAAGCAGCCGTGGGGAATGCGCTCGAGATGGGATCCCTCCGCATAGGTGACAGACTCAAGATTGTCGCACCCGCTAAAGGCGTAGTCCCCGAGCTGGGTGATGCTCGCCGGGATGCTCACGCTCGTGAGGGCTGTGTCGGCAAACGCAGACTCCCCTATGCTTTCCAAGTTGTCGGGAAGCGCGATGTCTGCAAGTTTGGTGCAGCCAGAGAACGCCTCGTCACCGATGCGGCGGACCGACGCCGGCAGGCTAAGGGAGGTGATGCTGCAGCCGCTGGCACCCGTGAACTCCTCGAGCTCGCTGTTGTCATAGAAGCTCACGCTCGCAAGCGTCTCGCTTGCAGGCGAGAAGGCATCCGGATAGATGGCCTTTACCATGTAGCTCTGGCCATCGAGCCTGATGGCGGTGGGGATGGTGAGTGTGGTGATGCCCTCATCGACAGTGACCAACTTGGCGCAGGGCTCGTCATACGAGTCATAGTCTATCTCGAAATAGGCTTTGGGCGCTTCCTCATCGGTCTGCCCGGCCACCCCAGCAGTAAAGGAGCCGTCCTCGTGGATCGAGCCCAACCACTCGCCTTCGGCGAGGTCAGACGACGCCGCAGGGTCTTCGGCGTCAGATAGATCTCCCTCTTCCTCGTCCGGACTCTGGGCGCGCCGCGGTCCCTCCTGGGAAGGCGTGGTCGGTTTGACTGCGGTCGCATCGTCCTCCTCGGTCGGCTCTGCTGCAGCTGCGACACCCTCCTCGGCTGGCTCCTCCGCAGTCGCGGTACCCTCCTCGGCTGAAGGCTCTGACGCGGTGCCCTCCTCGGACGGATTCCCAGCAGTCGCAGTGCCCTTCTCGGCTGACGCCTCGGCTGAACCGTCACCTGTGAGCGAATTCGCCTCAGCGGCATTGTCCTGCGCTGAGGCTTCTGTGCCTGCCGCCGCCGCGATCTCCTCAGCCAGAGCGGGAGATGCAGGCACGAGCGTAGCTACCATCGCGATGGTCAGCAACAGCGCCAACGCTTTCTGCCAAGTTCGCGCTGCTGCCCCGCTGTCTCCCCCTTCGTACGCACGCCAGCCCGAGCCGCTTCCCCTGACTCGCAGTCGTCCCATGCCACACCCCACCTTTCGAGAGAACCATGCATCATCTCCGGGCGAAACCATTTCGACTAGAGATACCAATACAGCCTGATTCTTCCTGAAAGCGTGGCACAGCACCACGTCACATGTGTGTCACATGCGGTCTAGCAGGTATAACTTAATATTTGATATGTCGGCAAACGTGCCCTTTGCCAATGCCGAACGGCACCACAAACGCAACCCTCTTCGGGTCCTGCGCAATCCCGACATGCAGTTGCTGGCAGGCATCACCTACGGCAGGCTCGACAGGCATCACAACAGTCGTGTCAAGTGAGTGGATGCCCCGCATTCGAGTGCGGCAAGCGGGATGGTGATGCGAGACGCATCAGACCCACCCGCCTGCACTGATGATTCAGTTCCTCCTCGTCGCCGCGCACCCCATGACCGACTGGTACAGTCCGATGCGTGACTGGACATGTGCCTTCTCGTATACCTGCGCAATGTGGCGCTGTAGGGTCCGGCGCGATATGCCCAGATCGTCAGCCATCTTTTGGTTTTCGTCCTCCGTGGTGACCATCAAGATGAGCACCTCGCGCTCTCGGTCGGTAAGGCCTATGCTCTGTGCATATCGAGCGATGTCCTGCTCGTCGAGGTCAACGATCGAGCTTACCGGTGCCTCAGTCTCGCTCGTCTGCAGCTCGGGCAGACGATAGCGGGCCAACAGCAGGGCATCCGCCACGCAGACCGCAAGCAGGGCCATGTTGAGGGCAACCCCTGCCGCAACCAGCAAGACAACTCCAAGAGAGGCATAGAGCAGCGAGATGGGAATGACGCTCAGTGCGGCTACAAAGCTTCGCGTCGTGCGTCCGAGCCCCGCCCACAGGGCGTGGCTGTCCATCTGGCCTGAGAACGCCACGAACTCGGCGGTGACGAACATGACATAGAACCCGCCATAGAAGTAGAAGAGTGCCATGTTGAGGTTGTACCACTCGGGTGTCCCGAGAAAGTAGGGCACGAGCACTGCCAGCAACTGGACCGCGATAGTGGAAAAGGTGAAGGAAAGACGAGGTCCCAAGTCAAAGATGCATCCCGCGACTACCAGCCCAAGCGCATAGAAGAGGCGCACGCCACTAAAGAGCTGTAGGCTGCCCGAAGCATCGAGCGCCACCACGGCGGCATCGTTCAAGGAGAATATGGCGGTGAGGATGGCTGCCGCACATACGAGATATATGCCATGACGACGCCTGTCTGCCGGATCCTGCGGCCATATCCGCACCGGTGTATGAGCTTCCTTGTAAGGCGACAGCCCCTGGCTCGTATCGTAGGCGTCCAATACGACGAGGGCGGCAAGCGAGACCAAGATGCACGTGATGGTGGGCACTGGTCCCTGCGTGAGGTTCTGGACCAAGAACTGGACGCAGACCACCGCTCCTGTAGCCGCACCCAGCACGCGTCCGCACACAGGCTCCTCGCCAAACTCGCGGGCAACCTCAAGATGCACCAAGCCCCCGACATAGCCGCAGGCAAGCAGGGCCATGCAGGAAAAGAACGCAAGCAGAGCTGCGTGCTGCGCAAACGCCACACCCATAGTCGCAACAGAGCATATGACGGCCACCGAGAGGACGAATTCCGTGCACCAAGATGGTCTCTTCGCATGCACAAGACCGAAGGCGAGGAGGCCAGTCGCCGTGCAGAAGATGCCCACCGAATAGGCAGTGTTCACAACAGAAGCGCCTAGAAGCGCTGCGACGCTGCTGTTGACGAAGGACTCAAGCAGCATGAATGCGAAAAACCAGAGTCCAAACTGCACGGCAGGCACCAGGTTGCACCTCTTTGCGTCGAGCTTGTCTTCACCTGTTTCCAAATCTCACTCCCCCGACCACAGCAAGCGTCTTGTCGACAACAATAGTACTTGTCGCAAACGTCGAACGCCAAGAGTACGTCAACAACCAGTACAGGCGACAGAAGGGGGCGGAACCACCCTCGATTCCGCCCCCATACCAGATTCCCAAGGACGTCAGCGTCAAGGTCGGCAAGGCCGACACCGTCGCGTCCGAGGCCACGACAACCATCGTCGAGGCCGCCGCAACAAGGCCAAGCCCGCAGCGCAGGTGACGGCCAACAACGTCTCCGTCACACATCTGCTGCGCCGAGGCTAGACACCGTGCTTCAGGCGCACCACCTCACCCGGCCGAATGAGCAGCGCGCGTGGCGCCTTCTTGGCGAAGCACCGGGCCTCCTTCTCCCCGTAGGGTTGTACCGGCTTGAGGTGAACCGGCACGTTGTGGGCTGCCCCTATGAGCTTTGCGCACTCAGCCGCTTCGTCCACATCCATGTTGTAGATGCCGTCACCCGGCAAGAAGGCATAGTCGATGCCGCGCGCGGCAAGGCCAGGCATGTGATCGGTGGTGGAGGTATCGCCCGCGCAGTACACGAGCACACCGTCCATCTGCAGCAGATAGCCTACGCAGACGTCTGGGTTATGCATGGCATTCTTCGCCTGCACGGCCTCCACCGTCACGTCGCCAAAGGTGCGCGTCAGCCACACGTCCGGTTCTGGGTGAGCATCCATGTTCTGCCACACCACACAGCCTGCAGCATGGGGTGGCTTGTCGATGGCCGTGTGGTCATAGTGCTGGTGCGTCACCAAGATGAGATCCGCTGGCAGGTCGTAGCCCTCCCCCATGTAGGGATCGAGGTAGACCACCGTACCCGCATCCGTGACAAACCGCATGCTGCCATGTCCCTGATACAGAACCTCTGCCATGTGCCAGACTCCTTCCTCAAAAGCGTCCTTGTTGCGTGCCTTAGTCGAGCTGTGCCAGCGCCTGCTCCACGTCGGCGATGAGGTCGTCCGCGTCCTCGAGACCGCAGGACAGGCGCACCATGTTGGGCATGACGCCTGCTGCAATCAGCTCTTCATCGGTCATCTGACGATGCGTCGAGCTCGCCGGGTGCAGGCAGCAGGTGCGCGCATCGGCCACATGGGTCTCGATAGCGGCAATCTTCAGTCCCGCCATGAACTCCTCGGCCGCGGCACGCCCGCCGACCACGCAGAAGCTCACCACACCGCAGCCACCGCTGGGCAGATACTTCTGGGCCAGCGAGTAGTACTTGTCACCGGGCAGGTTGGGATAGCTCACGCTCTCGATGCGCGGATGAGCCGCCAAGAACTCCGCCATGGCCTGGCCGTTTGCGCAGTGACGCGGCATGCGCACGTGCAGGCTTTCGAGGCCGAGGTTGAGGTAGAAGGCGTTCTGCGGGCTCTGGATGGAGCCGAAGTCGCGCATGAGCTGGCTCGTCGCCTTGGTGATGAAAGCGCCGCCCAGACCAAACTTCTCGGCATACACGATGCCGTGGTAGCTCTCATCCGGCGTGGTGAGGCCCGGATACTTGTCCGCATGCGCCATCCAGTCGAAGTTGCCCGAATCCACGATGGCGCCGCCCACGCCCACGCCATGGCCGTCCATGTACTTGGTGGTGGAATGCGTGACGATGTCGGCGCCCCACTCGATGGGACGGCAGTTGACCGGCGTGGGGAAGGTGTTGTCCACAATCAGCGGCACGCCGTGGTCGTGGGCGGCCTGGGCAAACATCTCGATGTCGAGCACCGCGAGCGCCGGATTGGCGATGGTCTCGCCCACCACGCACTTGGTGTTGGGACGGAAGGCCGCGTCAAGCTCCTCGCGCGTGCAGTCGGGGCTCACGAAGGTGGTCTCGATGCCCATCTTGGCCATGGTCACCGAAAGCAGGTTGAAGGTGCCGCCGTAGATGGCCGAGCAGGCCACCACATGGCTTCCGGCCTCGGCGATGTTGAAGACTGCAAAGAAATTGGCAGCCTGGCCCGAGCTGGTGAGCATGCCTGCCGTACCGCCCTCGAGCGCCGCAATCTTGGCAGCCACAGCGTCGTTGGTGGGGTTCTGCAAGCGCGTGTAGAAGTAGCCTGCCTCCTCGAGATCGAAGAGTCGACCCATGTGCTCCGATGTGTCGTACTTGAAGGTAGTCGACTGCACGATGGGCAGCTGCCGCGGCTCGCCGTTGCCCGGACGATAGCCTGCCTGCACGCAACCAGTGCCGATTCCGTATTCCATGGTGAACTCCCCTCACCGCCTGTCGGATTGCCTGTGACAAAGGACAAGGTTAGCGCACTCCGCAGGCCTGAGAAAAATAGTTTGCACATTGGAGACGTTTGCACGAGCCTAACAGCCACCCGTGAAACCCAAAACGGGCTTCAACGTTACCCGCACCTCGTCTCACGCGATGATGAAGCCCTCGAGTTTAGTGTACGCCTTGGCGACAAGGGACTTGTTCTTTTCCCACGGCATCATGAAGCAGACGGGAGAGCACAACAACGCAACACGGCAGGTAGACCCGTCGTCACGCGTAAAACGCACTTCCTTCGAGAACCCACCACGTGCCATCGTCTGCCAGCGCGCGTCCGCAATACCCCACTCCTCGAACCACTCCAGAGCCTGCCTTCCCGCACCGCCCTCGGCAAAGAGGGCCCTCTGTTTGGCAGTGGAGAGGTAGCGCCGCGCAAGATAGAAGCTAATGTCGGTGCGGTCGCACAGCATGCCCTGCTCATCGATGCCAATGCGCAGCTCAAGCTGTATCGGCAGCGTCGCAAGCTTGCTCACGCGCACGCAGAGCTCATCGGATGGGGACGCAAAGCCCATGCGGGCAAAGCTCTCCTTCACCGCCGAAGGATTCTCGGCGAACTGCTGACGGAGCTCTATTGTCAACAGGCCGGTCGCACGCACGGGATTGCCCGCACGACCGGGGAACGGATTCACGCACCAGAACTTCCAGCCTGCCGAGAAGGCCTCAGCGATTTGGTGACAGCGCGCCGCATAGTCCTCGCAACCCATGCTGGCGCAGAGACCATCGATATCGACGGCAAGT
>ODAI012767383.1_pt1 | contig 16764 bp, 10 predicted proteins | sample 1539321 | NCBI WGS metagenome assembly ODAI01 (sample SAMN02144231, study PRJEB22623) | gut metagenome | biome: sheep rumen | host: Ovis aries | place: New Zealand | reverse complement strand
TTAGTCTTCTTCGTCAGAATGTGACTTTTGTAAGCGTGCTTACGCTTGATTTTACCGGTTCCGGTAAGCGTGAAACGCTTTTTAGCACCGGAGTTCGTTTTTACCTTTGGCATTTTGTTTTGAATTTAAAATATTAATACTAAAGTCTCGGGCAGCCACGCGTACTCGGACGCGATAAAAAGGTAGGCCCTACGACTTGTTTTTGGGCATTGCATCATCCCGACGTTGGCTTTGACCGTCGGTTGACCGTCGGTTGACCGTCGGGATTGGACCGATTTTTGTCCTGTTTTTGTCCGTTATTATTACTTCTGGCTCTTGGGGCTGACGAACATGATCATTCGTTTGCCCTCGAGGCTGGGAACGTTATCCGCCTTGCCGTATTCCTCCAGATCTGCTGCGAAGCGTGCGAGGAGCAGTTCTCCCTGCTCTTTGAAGACGATGGAGCGTCCGCGGAAGAAGACGTAGGCTTTCACTTTGTTGCCCTCCTTGAGGAACTCCTGCGCATGTTTGAGCTTGAAGTTATAGTCGTGATCGTCGGTTTGGGGTCCGAACCGTATTTCCTTGACTTCCTGCTTTTTCTGGTTTGCTTTTGCTTCCTTCTGTTTCTTCTTCTGTGCGTAGAGGAACTTTTGATAATCCACGACCCGGCAAACGGGAGGATTAGCCGTTGCAGCAATCTCGACGAGGTCGAGATTCTGCTCATCTGCGATGTGCATAGCCTGCTGGAAGGTGTAGATACCGGGCTCTACGTTGTCTCCGATGAGACGAACTTGCGCCACACCACGGATCTTGTCGTTAATACGATTCGGATCCTCTTTGATAACACGACCACCGCGTGGTCTGGGAGTAATAGTTGCTATAATTTTAGCTTTTAGTCGAAAGTCGAAAGTCGAAGGTCAAAAGCCATCGTACATCCGGCTAACGGGTTAATAATAATACTTCTCGTGCGGGCACACCATACCCTACCATCGAAAAAGCGCACAAAATTACAACAAATTTCTGACATATACAAGAAAATCGTATTTTTTTTTACTTTTTTCAATAATTATTTGCGCGCGTGAAATATTTTTTGTAATTTTGTGCGCTTTTTCGAGAAAATGGCGTAAAAGCGGGAAACCTTGAATCTAATCTATTAAAACAGACGAATATGAAGAAGAGTATTTTAATGTGGGTCGCCACGATCGCGATGGTAATGGTAAGTTGCAAGGAAAATCCGTACATGCCGAGTCCCGGCGCTACGGACCAAGTGCCTGATTCTATGCCCGTGACGGTAGATCCCGATCCGACTCCGGATCCCGAGGGCGTAACCATTCCAGAAGGAACGATCAATGTATACGAGGCACGTAAAATATGCCAGGGGCTGAACCACCAGCAAGTGACGACCGAGAAATACTATGTCAAAGGCTGGGTATGCAGTTTCAACGAGAAGCACGCGGACGGTATTACCAATTACGGGAACGGCACGTTCAATATCGCCGCGACGAATGACGGCAAGTCGGACAAGCACTCGTTCGAGGCATATCAGGTATATGGCAAGAACGGTCAGAAACTGACGAGTATCAATGAGATAGCGATAGGCGATTTTGTTATCATCTACGGTCCTCTGACCCGTTACAACAACACTTATGAAACGGCAGGGCGCGGCGCGGCCTACGTCTATTATTGCAGCAATCCGGAGTTCGGCAAGGGTACGGAAGTCGATCCTGCCAAGATCACTCCCGATCCGGAAGGCGCCGATGTGCCGGAAGGCACGCTGACCGTGTATGAGGCACGCGAGATCTGCGCAGGTTTGGCAAGCGGTGCGACGACCACAGAGGAGTACTACGTCAAGGGCTGGGTACACAAGTTGGATAGCAAGCACGCAAGCGGTGTCAGCCAATACGGTAATGGTACGTTCTATATCTCCGCTACCAACGACGGCACTACCGACAAGACCGATTTCGAGGCTTATCAGGTATATGGCAAGAACAAAGCCCGCCTGACGAGTGCAGACCAGGTAGAGTTAGGCGATTTCGTGGTACTCAAAGGCAAACTGACCAACTACAACGGAACATATGAGACCGTAGGTAGAGGCGCAGCGTACATCTACTATTCCACCAACCCCAAATGGTAATTTGAGAACAATAAAATCAATAGTTAATATACAAAAATGGCAAGTTTACAAAAAATTAGAAATCATGGCGCATTGTTGATCACGATTGTGGGTCTCGCCATGTTGGCATTTATCCTCGGAGACTTTTTGAACTCCGGTAGCAGTTTCTTCAACCGTAGTCGCGAGAACGTGGGCGTCGTAGAGGGTCAGAAGATTCACTACACGGAGTACGAGGCGGCAAAAGACCAATTGACGGAAGTGTACAAGATTGAGTCCGGTCGTACGGATTTCGACGAAGACATGCACGCCCAGATCCGCAACCAGGTGTGGAACATGTTTGTAATGGACTACACGCTCCGCGCTCAGGCAAAGGAGATAGGTATGGATGTAACGGCAGACGAGCTGACGGAGTTGTGCGTAGGTGAGAATGTTCACCAGATTCTGCGCAGCCGCCGTGCGTTCATGGACGAAAACGGACAGTACAGCCGCGAGACCGTCAAGAACCTGATCAATGCAATCAACGAGGGAAGCGACGATGCGGAGCAGAACGCCAATCTGCAGCAGGCCAAGGCCTATTGGCTGTACTGGGAGAAAGCCGTTCGTATCAGCTACATGCAGGAGAAATACACGAGTCTGCTGCAGCATCTGCTGAAAGCCAACTCACTGGATGCCGAGTACGCATTCAACGGCCGTCAGAACGGTTTTAGCGCCGAGTACGCCGTCAAACCGTACTACAGCGTGGCAGACAGTCTGGTAAAAGTGAGCGAGGGTGATATCAAGAAACTGTACAACCAGCATAAGGAGCAGTACAAACAGACTCCGAACCGCGCAATCAAGTATGTGGCATTCGATATCGTACCGAGCGAGGATGATTTCAAGGCGGCTCAGGAGCTGATGACGCGTCTGCAGGAGGAGTTCAAGACCGCAGAGGACGTAAGCGTCGTAGTGAACACCAATTCGGATATCATGTATGACGGCCGCGACTACTCGGAGGCTACAGTACCGGCACAGTTCAAGGAGTTTGCGTTCGGCAAGGGTGCCAAGGCGGGTGACTGCACGGAAATCCTCTTTGAGAACAACACGTATGCGATGGCCCGTATCATGCAGGCCGGTTATTCGCTACCGGATTCCGTAGAACTGAAGGCGGTTGCCACTGCAGAGGGTCAGGAGGATCAGGAGTTAGGCTGGTTCAAGGCGGAAGATCTGCCGAAGAACATTGCCGAGAAAGCTCTGGCAGGCAAGCGCGGCGAGAAATTCACCGTTGCACAAGGCATGGGCGAGCAGACTTTCGAGATCATGGAGATCGGCAAACCGACGCCGAAAGTGAAACTGGCTATTCTGGCACGCGAGGTTACTCCGTCGAGCAAGACTTATTCCGTGATTTACAATAACGCAAAGCAGTTCATCGTCAACAATAACAACGCCGAGGCATTGGAGAAAGCGGCACAGGAGGCAGGAATGGCTGTTATCCCGCAGTACAACCTGACTGAGACGACCGACAAAGTGGGTCAGTTGAAGAGCAGCCGTCCTATCGTCCGTTGGGCGTTCGAGGCGAAAGAAGGCGCAGTGAGTGACGTGTTCGAGTGCGGTCAGCAGTTCATCGTAGCCGCCCTGACAGAGGTTAACGACGGTGAGTACCGTACGTTGGAGGCAGTGCGTGCCGAGTTGACCTACGAGGCTACCAACAACGCCAAAGCTGCCTATATCAAAAAAGAGCTTGCCGGTGCCGAGAGTCTTGAGGCAGCTGCGAAGATTATGGGTCAGCCGATACAGAGCGTAGAGCGCATCAGTCTGGCAGACAGCCGTTTGGGTAATGCAGGCATGGAGCCGGCAGTGATCGGAGCAGCCGTTGCACAAGGAGCAAACGCCCTGAGCGCACCTATCCAAGGAAAAACGGGTGTGTTCGTGGTCAAGACCGGTGCAGCCAATAATCTGGACGGCGTGTTCAATGCCGATTCCGAGAAAGCCCAGCTGGCAAGCCGCTATGCATACCTGCCGTATCAGGCCATGCAGTTGATCGAAGACCAAGCGGACATCAAAGACAACCGCGCCAACTTCCAATAACTCCGCGCGCGCGATATTAATAATATAAGGAATAGCAGTATTGAAAGGTGAAAAGAGTATATCACCGTGGTTATGGGTACCCTCGCTTTATTTAGCCGAGGGTATCCCGTACTTTTTAGTGACGAGTATCAGTGTCACGCTCTTTGCCCAACTGGGTGTGCCCAATAGCGAGATGGCGCTGTTCACTTCGCTGATTGCTTTCCCGTGGGTGTTCAAACCGCTGTGGAGTCCGTTCGTAGATGTGCTCCGCACGAAACGGTGGTGGGTGTTGGTCATGCAGGCACTGATGGCAGTAGCCGCAGGGTTGCTGGCATGGTTGGCACCGCAGGGACATTTCACGACGGCGCTGATCCTGTTCACCATCACCGCTTTCTGTTCCGCCACGCACGACATCGCTGCTGACGGCTATTACATGCTGGCTCTGAGCGAGCGTGACCAAGCAGCGTACGTGGGACTACGGTCCACCTTCTACAGGATAGCCAATATCTTCTGCCAGTCGGTGCTGCTGATGCTGGTAGGGTGGCTGCAGAAGAGAACGGATGTACCGACCTCCTGGACTTATGCTTTATTGCTATGCAGTGGCATTCTGGCAGTTATCGCAATTTGGCATGTATGGCAGATGCCAAGCGTGGAGGCGAAAGGTGAAAGGCAGAAGGCGAAAGGTATTCTGCGCGAGGTGGGCATGGTATGGGCGGAGTTTTTCCGCAAACCGGGTATCGTGTTAGCGCTGTGTTTCATGCTGATTTACCGGTTGCCTGAGGCTCTGCTGCTCAAGTTGTGCAACCCGTTCTTTTTGGCGGCGCGCGAGCAAGGCGGCTTGGGCATCACCGTAGATACCATCGGCGAGATCACGGGAATAGGTGTCATTCTGATGCTTCTGGGCGGTATAGGCGGCGGCATATGGGCGAGCCGGACGGGACTGAAGAAAGCGATTATCCCGATGGCGCTGTGCCTTACTCTGCCGTGTATCGTCTATGTCTATTTCGCGCAATTTCAGCCTGATACATTCTGGATTCTGGCGCTCTGCGTAGGGCTGGAACAGATGGGTTACGGGTTAGGATACACAGCGTGTATGCTGTACATGATCCATGTGGCGGACGGTGCGCATAAGACGGCGCATTTCTCGATCTGCACGGCGTTCATGTTCCTTGGGTTAATGTTACCCGGCATGGCAGCCGGTTATATTCAGGAAGCCGTGGGATATTTGGGGTTCTTCTGGATTGTAATGGTGTGCTGCGTGCCGTCGATAATTGTTACTTATTTGGTGTATAGAAAATTATGAGAAAACGAATCATACCCGATGCCATAACTTGCTGCAACCTGCTTTGCGGCAGTATAGCCGTGTTCTTGGCTACTCAGGGTGCTTTTATCTGGGCGTTTGTGTTCATATTGGGCGGCGCATTCTTCGATTTCTTCGACGGATTGAGTGCCCGTCTGCTGAAAGCTCCGAGTCCCATCGGAATACAGTTAGACTCGCTGGCAGATGATATAACTTTCGGTCTGGCACCGGCGATGATGCTGTTCTGCTACCTGCGTCCGGTGTTAGGCTGGTGGGCGGGGATTGCGTTGCTGATGGCGGCATTCTCGGCACTGCGGTTAGCCAAGTTCAATGTCGATGAGCGCCAGCACGAGTCGTTCATCGGTCTGGCTACTCCTGCCAATGCTATTTTCTGGGGTGGCATATGCTCCCTGCCGATTTCGGTTATTGCGCATGACTGGATGGGCTGGTGCCTGATCGGTCTGTCGCTGATCAGTTGCTATCTGCTGAACGCCGAAATACCGTTTTTCAGTTTCAAGAGCTGGAAAAAAGAGCGGACGGTGATTATCTGTTTTCTTCTCGGCTGCCTGCTGCTCATCGGGTTCAGTGCCGGCAAAGCGGTGGCAACCCACCATTTGGAGTTCGCATTGTTCGGCGGAACGGGTTGCGTGCTGTGGTACGTGACGCTGAATATTCTGCTGTATTTTGCCCCTAAAAAGAAGGAATGCACAGCATAAAACTCCGATATAATACCGATAAAGTGTAGAAAACCATGAAAAAGACATTTATTCTATTCGCCGTTCTGTGTGTGACCGCCTTTGCCATGGCGGAAAAATACACCATTGTGTTTAACAGCAGTACTTCGGACGCTACGAACACTCCGCAGGAGTTGACCAATTTTGTACTGAGCGCGACCAATAACTGCGTGGACCGGTTGATTCATTCCGAGAAGGTGAACCGCGCAAAGGAAGGATTCGGTGTCAAAGGCGGTACCGGTTCCGCGAAAGGCGTATTGAATTTAGGTCTGGACGACACGTATTATATTACCTCGATGACCGTTTATGCCGCCACTTATCCGCATAAAAGCGACACGGCGGCGTCCAAGGGTTTTGTCGTATATGACCAAATGATTGTATGGGAAGCCGGTCACCGCACGGAGATCCGTCCGTACACGATTGCCGTCAACGCCGATGTCGATTCCATTTATATCTCCTCCGGCGTAGCGTCCAATAACCGCTGGTACGTTCAGAAGATTGAGTTTGAGGCGGAGAACCCGCATCCCCAATGGGGTATCGTAGAGATGCAGTACTCCAAAATGGATTTCGGCAGTGTACACTGGGTCAGCGCAGACGAACCCATGGAAGACGTGCTGAATTTCAATCTCAGCGGCAAGAATATTGTCGGGAATATTTCGCTGTCGCTGCAAAGCGGCAGGAACTTCACGCTGACAGATACTATTCTGCCAGCAGAAGGCGGCGAGGCGGGTATCTTCTACAGCCTGACCATGAACGCGGTGACCAAAGCTTTTCCGATAGAAGATGTCCTGACCGCCAAAGGCACCGGCTCTGACGGCATTGAGCGCACCCGCGAACTGCCGATCATGCTGACCGTAGTACCTCCCAGTTCCGGTGCCAGTGCGTTTGTGTTAGACACGGCGGGAATGGTCTTTGGGCCGATGCCGGGCAATTACTACCAATATGCGCAAGGAACGGCTGACTCCACGCTCAAGAACCATATAGGCAGTATTATCTGCCGCGGTCAGCGGTACCGCTACGGTAGCGGCAGCAAGAAAACATGGGACGCTTTCTTCTACACCGACCGCGACACGAATACGAACCAAGTATTAGATATGTACTCGAATGAGGTACGCTACTTCAACCCCGAAAAGCCAACAGCAAGTGTGGCGGGGTTTGACATCGAGCACATGCTGCCCAAGAGCTGGTGGGGGGGCGACGTCAATCCGGCGTATTGCGATCTGTACCATTTGGTGCCGGGTGATTATTCCGCCAACCGCAGCAAATCGAATCACGCTCCGGGTATTCCGTCGGACAGTACGTTCAACAACGGTTCTTTCGTTACTGGCAGCGGTGCGGCGTACGGTTTGACGCGTGTTTTCTGCCCGGCAGACGAGTACAAGGGCGATTTTGCACGTGCCTATTTCTATATTGCCGCTTGTTACGGTGATTCGCTTGAATGGGTCAGTACGGGCGAGCCGGGCGTGGCGATGACGAACGAAGGGTGGCAGGAGTTCCGTCCGTGGCTGCGTGATCTGCTGCTGCAATGGCACCGAATGGACCCGGTGAGCGAGAAAGAGAAAGCACGCGCTACTGAGGTCAACAAGATTCAAGGCAACCGCAATCCGTTTATCGATTATCCTGAGTTGGCAGAATATATCTGGGGCAACAAGCAGGGACTGAATGTGGACTTTACAACTCTCACGCAGAGTTACGGCGATGCCTACAACGAGCATACGACCGCTCTGCCTGCGACCAGTGATGAGGTTCCTGCCGCGCGGAAAGAAATCCGCGAAGGAAGGCTGATCATACTACGAAATGCGTCAGTTTACAGTACTTTAGGTCAGATAATACGGTGAGTGTGTCAATTTTTACACATTTTTCGTGAATAACTGCACGCGCGCGTAAATAAAAAGCAGTAACTTTGCACCCGAATAAAAACGCCTTTATTTAACACATCCAATAATATGAAAAATCAACTTTTCAATGTGCTACTCTGCGGCCTGCTGATGGTACCTTTCGTGGGGACCAAGGCGCAAAGTACGGTACAAGACGGTCAATCGACCGAAGGCAAGGATTTCTGGGTAACCTTCATGCAAGCGGACCAGGATCCAAACAATGATCTGACTTTGTCGCTGTCAATTTCCTCCCGCGAGGATTGCCAGGTGACGATCAGCAACCCTTACACCGGCTATTCGGAGAATGTAAACGTGGCAGCCAACCAAATGCAGCTGGTGGAACTTTATACCGGCAACGTGCTGGTCAGCAACGCCCGTTCCGCCATGGCAACCAGCGGTAAAGTATGTTATGCAGTGAACTCGGAAGCGGTAGATACTTGTGCGTTGCACGTCACTGCGACAGCCAACATCTCGCTTTTCGCGACGAACTATAAGAAAGCTACTTTCGATGCGACGAACGTTCTTCCTACCGCATCGTTACTGGACGAATACGTTATTCAGACCTATACTCCGTCTGATCACGGAGGCGTGAGTTCGACCCAGGGAAGCCATTTTGCAATCATAGCAGCCGAAGACAACACGATAGTGGATTATGTACCGACGGTAAACACGACTTCCATTGAGTCCGCCAAGAGCGCATATGCCTTCTCCCAAGGAGTAGGGATGAGCGAGGAAGAGATTGCTCTCGCGAACTGGAATGTGGGTGACACCCTCCATTCGCCGGTGCTGATGAAGGGTCAGGTTTATTATGTATGGACGGGCAAAAAAGACAAAGAGCCCGGCGACTTGTCCGGTACGTATGTGAAAGCCCGTGACGGCAAGAAGATTGCCGTGTTCCAGGGTTGCCCCCACACCAATATCCCATACCAAGTAAAGCAGCGCGACCATATTTTCTCACAGGCAATGCCAACCCAATACTGGGGGAATACGTTTGTGCTGACCGCTTCCGCCAGCCGTCCTGTAGATATCATCCGTATTCTGGCGCTGAACGACGGCACGGTAGTCCGTATAAACGGAGACTCCGTATATACCTTTGATTTCGCCACCAATCCCAAGCATTACTGGGAGTTTGAAATAGGAACCAACGGTACATATGCCAAGGAAGGAAGTTGCCTGGTGACGACCTCCTGCCCTTGCGCCGCACACCTTTTTATGGTGTCACAGCAGTATCATGGCGACAAGAACTCGAATGGTGATCCTGCCATGTTGTGGGTCAACCCGATCGAGCAGCAGATTGACCAAGTGACTTTCGCCACATATGCCAGCAAGAACGGTACTACTTTGCACTTCGTAAACGTGGTTACTGATAAACCGGAGTTGATGACGCTGGACGGCAATGATATTTCGTCCAGTTTCAACGCTGTAGATGGTTCAAGCACCTATAAATACGCACAGATTTCGCTGGGCAGTACGGCTACCTCACACACGCTGAAGAGCAACGGTAGTAACTTTATCGCCCACGTATATGGATTTACGGAGAATGAGTCGTACGGTTATTCCGCCGGTGGTGCGACCAAACCGCTGACCCAGTATATTACGATTAATGGCCAGGTATTCTCTCCCGATACAAAGAACACCCTTTGCGGCGAGGACACCATCAAGTTTGCGTGCCATCCGGATTATGAGTACAACAAGATCGAGTGGTACTTCGGCGACGGTCAGAAGGATCTGACCAATAAGGACTCCGTACCTCACTTCTATGAGAAAGCCGGCAACTATCAGGCATATGTGCTGATCTACCGCGAGAGCAGCAACCTGTGCGCCGGTCAGAACGCAGTGGACAGTATTCCTATTACCGTAACAATCGGCCGCTACCAGTTCTCGATTGACGACATCGAGATTCCTTGTCCCGAGGACGGAAAAGCCTATATCGGAAAAGTATTCTACAGCAATGAAGGTCAGGTAGATCTTCACGGTAACAATGTAACGATCGAGTTTGACGCCGCAGCCAAAGCCGCCGGTTTCAAAGACTCCGAGTTGCAGATCACCGATTCTTATTTCCAGATCACCATTCCTTCCGCCGCCAAACCGGAGACGCTGTACGGAATCCACCTGGAGATCAAATCCGACTGCGGCGGTGCGGACACGACGATGAACTTCATGATCAATTTCGACAAAGATGTGATTACTCAGCGTTATAACAACGTGCTCGGTCTGCTGACTACGCCGTTTGCAGGCAAAGAGCTGAGCGACTTCCAATGGTACCGCACTTCGGACAGCACCGCAGTAGAGGGCCAGATATCCTCCAACCTCAATTTCTACGACGTGCCGGGTGACAAGAACAACGCCTACTACGTATGCTTCACGATCAACAAAGGCCGGACCGATGAGGTGCGTACCTGCGCATGCGCAAAAGCTTTTGGCGACAACACGGCTGCCCATGAGTTTGAAAGCGATCCGGACAAGGTGATTATCTCTGCCACTTACGACATAAAAGGAGGCAAGACCTTTGTCAACGCCAACTGGGGCGGCAAGACGGATATTGAGTGCTATGCACAGTGGATTGACGCCAACGGACGCATCTACAAAAACCTGAAATTCAACATTCCGGACGGCGGTTGCGCAATCGAGACGCCGAGCGAGAACGGCCTGTACCTGCTCCGTGTAGTGACAGCCGGCAAGACGCGCAGTTTCAAATTTATTATTAACAAGTAAATCTAATAGGAGAACACGGATATGAGACACTTATTTCAAAACTTACTGATTGCCAGTGTTATTCTGAGTCTGAGCTGCGCACCGATCGTTGCTTATGCAATGCCGGAGCCTGTTCCTGCCGCACAAAACGACCGTGCCAAAGCAGCTGCACAGAAGAAGAAAGAAGCCGAGAAACGCAAGAAAGCGGCAGAGAAAGCCAAAGCCCAGAAGGAGAAACAGAAAGAAAAACAGAAGGCGGCAGCCGATAAGAAACGCGAGGCTGACAAGAAGAAAGCCGCTACAGCCAAAGAGAACGCGAAGAAGCAGGCGGAGCGCGACAAAGCGGCAGCCGAACGCGCCAAGGCAGCGGAAGAGCGCGCCGAGGTGCAGGCGAAGAAAGAGGCAGAAGCCAAAGCCAAGGAGGAAAAGGCTATCCGTGACTACGAGAAGTATCAGGAGAGCCTGGCTAACCCCAAGACCGAAGTAATTTCCTATTTCAACCTTGGTCTGCGCGCCGGTTATGCCGCCATGATGGACAAACTCAACGGCATGTACATGGGTGCAGGCACGCTCAACCAGAGCAATGCCCTGCAACAGCTGAAAGGCGGTCCCGGTGTCGGTCTGGATGTTACTTATAATCTCGAGTACGGACATTTCCTCTTCGAGACAGGTCTGGATTTCCGTTTCCTGAACTCGACATCGGCTTATGGTTTCCAGGCTACACGTATTGACAAGACCTATCCGGGAACGATGTATAACTACTGGTTTGACAACCTGAGCGAGACGCGTAACATGCTGGAGATCGGTCTTCCGTTGATGTTCGGTGCGCAGTTCAGCCGCTATTATTTCCTCGTTGGCGCCAAGGTTCACTATGGTCTGCCGATGGGTTACAGCCAGAAAGGAAAGTACGATATTGTGGTCAATGACCCGGCGCTGATTGAACCTTACGGAATGGGTATTTATGACCTTAACGGACGCACCAATCAGAAAATGGTATTCAAGCAGCCGGATGTAAGCGTAGCAGCGGAGATCGGTCTGGATCTTGACGAGTGGTTGCAGAAACAGCCGGATCCGAAAGCCAAAAAAGCGAAAGTGAAACCCGGCCAGCGTCTGCCGTTCGGCCGTCAGCACGTGCATTACCGTGTGGCTCTGTTTGCCGAATACGGAGTGATGAACACCAACGCTACGCCGAAAGCGGCTCCAGTCGAGTTCACGGCTAACAACGTGGAGGTGGAGAACACCAACACCCTGTTGGCGATGAACGGAGACACCAAACTCAATAACCTCTTTGTCGGTGCCAAGTTCACCGTTCAGTTCGAGGTACCGGGCAAGAAAGAGCGCCCCGTTCCACCCCCTCCTGCCTACGCCATCTACAGCGTTGTTAATGCCAATACGAATGAGCCGTTGGAGAAAGCCATCGTAGAGACCGTCGGTACCGAGAGCGGTAAGATCGCCATGCGCGAGAAACAAATCGGCGTAAAGGGATTCCGTCAGAAACACGCACTGGGTAAGTTCACCGTTTCTGCCAAGGCGGACAATTTCTATCCGGCAACCCAGGAGTTTGAGATCGAGAAAGTAGGTACGACCGAGTATGTTACCATCGCTCTCCGTCCGCGTCCTGTCCTGCGCGTGCGCGTAACTAATAAGGAGACGGGTCTCGCCGTTCCCGCTATGGTTCAGATTCTCCGTAGCGATGCAGCCGAACCGGCTTACAACCTGGCAACCGATTCCGCTACGGGTGCCACACGCAAGATGTTGGAGGAAGGTCCGCAGTACCGCATCCACATCGCCCAGATGGGTTACGACACGTTGGATATGGCGCTCGCCAATATCGGAGACTCGCTCAATATCCAGTTGACGCCGATTAAGAAGGGTGAGGTCTTCATCGTCAAGAACCTCCATTTCGCGACCAACAAGACCCGCATCCTGAAGACCTCCGAGGAGGCACTCAACGACCTCTATATGTATCTGGCGCGTAACCCGAAAGTACGTATCAAGATCATCGGTCACACCGACAATATAGGCAAGGACGCCGCTAACCAGAAACTCTCTGACGGTCGTGCCAACGAGGTTATGAAAGACCTCATCGAGCGTGGCATTGCTCCAGAGCGTATAGAGGCGGAAGGCCGTGGCGAGACCCAGCCGATCGATACCAACGATACGGAAGAAGGTCGTCAGAACAATAGACGCGTGGAGATTGAGATACTGTAGTCAAAATCTACGGTTTGAAACAGGACCATCACGGGATCATGTCCCGACGAGTACCTAAGAAAAGTACAATAAGAACAAAACTAAGCATATGAAACGATTATTAAAATCGCTGACACTGCTTGCCCTCTTTGCCGGAATGACCGTTCCGGCATGGGGACAAGCCTCCACTCAGGGAACGGAGTTCTGGGTAAGTTCGAGTCTGGTATGTTCACCGGATAGGGCTACCCCGGCACCTTATATCGCTGTATCCGCGGAAAAAGCATGTACCATTAAGATCCAGGGTGGTGTGGGGAATGCAATCAATATCACCCAGCAAGTGGCTGCCGGTTCATGGAACGAGTTTGGAAACGGAACAACTTCCCAGTTGAACCCTGCTGCGGGCATGATCAAAGTGCCGATGGATCCGTCCAAATGGTATCCGACCTCCATGACCAATGCCAATAATGTGTCTTCGTTAGCCGGTCAGAAGAACATGTACGGTTTGCACATTACGGCTACGGAACCGGTATCGGTCTATGTGATATTGAGTTCTACCCACTCCATGGACGCTAGTAATATCCTGCCGATGACTGCGCTGGGCAGTGAATACTACACGCAGGATTATTGGTCAAAGGTAAAGAGTGATTTTAATGACGCTGTGGGTTTGACCACTATTCTCGGAACAGAGGATAATACCGTGATAGATATTACGCCGAACGGCGATACCTTTGACGGTTGGCAGAGTGGCTCTACCCACCAAATCACTCTCAATAAGGGGCAGACCTATTATCTGGTCACCAAGAAAGGAGAACGCCTTGCCGGTACCCATATCAAGGCGCGTGACAAACGCAAGATAGCTATCTATTGCGGTGTGCCTATCACCAATATCCCAACCGCCATTGCAGCGCGTGATTGTATCTTCGAGCAACCCATGCCTATAGATTATTGGGGAACCCAGTTTATCGCCACCCGTTCGCTGGAGAAAAATGCGAACGTCATCGGCATTACCGCCAGTGTGGACGGGACTGAAATCAACGTGGATGGAGCGTCCATGGGGTATATCAATGCCGGAGATACATACTATATCCTTTTGCAAGGCGCGAACCTTCCTGCTGTCAAAGATACAGCTCTGAGTCACCGCGACGCAGTAATTACTGCCGATGCTATCTATATTGAGACCAGTTGTCCGACGGCTGTCTATAGTTATGACACCGGTAACAGTTTCAAAGGCAGCAATGCAGGACCGGATGAGATTGTAGGAGGTAAAGGTGATCCTTCCTCTGTCTGGATATCCCCTATTCAGCAAAAAATTGGCAGGATTACTTTCGGTACCTGTTATACAGATAAAACAAAGGATCATTTCCTCAATGTGGTGACCGAAACAGCGACTTGCCAGAACACCACTCTGACAGCACTCTACGGAGCTACCCAGCTGGACAAAACCAATTTATTGGTGTGGAACCCGGTTCCGGGCAATGCGAAATACTCTTACGCGCGTGCAAAAATCGGAGATTCCAGCACAGCACAGTTCAGCGTGTTCCGGTTGGAGAATACCAAAGGTTTCAACGCTATCATTTACGGCAACGGCGAGGACGAAAGTTACGCATACTCGGCCGGTTCAGCCGCAGTGGAGAGAGGTGTGGATGTGAACGGTGTGATTTTCTCTAACGGTTTCAGAAGCGATGAAAAGTTCTGCTTGAATAATGAATTTACGTTTGATGCCAACGTGGGTACCGACCAGATTGCGCGAGTAGACTGGAATTTCGGAGATGGAACCAGTGAATACTATGGTGCGGCTCAGACAACCCACCGATACACCTCCCCGGGATGGTACGATGTAACAGCAGAACTCTACGGACGCCAGATTTGTACAGATGAAGCCGAATCCTGGTTGGGGAATGTGTCGTTCTCGTTTCTGGTAGTACGGGCGGATACAGTACCTGTAGATCCGATACCGGTTTGCTTGTCACTACAGGAACAGAAAGATACCATCCGTTTGAAGGGGCAGGATTATCTGGATAACCTGGTAAAGAACGGTCAGAGAAGAATCATCAATGAAGATGCGCCCTGCTATGAGGACAAGCAGATGTCGCTCATTGTTTACAATCTTGAGACAGAAGAGACACTCGATACCATTGTGGGCAAGGATCAGGCGAAAGGATATAATGGCAAGTGGTACTACGCGCCCGAGGATGTAACCGACACCCTGTTCAATGCATCCGGTTGTAACCACTACAGGCATTACTATGTAAAAGTGCTGACTTGTCTGGAGCTCAGTTTCCCGAACGACGGATCGAGACCAGCTGTGTGTCCGGGCGAGGAACTGCCAACCGCCTACTCGCTGACCAAGGGTAGTATCCGGGACATAGACGCAGCAGGCAACAACGCTATCCTGCGCGTACCGGGCATGCCGGACGAGGTGTTCACCATCCCCAACAGGATTGAACCCAACGGTACTCTCACGATTCCTACTGAGAATATCACGAAACCGGGTAACTATACAGGTGTTATCGTAGTAGAAGACGAGTATTGTAATATGACCGTAACCCTCCCTGTGAATTTCACGGTGAACTATCCGCAAGATATCTTCAAGTACAAATTCAACAATGTAATGGCGGTTTACAAGCCCGGTTACGGAGGCAATGCCGGCTATGAGTTCACGAACTACGAGTGGCACCTGAACAGGAACGGTCAGGACACTATCCTTGCTGCCGGACCGGAGGTATCGGTACTCTATCTCGGTGAAGGAACAACATTTGAGACAGGCGATCAAGTGCACGTCGTATTGACTAACAAGAGTGGTGAAACACTGCCTTCCTGCGCATACACGGTTCGCGAGGTTCCGAATTACAGCAATGAGGCGAACCAAGCACCGGCAAAAGCCACCAAGAAACTTGTCAACCGCCAGATAGTGATCCAGAAGGGGGACAAGTCCTATAATATCTATGGGCAAGTGGTACAATAGAATCTTTATTACGCTAAGCCTGATACTCATCGCAGTATTGGGCTTAGCTCTTCTATATATCCCGAAAGGAGAGTTGCATCTGCTGCTCTGTGGCGGGCATACGCCCGCGCGCGATATATTCTATAGGTATTACACGCAGGTGGCGGAGTGGTTTCCGTACGTGCTGTGCGTTGCCCTGCTCCTCTTCAGCCGGATAGGAGACGGGGTGTTAGCGACTGCCGGATTGGCGCTCTCAGCGCTCACGACACAGATTTTCAAGCATCTGATTAATGCGCCGCGTCCATTGACATGGTTTGCAGTAAACATGCCGGACGTGCAGCTGCCGCTTGTGGAAGGTGTGCAGATGAACTATTGGTTTTCCTTCCCCAGCGGACATACTACCAGTTTCTTTGCGTTGTTTTATGCGTTGAGTATCATTGTAGCGAGCCGGAGTAACCAGAGTAATCAGAATACTTTGAATTCTAAAATTATGAGTACCATGGTGCAGGCATTGTTCTTTTTTATGGCTGCATTAGGAGGGTATAGTAGAATTTATTTGAGCCAACATTTCGCAGCAGATGTTTTTGCGGGAATGATAATAGGGATCGGAATAACGCTTGTCTGTTACGCCGTTTTGCGCCGTTATGAGGATCAAAAATGGTACAATTACCGTGTTTTTGCCCCCAAAAAGCAGTAAAATACAAAAAAATGACCCCTAAAGTGCATTTTTTTGCAAAAATATTTGGTCATATCAAAAAAAAGCAGTACCTTTGCACTCGCTTTTGAAAAAGAGCTCTAAAGTCGGTAAAACGACGGGCGTTTAGCTCAGCTGGTTTAGAGCATCTGCCTTACAAGCAGAGGGTCTGCGGTTCGAATCCGTAAACGCCCAC
>ODAI012385142.1_pt1 | contig 16766 bp, 14 predicted proteins | sample 1539321 | NCBI WGS metagenome assembly ODAI01 (sample SAMN02144231, study PRJEB22623) | gut metagenome | biome: sheep rumen | host: Ovis aries | place: New Zealand | reverse complement strand
TGAATATAATACTCCATCAGCCGGAGATACCGGCCAATACCGGAAATATAGGCAGGACCTGTGTGGCCACCGGCACAAAACTGCATCTCATAGAACCTCTTGGTTTTCGCATCGATGAAAAGCAGATAAAGCGTGCCGGCATGGACTACTGGGATAAACTCGATTACACCAGATATATCAACTACGAGGATTTCCTCATAAAGAATCCCGGAGCTAAGATCTGGTATGCCACCACAAAGGCTGAAAAGACGTATACCGATGTGTCTTATTCGGAAAATGATTTCATAATGTTTGGTAAAGAGAGCGCCGGCATACCTGAGGAAATACTTGTGGAAAACAGGGAATCATGTATCAGGATACCGATGCTCCCGGATATCAGATCTCTTAACCTTTCCAACTCTGTAGCGATAGTTTTATATGAAGCCCTGCGCCAGACAGGGTTTAAAGATCTTGAATCAAAAGGTGAGCTCCACAGACTGACCTGGAAATAGATGGATACATATTTATCGAGAGACAACTTCAAATGTTTTAAGGGATATCTCGCGATATGCGTTTTTATCCATCACCTCTTTCAGTTCACGGGACTGTTCTGGGATACGTTTATAGGCTACCCTATGTATCTCCTCGGACATTTTGCCGTGATACTTTTTTTGTTTGCATCAGGATTCGGACTGGGCTCGTCAGTCCTGGCTAAACCTGACTCATATATAAAGGAGTTTCCTAAAAAGAGGCTCCTGCCCTATTATGTGACATATTTATTTTTTGTGGCTCTGTATGTGATATACGAGTTTAAATGGGGCAGCGGTATCACCGGCTCACTCCTGCTCAGGTCGTTATTTTACGGAGGTACTTATATCAGCTTTGGATGGTATCTTCAGCTTACCCTCGTACTTTATATTGTCTTTTATCTCATATTCAGATTATTTAAAAAGACAGGTGTGCGGCTGTTTTGTCTCTGGCTGTTTGTGGTCCTCTTTATGGGTATCAGCTTTATGATTTATCCGCCGGAAAGCAATTACATATACGTATTTGCTTTTGCGGTCGGCGTCAGCCTGGCATATTTAAAAAACAGGATCGCGGAGTTTCTCTCCCGTCATCCGTATATGGCATTTATATTTATGACAGCATGCTTTTGCATCTTTACGATCGTCAGAGTGCTCATACTCTTTAGATTAAAAGAGCAGATATACGGATCCCATGCATACGGCCTTTTGTATCTGTGTGCCATGATTATTTCTGACACATTCCTGATATTTATGATCATCACACTCTTATGTGTCATAAACAGGCTGGCACCAAAGGTGATAGATAATCCGTTCAGCAGATTCCTCGGCAGATATTCACTGGAGATGTATGCCATCCAGGGACTGGTGCTGAGAGTACTAAACGGTGTGATTAAAAATCCATATGCATATATACTGGGATGCGGATGCGTGGTGATCGTATCAGCCGTCATACTTAACAAGGCAGTTGCTTTTATGACGGCCCGTATAAAGACTGTGTAGAACTTTACACCTGTTTTTGCGTATGTTTTGAACAAAATGACAATAAAACGACTGTTTCAATAGGTAATTATTATAAAATGTATTAGTAGAATTTGTGATTTTTTAAAGATATAATTTCCGTGTAATATATAAAATACGAAAGTTTTATGTTAAAATCCAATTAACATTTGGCAATAAAGCCAAAAAAATTTTTTTAAAAGAAAGGGATGGACAAGGACATGACTTACAGCGAAATTTACACTTATGTTAAGAGCGCAGTTGCCAAGAAAAACGTTAAGAAGCTCGGCAACGTTGCAATCTCAATCTACGTTACAGACGAGGGAGCTACAGGCGAGTTTTACATCGCAGTTAAAGACGGCGAGCTCGAGATTGAGAACTTCAAGTATGAGGATTACACAGCTCATCTTTCAATCAGCAGCGCAGATCTCAAGAAGATTGTAGACGGCAAGAAGGTTTCATACAGCTTTGATGACGGAGACGATGCTCAGGGCAAGGCTCTCATCGCAGCTCTTGTAGCAACAGCACCTGCAAAGGCTCCTGCCAAGGCAGGGGCTAAGAAGGCACCTGCTAAGAAAGCACCTGCAAAGAAAGCAGCTCCCGCTAAGAAGGCTGAGGAGAAGAAAGCAGAAGCACCCAAGGCTGAAGCAAAGAAAGCAGAGCCTGCTAAGAAGGCACCTGCAAAGAAGGCTTCTAAATAATATAGAAACAGCAAATAAAAAAAGCCGCGCATGCGGCTTTTTTTATTGCCTGATATTAAGATTATCCGTTAACCTTTGCAAGAAGGTCATTTACGTCAATGCCGTGTACCATGGCAGCTTCCTCAAGGGTCTCGCCCTGGGATGCGGGACATCCGAGACAGTGCATTCCGATCTCAAGGAGAGCAGGTGCGATGTCGGGGTTGATCATGAGTGCTTCGCCGATTGTTGTATCTTTTGTTATCTCAGCCATTTTATTATCCTCCGTATTTATTTCTTTTTTAAACCGTAGATATCATTACATATTTTTCCCCAAATTACAATGTGGATTTTTTTATAACGAAGATGACGGAGTTGACATAAAAATAATATGTAAATCATAACTTAACAAATTCTTAAACTTTTGAGAAAAATCCTTAAAAAAAGCCATTAAAAGAAGCAGAAAATCCAAATCCGTATTGAATAAAATTTTTTTGGTGGTTATAATTATTAGGCACGGCATCTGTCGTAATGACAGTTTTAAATCCGCGTAAAACAGTCATAACGACTGTTTCAAAAATATACTTTTATAGGAGGCATTTCAAATGAGTTATGAAATGAAGCCCGAATGGGAAGGTTTCAACGACGGCAAGTGGTGCAAAGAGATCAATGTACGTGATTTCATCCAGAGAAATTACACACCTTATGATGGTGATGATTCGTTCCTCGTAGGCCCCACACAGGACACAAAGGATCTTTGGGAGCAGGTTCTTGATCTTTCAAGACAGGAGAGAGAAGCAGGCGGCGTTCTTGATATGGATACAAAGGTTGTTTCTACCATCACTTCACACGGTCCCGGATATCTTGACAAGTCAAAGGAGAAGATCGTAGGTTTCCAGACGGATAAGCCCTTCAAGCGTTCTATGCAGCCTTACGGCGGTATCCGTATGGCAGAGAAGGCTTGTGCAGATAACGGATACACAGTAGATCCCGAGATTTCCGAGTTCTTCTCAACACACAGAAAGACACACAACGCAGGATGCTTCGATGCTTACACACCTATGATGAGAGCATGCCGTTCATCACATGTTATCACAGGTCTTCCCGATGCTTACGGACGTGGACGTATCATCGGTGACTACAGACGTGTCGCTCTTTACGGTATCGACAGACTTATCGAGGATAAGGAAGCTCAGAAGGAGTCAACCGGACGTGTTATGACAGATGATGTTATCCGTCTTCGTGAGGAGCTTTCAGAGCAGATCACAGCTCTCAAGATGATGAAGGAGATGGCTGCTTCTTACGGATGCGATATTGCAAGACCTGCAAAGAACGTACAGGAAGCTATCCAGGCTACATACTTCGGATACCTTTCAGCAGTTAAGGAGCAGAACGGTGCAGCTATGTCCCTCGGACGTACATCTACATTCATCGACTGCTATGCAGAGCGTGACCTTAAGAACGGTACATTCACAGAGGAGCAGATCCAGGAATTCGTAGATCACTTCATCATGAAGCTTCGTTGCGTTAAGTTCGCTCGTACACCTGAGTACAACCAGATCTTTGCCGGCGATCCCGTATGGGTAACCGAGTCACTCGGTGGTGTTGGTGTAGACGGACGTCACATGGTTACAAAGACTTCATTCAGATACCTCAACACACTTAACAACCTTGGTGCAGCTCCCGAGCCTAACCTTACAGTTCTCTGGTCAACAAGACTTCCCCGTCCCTGGAAAGAGTTCTGTGCTAAGATGTCTATCCGTTCTTCATCTATCCAGTATGAGAACGATGACCTCATGAGAGTAACACACGGCGATGACTATGCTATCGCTTGCTGCGTATCTTCAATGAGAGTTGGTAAGGAAATGCAGTTCTTCGGTGCAAGAGCTAACCTTGCTAAATGTATGCTTTACGCTATGAACGGTGGTATCGATGAGGTTACCAAGAAGCAGGTAGGACCTAAGTACAGAAAGTACGAAGGCGATGTTCTTACATATGACAAGTTCATGCCTATGTTTGAGGATATGATGGAGTGGCTTGCAGAGACATATGTCAACACACTCAACATCATCCACTACATGCACGACAAGTACTGCTACGAGAGAGCACAGATGGCTCTTCACGACAGAGATGTAAGAAGATACTTCGCAACAGGTATCGCAGGACTTTCAGTTGTAGCTGACTCACTCTCAGCTATGAAGTATGCAACGGTTAAGCCTATCAGAGATGAGGACGGCGTGATCGTTGACTTCGAGACAACAGGTGATTTCCCTAAATACGGTAATGATGATGACAGAGTTGACTCAATCGCTCAGGATATCGTATCACTCTTCATGAAGATGATCAGAAGACATCATACATACAGAGACGGATTCCCGACACAGTCAGTTCTTACAATCACATCAAACGTTACTTACGGTAAGGCAACAGGTAACACACCTGACGGACGTAAGAAGGGACAGCCTTTCGCACCCGGAGCTAACCCTCTTCACGGAAGAGACAGCCACGGAGCAGTTGCTTCACTTTCTTCAGTATCTAAGCTTCCTTTCATGGATGCTCAGGACGGTATCTCTAATACATTTACCATCATCCCCGGAGCACTCGGAAAAGAGGATACTGTATTCGCAGGTGACATCAACGTAGATCTTAATAAATAATTTAAGAGATCTGATATAAAAGCTTTGGATCAATCAAAGGAGGTAACGGTCATGGAAAATGAAAAGCTAACGGATGATCAGATGATATCCGACCTGGTTGCCCAGCTCGATGCGGGCTTCGCAAACGGTGTTGGTCATGTAAACGTAGGAACTGAAGAAGGACAGGCCGGCAGCAGATCAGTTCAGACTATGGGTTGCACAGACTGTTCACGTACGCCTCTCGCATGCAGCGTACCCACCTTTGAAGATCCGAGACTTGACGATTATAAATAATTATTACAGGAGGAAAATAAAATGGCAGACGCAAGCAAAGCACAGATCAACAATCTTGTTTCATTATTGGACGGCTATGCTACAAAGGGTGGACATCACCTTAATGTTAATGTACTTAACAGAGAAACACTTATCGATGCTCAGAAGCATCCCGAGAACTATCCTCAGCTCACAATCCGTGTATCAGGATACGCAGTAAACTTCATCAAGCTTACTCCCGAGCAGCAGGCAGATGTAATCTCTCGTACATTCCACGAGTCTCTCTAATCCTTATATAGGGCATAAAAAATACCCCCTGACGCTAAGCACAAGCGCAATGCGTCAGGGGGTATTTTTTTATACCGTTAAAATATAAAATAAAGAAATCAGGGTATTTTCTTGGGGCAATAATTGCAGAAATATGGTAAAATATTGAGGTGTATATGATAATATGCCGATAGACTATATTGGTATTTTCAAATTATGAAAAACAAGAATCTGATTCAATTTAAAAAACTGAAAAAGAACAGAGCAGGTCTGTCTATATTTTTCAACCTGATCCTGATCATCATGGTGCTGGCCATTGTATCTGTAGGCGTGGCGGCCATCTCTTTCAGTACCATCAAGTCCAAGATGATGGGAGAGTACATATCTCTCCACGGACTGGCTTCGATATATGAGGAAGGATTAAAGCAGGGAGATGAAAATATATACGATCTCCTGGATGCGTCCGGAAGAGACTATATCCTCCTTGATTCAGACGGGGAAATCATAAAGCAAAACGGCGAGAATACATGTACTATGGACGGAGGCCTCAGCGTATTTTTCGCAGAGGAGATGGTGATATACGGAGACTCTGAAAAGAATCTGATCATCCGTGATGATGACGGGGAAGTGACCGTTGACTTTGGAATGATATTAAGGGATCTCTGGAGAGAAGCGTTTACATTCAGGAAAACAGCAGACAGCTACGTCACTATGGGTATCGAGGAGCGTCAGCCGGGTATATCCGTAGATATAAAGACAAATGATGATACGGATGTATCCGATGGAGATAAAATACTCTCACAGGATGAGATAATCGAGCTCACCAAAGAGATAGGCAGGTGGAATACAGGTATCGTCTCATATCCCCTGTGGTGTGCCCTCTCAGTCAATGACGGTAAAGAGCAGCTAATTGGCAAGCTGAGTATAAACATAGATAAAAGCGATGCACTCATCGTGATGCTCCTGGCCGTGCTCCTGGAGATAATGGCCGTGGTAGTCCTCATCATAGGTATCATCAGGATCATCAGAAATGTGATGCGTCAGAAAAAGATACTGAATCTCTATATGACCGATCCAATCACAGGTGGAAACAACTGGTCATACTTTATCATAAAGGGCGAGTCGTTCTTAAGGAAAGGCTCCAACAGGTCAAAGTCATTTGCAGTGATCGAGCTTGTATTTATCAAGTACAGAAATTTCTGCATGTGTCATTCCGTAGCTGAGGGTGAGGAGGTCGTGGAAAAGATCTACGACATAATAAAGACGGGCCTTGGCAAGAAAGACATTGTGGCTCACTTAACCCACGCAGAGTACGCGATCCTCACAGAGTACAGGGATGAGGACGAACTTAAAGGCAGACTCCGCAAGCTCCTGGCAGTTCTTGAAAATATAGACGGATCACATAAATTTGCATTTCATATCGGCGTGGATATGATACCCGCTGTCAAAAATGAAAGAGGCAGATTTATAAAGAGAAAAAATCTGAATCTGGAGACAGATTACAACAATGCATGTACGGCGAGGGCAACCCTTGAATCAAGCGATGACTCAAGGATAGCATTTTACGGAGAGAAGATGCTGAAAGAGCAGATGTGGCTCGATCAGGTAGGCGAGCTCCAGCAGAAAGCCCTTGATAATGAAGAGTTCAAGGTTTATTACCAGCCCAAGTATGAGCCGTCTACAGGAAAACTAAAGGGAGCAGAGGCCCTCATCAGATGGCAGAGTCCGGAGCTTGGTTTTGTATCACCGGGCAGGTTCATACCGATATTTGAAAATAATGGATTCATCACAAAGATCGATCACTATATGATCAGCCATGTGGCAAAGGACCAGAAGGATTGGCTCGATCAGGGTATGGATTGCGTACCCGTATCGGTCAATGTATCGAGAGCTCACTTTATCGAAAAGGATCTGGCCGATCAGATCAGAAACATGGTGGACAACGCGGGAGCACCCAGACGTCTCATAGAGATAGAGCTCACCGAGAGCGCATTCTTTGATGACAAGGCTGCAATGATCGAAACCATCAATAAATTAAAGAGTTACGGATTTGCAGTATCCATGGACGATTTCGGTTCCGGATATTCATCTCTTAACTCTCTTAAGGATATGCCCCTTGATGTTCTGAAACTCGATGCGGAATTCTTCAGAGGAGAGAATGCCGGAGAGAGAGGCGAGATAGTCGTATCGGAAGCCATAAAGCTCGGCAAGCAGCTGAATATGAGGATAGTAGCCGAGGGTGTAGAGGACAGGAGTCAGGTTGACTTCCTTGCGGAAAAGGGATGTGATATGATCCAGGGATTCATATTTGACAAGCCCATAGCAAAAGGTGAGTTTATAGAAAGATTAAAGACCGGAGTGGCAAAAAATAATGGATAGCGAAAAAGAATACAGTAATTACATATCATATATAAGCACGGCGAAAATAATCAGTCTTTTATGTGTACTTATATTTCATTGCTGCCTGTTTTTTGCGAACAATCCTTTCTGGCCCACAAGAGCGGAAAAGACATCAACCGTTGCATATTATCTGTGCGAATATTTGGATCTGACCATTATTGCCACATTTGTAATGGCATCGGGGTACCTGTTTTCAGAGAAATTAAAGAGAAAAAATATTACCATACCGGGAGAGATCGCTGCCAAGACAAAGCAGTATATCGGCAATTATCTGATATACGGCGGGCTCTGGCTGGTACCCACATATACGCTCTTTGATTTCAGCTGTTTCGGAAGAGAACCGGGGACAAGCCTGCTTGACGGATATTATCTGATGGTGATGGGCGTGTTCTCAGACCACTTATGGTTTTTATGGATGCTCTTCTGGATCGCGATATTCTGGATACTGTGTCATAAACTCCTTAAAGGATGGGGACTTCCGGCAGCAGCCCTCATAGGCATGGGATATGCGCTTTTTGCCCAGTTTGTACTGGCGGATGCTCCGTATTTCAAGATAAGCCAGATCGGACAGTATGTGATGGTTTATTTTGCCGGTATATTGTTATCTCATTTTAAGGATGCATATGAGAAGTTAAGCGGAATCGTTTTGGGTATAATAATATGTGTGACATTCGGACTGATGACGGCGTATATTATTATAAAACCGGAATATTTCATATGGAACTGGCTGATCAAGATTGTCGCAGGTTTATTTATTATATCTTTATTCAGACTGATGTCTGTTACAAAATTTTATAAGGATACGGGAAAGACGAGATTCTGGAAGTTTTTAAAAAAGTACAGCTTTGAGATTTATCTTTTCAATATGCCCTTTCCGTATCTCTATTTCAGGATAATATATCCTTTTACCGGAAGTATTCCTGCGGTATGCATAATACTTAATATATTACTTTCGTTTGTTTCAATACTCTGCACAGTGCAGATATGTGTAGTCATAAAGAATTTTATTAAGAAGGTTTTTGCAAGTGGAAAAGAAAAAACAAAATGAAGATAAGAAAAAAAGAAAAAGTATTATCAATCAGGTTACGATGCCTCTCACACTTTTTCTGGCAATACTTATGATAATCGACGGTTTATTTCTGTATATATTTAATCTCTCCTACGATATAGTTCAGAGAGAAGAAAACGCCGCAAGAGAAGCTGTATATACCGCAAACTGCTTTATGGAGTTTAAAACCATCGGATGGCTGTCTGAGTACTGGCAGGAACATTATGATGAGATGGAACTGGTATATGATCTGCCGGATATAATCAGAAAAGAAGCCGAAATCAACAGTCTGATGGAAGATTATCATACTGTGTGGGATACAGAAGAGGAAACTGTGGAAAATGCTTCACCCGAAGCACAGAGAGTATTTGCGGAGCTCGCATATGCCAGAATCTGTGAGACACTTACACGAATCAAGATAGACTTTAACCCGTTCTATCTGTACAGCTTTACCATTAAAAATAATGATGAGATGTTCTTTATGGCTACCGGTGCCCTTGAAAATGAAAAGAGGGTGAGCCAGGGAGGAGAACTGTTTGAACTGGGTGTAACTACCCCTTATGCAGAGGGCGTATATCCCGTACTTGATGAGATAGTTAAGACAGGAAAGTTTGTTGAAAATATCGAGACATCACTTTCTCCGGAAGCAGACAGCAGCCTGGTCCACATGTTTGCACCTGTGTATGACGAAGATGGTGAGGTAGCTCTTTATGTGGGAGTAGCTCTCCCGTGGAAGGACCTGATCATATCATCCCTTCGTATCACCATAATATTCTGCGTCATCACATTGATATTCTTTATACTAATAGGATTTTATATTTCAGGCCTGCTCATTAAAAAGGTAACAGGACCTGTAGGCGTGGAAAAACTGGCTCTGTCCAGATATAAGGTATACAAGGATCCGGAGAAACTTAAAGAAAATCTCTCTGACGTCCAGTCAAATAATGAGATAGAAGACCTCGCAGTCGACTTCTCAGAGATGGCGGACGAACTCGACAGATATATGATCGAGAATCAGAAAGCCACTGTTGATAAAGAGCGCATGAAGGCAGAGCTCTCAATGGCAAAAACTATCCAGGAAAGCAGACTGCCGAGCAAATTCCCTGCATTCCCCGACAGAAAAGATTTTGACATATATGCATCGATGACTCCGACCAAGGAAGTCGCAGGAGATTTTTACGATTTCTTTATGGTGGATGATGATCATATAGCTCTCGTCATAGCTGACGTATCGGGTAAAGGTATATCGGCATCACTCTTTATGATGCTCTCAAAGGCTATCATCAGATGCCGACTCCTGGGCGGCGAGAGTCCTGCAGATGCGCTTGACAAGAGTAATGCCCAGATCATGCAGGGTAATGACAGCAACATGTTCGTAACTGTATGGGTTGCGGTCATCGACCTGCGTACAGGTAAGGGTCTGGCTGCCAATGCAGGCCATGAACATCCTGCGCTTAGGAGAAAAGACGGAAAGTTTGAGCTGGTAAAATATCGTCATTCTCCGGCAATAGGTGTAATGGACGGTATCCCCTATGCGGAGCATGAGTTTACACTTGAGCCCGGAGATACCCTGTTTGTTTATACAGACGGTGTACCTGAAGCAACAAATATAAACAGCGAGCTGTTTGGTGAAGAAAAGCTCCTTGTGGCATTAAACAGGGATCCTGATGCAGCCCCTGAGGTGATCGACCGTAATGTCAAGAAATCAATTGATATGTTTGTCAATGAAGCAGAGCAGTTTGATGATATCACGATGCTGACATTTAAGTATTTCGGACCACAGAAGGAAGAGTAGATCCATCGGTATTAAAAGGGGATAACAGATGGCGGACAGACTCTCTCCGGATATACTGGAGAGCTTAAAATCATATATAGAGACCCACTTTATCCCGCCGGTTTTCGAAGAAGCAGAAGTATCTGAAATAAAGGCACCTGCCGGGAAAAAGGAAAATAAATTATTCGGATTCCTCGGCGCTGCGGCAAATGCAAATGCGGTGATGTTTACCGGCGCCGGCAAATGCGCCGCAAGGGAATCGGCTCCCATGGAAATGGCACCCATGGAGGATGCGGATGCATATGATGCCCGTAGCCTTGAGGATGTGGTCAGAAATATATCTGACACATGGCAGGAAAGTCTGTTCAGGATAATAGACGAAAAGGGGCTGGCCGATACGGATGTATATAAAAAAGCCGGCATTGACAGAAAACTCTTTTCAAAGATCAGGAGCAATAAAGATTATAAGCCAAAGAAAGATACGGCTGTTGTCCTGGCACTGGCCCTTGAACTGAATCTTGACGAGACCAGGGATATCCTGGGACGGGCCGGATACGCACTGTCCCCAAGCAGTATTTCAGATCTCATAATAGAGTACTTTATCACAAACGAAATATATGATCTCTATACGATCAACCTGGCATTATTTGAACATAAGCAGCCTCTGCTCAGTGAATGAGCGGAGGTTTTTTTATTTTTGCTACCGGTCATTTGCAGATCCTCGTCTTAAAATGTCGCCTGTGGGGCGACCATGGGAATCTCCTTAAATAATATACTTACCTCATAAAGAAAACAAAAACATCCCGGATATAAAGTCTGTGAGACAGACCTGTCGGGACTCTGATTAAGAAAGTGAGGTATTCATTATGAAGAAAGGTTTAACAGAAGTAGTATTTATCCTGGACAGAAGCGGATCTATGGGAGGTCTTGAGTCAGATACGATCGGCGGCTACAACTCAATGCTTGATAAGCAGAGAAATGAAGAGGGAGAGGCTCTGATCTCAACGATCCTCTTTGATGATCAGGTAGAGGTCCTCTGTGACAGAAGACCGGTAAAGGAAGTAAAGGATATCACATCAAAAGAATATTTCGTCAGAGGATGTACGGCTCTCCTTGATGCGGTGGGCTCCGGCATCAATCATATAAATGAAGTACAGAAATCCCTGCCTGAGTCAGAGAGACCGGAAAAGACACTCTTTATCATCACAACAGACGGTATGGAAAATGCGAGCAAAAAATATAATTACCAGAAGGTAAAAAAGATGGTGGAGAAGAGAAAAAAGAAAAACGGCTGGGAGTTTATATTCCTGGGAGCCAATATAGATGCTATCGAAGTAGCAGGCAGGTTTGGCGTATCTGCAAACCGAGCAGTCAGATATGAGTGCGACAGCAAAGGTACAAAGCTTAACTTTGATATCATGTCAAGGATGGTGAGCTGTGCCAGGGCATGCGGCTCCGCAAAGATGATGGAGGAGGCATTTGACTCAGACGATATGCTGGCACCTATCCAGGAAGATTATAAGAGCAGACACGGTGCATAAATAAAAAAAGGGCCGTTCCACCGGATAACCGGTGGACGGCCTTTAAATCAGTGTCCGAGTGCGCCAAAGAATGCTGCCATAGGCTCTATGGTGGCATTTAAGTTGTCGATGGCGGAATTAAGCTTCTCAAGGTCAATACTGTCGATACGCTCCATTGTATTACCAAGGGAATCGGTAGCCTGAACAGTCAGCTCGTTTATATTATTTACAGTACCGGCCAGGTCAGCCTGGTTTAAGCTGGTAGTGAGGGTCTCGAGATTCTGGAGGGATACCATCGTGCTGTTATATATCGCATCAACCTTTGGCATCGCATATAGTACCACTGTGATCACAACTGCCAGTACGGCGCCCATAAACAAAGCAGAGAGGAGAGAGCAGAAGAAAGCGAGCTTCTGATACTTGAGCTCTTTCTTTTCCGTGATCGCCATCTCCCGGTTGTGCTGCTCAACACTTTCCTGATGAAGTCTGGTTTCTTCGATGTGTGAGCCGGTTATTTCATTTTCTGTTCCCATTGTTTTAAGTCCTTTCTGATATTTATTTCAGTTTTGTAAAAACATATGGATATTATAGTACACTTGTTTCAAGTGGGTAAATAAAATGTTAAAATAGTAAGTAATCCAGTCATTTTTTCACAACAGAAAGGCCCGGTGAACCATGAATTACAGAGAAGACAAACACGGAGAGAAACTCTCAATACTCGGATACGGCTGTATGCGTTTTACCAAAAACGGCAATTCGATCGATATAGATAAAGCCGAGAAGGAGATAATGGCTGCGTACAATGCAGGTGTCAATTATTTTGATACGGCATATATTTATACAGGCAGCGAGGCGGCCCTCGGCGAGATAGTAGAACGAAACGGCATCCGTGACAAAATAAATATTGCCACAAAGCTTCCCCAGTATCTCATAGGTAACAGGGCGGCGATAGATAAGTATTTTAATGAAGAGCTCTCAAGACTCCGCACGGACCATGTGGACTATTATCTCATGCATCACCTCACCGATGTGGATATGTGGAATAAGTTAAAGGCCATCGGTATCGAGGACTGGATAAAGGAGAAAAAGGCGTCCGGCCAGATCAGAAATATAGGTTTCTCATATCACGGAAATACAGAGAACTTCAAGATAATCCTGGATGATTATGACTGGGATTTCTGTCAGATACAGTACAACTACCTGGATGAAGTGACCCAGGCGGGAGTCAGCGGACTAAAGGCTGCGGCAGAAAAGGGCATACCTGTAGTCATCATGGAGCCACTCCGAGGCGGCAAGCTCGTAAACATGCTGCCGGAAAAAGCTGTAAATGCCATTAAGGCAAGTGATAGAGGATGGACTCCGGCAGAGTGGGCATTCAGATGGCTGTATAATCAGCCTGAGGTGACTGTGGTACTCTCCGGTATGAACTCTTTGGAGATGGTAGAGGAGAATGTAAAGACAGCCTCGGATGCCAAGCCGGGAGACTTTACGGAAAAGGATTTCGCTCTCCTTGAAGAAGTGAAAAAGGTTATTAAGGAAAAAGAAAAGGTAGGCTGTACAGGCTGCAGATACTGTATGCCATGTCCCAAAGGCGTGGATATACCCGGTACATTTGCCTGCTACAACACAATGTATACGGAAAACAAGAGCACCGGTAGATTTCAGTATGCCCAAACAGTGGCCCTGGCCAAGGAGCCGTGCTTTGCGTCCCAGTGCATAGGGTGCGGCAAGTGCGAGAAGCACTGTCCCCAGGAAATCCCGATCAGAGAGAAATTAAAGGAAGCAGACAAGGCACTGCGGCCTCTTCCGTTTAAGATAGGAATAAATATTGCAAGGAAATATATGTTCCGCAAGAAAAAATAGGATAATATGCAATCGGGTAATGTAAGGAAAACATCCGGTCTGATCCGGAGTTGACTACGAATATTTTATAAGAAAATTCAAATATTTTATGTAAACAACAATATAGACAAATAATTTTATATAATATGTGAATTATTTTATAACAGTCCGGGTTAATAATTAACGGATGTATCCGATATAATAGATATAGTGTAGTGGCATCAGTATGCATTTAAAATGTCGGATACCAGAATTTAAGAGAAAACAGTTTATTTTTACAAGGAGGTAGCAGCATGAGTGTAAACGGAATTACAGGATCATCAGCATCTGCAGCATCGGTTACTGATGCATATTCAAAGCAGATGGTTAAACCGGCTGACGGAGTCAAGGCAGAGAGTGCTACGGCATCTGCATCAGATGCGGTTTCTAAGGCATTTGACGGACAGTCGGCAGTATATGAAAAGAGCGCAGAGTCAGCAGACAAGGCATCGGATAAGTCATCAAAGGTGGCAAACCCCGAGCTGGTAAAGAAACTCAATATGGAGCTTGAGGCAAGAACGACCCAGCTTCAGAATATCGTAAACCAGCTGATCTCAAAGCAGGGACTCACATATAATCACGCAAACGGATTAAAGGGACTCTACGAGGCTCTCGAGGTTGATGCGGAGACAAAAGCCCAGGCCGAGAAGGATATAGCCGAGGACGGATACTTCGGAGTAGACCAGACATCATCAAGGATCTTTGATTTCGCAATGGCCCTCACCGGCGGCGATAAAGAAAAGATGGAAAAGATGAAGGACGCATTCCTCAAAGGCTACAAGCAGGCAGAGGATACATGGGGCGACAAACTCCCCGACATCTGCCAGAAGACCTACGACGCAGTCCTTAAGAAGTTTGAGGATTATGCAAACGCTGAGGAAGAGGCGTAAGAATAATACAAAGCAAATGTATTGATAATTAATATACAATGAAAATAAAAAAAGAAAGTGGATATTTAAAGGGTTGACATAATGATGTCAGCCCTTTATTTATGTGCATTTAATACATCCCACCCCCCATTTTTGTGCATAAATCAGGTTGTGTGATATATGTATTTAATGGTAAAATTATTCGGAGTGTAAAAAGGGGATAGGGGAATTCTGACTTTTTTTAAGAAATCTGTCATGATCGACTTTTTCCCATGCAATAAAATAATAATTCTTTAAGTACCATACGAAAGGAAGAAATCTATGAAGGTAAGAAAGACTATCAAGAGAGCTCTGTCTATGCTCCTCTGCGTAGCTATGATGATGACGACATTTGACCTGTCGGCATTAACTGTACGCGCAGGCGAGGGTGATATGACAACCATCAGTGGGGACAACATCGTTTTAAACGGCGATGGTGTAAATGTATCCGGCGATGAGATTGGAGAGGGAGGAGACAACAATCCATCAGATATCATATCTGATAATGACGTGGATGATGCTTCGGAAGACATTGATGAAGAAAGCAGTATTTCTGAAAATAGCATTTCAGAGAACAGTATTTCTGAAAACACTATTTCTGATAACAGCATAAATCCTGTTGGAGATTCGTTGGCCACAATAGAAGTTGGTGGTTACAAGATTACAGCGGATGACGGATCTATGCCGGATAATGCATGTTACTTGAAATCACCTAATGGGGAATATGTGATTATCAATACTGAAGAGGCACTGACAATAGAACTGAATGATGGTGTCACTTCAGCTGATAAACCGATAAAAGCGGAACATTATGGAATGACGCTTAATCTGACAATAAATAACCTTAAAATCGATGTTTCAGAGAGTTCTTGTTATTGTGGAATTATTGATGCAAGTTATTCGTCATTAAATCTGACAATTGAAGGAATAAATGAAATTACAGGGTTTGAGTCAAAAAACCATACTCGTCCAGCAATTTGCGCGGGAAATTATTCATTTTCGCCATCTGCAGCATACCCTGATGGTGATTTGGTAATAGGTGGAGATGGAACACTTATATTGAATCATTTTGATTGTGCATTTAAGCATTCTGATATAACAATTTCTAGTGGATGTTTCAAATTTATAGATTGTGATAAGGTATCGTTTACTACAGCACCTGATTATAAAGTTGAGGTAACAGGCGGTTCATTTAGTACGGGTGATATCAGATATCAGACTGTTGGCCCTAAGATGGATTCTGATACCTATTATGAAAAAGGTTTTCCTGTATCGGCCGGTTATCAACTTATAGAGACAGATGATGAAGATTTTCCTTACAAAATAGTAGAGGCTACATATCAGCAGCGATTTATGGATTACATAATATCTGCTGATGACAAAACTATATTGGAAAGAGGTAAAGATTACTACATTTACAATTCTAATTCCTCGAAAGAAATTGTAGCAATTAACACTGAAAAGCCTATAACCATCGAGATGGCTGATGGTGTTGATGTTACGACCGTTCTAATCAAAGCAGCCAAGAATGGAATGGAACTTAACATAACAATAAAAGATATTTGCATAGATTATTCAAATGTGAAAGTACGTTCTGACTATGCATTAATTGATGCAGCAGGATCAACACTTAATCTTACGATTGAAGGTGATAATACACTTATTGGTGATACTAATTATGCTCCATCGGCCTTTTCTGCAGGAAAAATTTATAGCACTTTACCTGATGGAGACTTAAATATTGACGGTTCCGGTACTGTTTTGTTAGATAGTTTTGATATAGCTTTTAGAAGTATAGATTTGACAATTACCGGGGCCAAATTCAGGATTATAAATACTACTTTTACATTTGGATTATATGGTTCAAGTGTGTATGAAAT
>ODAI010144663.1_pt1 | contig 16766 bp, 14 predicted proteins | sample 1539321 | NCBI WGS metagenome assembly ODAI01 (sample SAMN02144231, study PRJEB22623) | gut metagenome | biome: sheep rumen | host: Ovis aries | place: New Zealand | reverse complement strand
GGCTGTACCAGTGGTTTTTACTATAGTCATTGACACATTATTTGACATGTGTCGCTAAAAGTCAGATAATAGATGCAGTATGTATCTACATTCCGAGTGCACTTTACGCTTTTGCATGTAAGAAAGATCTGAAAACAGGAGGTCCAAAACAGATGTCAGGGTTTATTTCTGCACTGATCAAGCAACGCAAAGACGCCAAAAAGGCTGAACCGAATACCAACGCGAGGCTCAAAGAGATTCTCGATATTCTGAAGAAATATGATTTCGATGATGGCATTACCCCCGAGACCATCGTGGATATTCTGGAGGATCTCGGACCGACCTTTGTCAAGATCGGCCAGATCGCTTCGCAGCAGGCCGAGTACATTCCTCCCGAATATTGTGATGCCCTTGTTAAACTCCGCTCGGAAGTGGCCCCTATGGAAATTGAGGCTGTACATTCCCAGATTGAGAAGTACCTTGGTAAGCCCACGAGCGAGCTTTTTGCAAGCTTTGATGAACATGCTCTGGGTTCCGCATCCATCGGGCAAGTACACAAGGCGGTTTTGTTCGACGGCACCGTTGTGGCAGTCAAGGTACGCCGTCCCGGCGTAGTGGATACTGTTACACGTGACTTTGCCCTCATCGAGAAGATTCTTGATAAATTTTTCAAGGACGGCATCGGTGGTATGGATATTAAGGGATTCATCCTGGAACTTGAGAAAACATCAAAAATAGAACTCGATTTCACCAATGAAGCCAACAATCTCGAACGTTTCGGGGAGAACAACGCCGGACGCGAGGGAATCGTTGTTCCGAAATGTTATCGTGAACTCACCTGCGAGGCAGTTCTCACGGAGGACTTTGTTACAGGGAACGAAGCCGGAGACGCTGCTTTCATCGAGTCACTTGATAAGGATGAGCGCGAGCGTATCGCATCTCTTATTGCGGATAATTTTGCTTCTCAGGTCCTTACCGATGGTTTGTACCATGCTGATCCTCACTCCGGTAATGTGTTCATCAGGGAACCGATTTCTCCTCGTACGCCGGTTACCGAATCAGAAGAGACCGCTCAGGCAGAGGGCGAAGGAGCCACATCGTCCGAGGAGGCTCAGTCAGAGGGTGATGGAAATACAACATCCGAACAGGCAATGCAGCTTCCGGAACACGACATCGAGTGGATCGACTTTGGCATGATGGGCTCACTCACCACAAAACAGCGCCAGCTCCTTATAGATATTGTCACAGCCGTGGTGATGCAGGATGCATATGGACTAAAGCGAGCAGTGTTGCAGGTCGCAAAGCCCGTGGATGAGATCGATCACGGCGCTATGCTCGAGATGTGCGAGGATATGTGCGGCCAGTATTCGGGAGCGGATTTCGGTGATTTTGATCTGGGCGATCTTCTGGGCACCATTCTTGGCAGTCTTCAGGATGAGAACTACAAGGTCGAACCTTTCCTCACCAATCTTTCCCGCGGTATTATCGCAATGGAGGGAACCCTCAAGACAATATGCCCCACGGTGAACATATTAAATTTCTTCACCGACAAGGTCAACACCAATAGCATCCTCAATTTTGATCTTAACCTTGAGAATCCCGAGGAGATGAATCCTGAGATCGCAATGCTTCTGTATCAGTTCGTTAAGAGCACGACGGATTCCTCGACGAAGACAGCTCAGACGCTTGATATGCTGGAGAAGGGCCAAATCAAGGTGCGTTCTGATTTGGGATTCGAAGATAAGGCGCTTGCTGCAATCAACCGTCTCACAGGGTATGCTATTCGGTCACTGCTGGTCATCGCACTCTTCATAGGCTCCTGTCTGCTGTGCACGGTGCCTGCCACGACAAGCGACGGTGTAGGTTTGACGGCTGTCTTCCCGGTAATGGGTGTGTGTGGATATGCTATCGGCATAATATTTGCCATACTCATCTACAGGGACATGAAGAAGGGAAAATAAAGTTTGAAAGTAAACTTTCAAACTTTGATCGGCGGGTCAGATGACCATGCAAGCGTGGTCGCCTGACCCCGGAGGAGCATATTAAGACAGTCAATTAATCTAAACGGCGATCAACTATAACAGGTTGGACGCCTTTTTTTATTTGGTGGAAAATGGGTCGGAATTGTGGTAGTGTGGAAATGTAAACGGAGTATGTCGATTCTTCTGCGAAGAATCCCGTGTTAATAGAAGAACATATGGAGGAATGAAAACATGTTAGAAACCGGAACCCAAGCCCCTGCATTTACTCTGCCGGATCAGAACGGAGAAATGAAAAGCCTTGCAGATTATCGCGGACAGAAGGTGATTCTGTATTTCTACCCGAAGGATATGACCGCCGGCTGTACGAAACAGGCCTGCGCTTTCGGAGAACTGTATCCGCAGTTCCGGGAGAAAGGCGCGGTAGTGCTTGGCGTGAGCAAGGACAGTGTCGCGTCACACAAGAAATTCGAAGAGAAATATGGTCTGCCTTTTACGCTTCTCTCCGACCCTGAGAAGGAAGTAATCCAGGCATATGATGTGTGGAAAGAAAAAAAGAACTACGGAAAAGTAAGCATGGGCGTTGTCAGGACCACATATCTGATCGATGAAAACGGCATTATTGTAAAGGCCTTCGGAAAGGTGAAGGCTGCTGATAATCCGGCACAGATGCTGGGTGAATTGTCGTGAGGATTATTTTATTCTTCATCGCGAGTACAATCTCGCGATGAAGAATAAACCTCCGGCAGATCGCAGACGTGCGCAGTGGAAGGCGCTTATGCGCAGTGCACGTCGCGGCAAGAGCGCCGAGGCGTTCTTGAACTCTGCCACAGAAAAATCCGGACGAACGAGGATAAATAAATGGAACAGCAAGCTGTATTTGATTACATCAGAAAAAAGTATAAGGTTCTGCCGGAGTATCCCTGGCGCAGATATCCTGACTATGCTGTTTTTCGTCATGCGGACAACAACAAATGGTTTGTCCTTTCCGCCGCTGTGCCGAGGAACAAGCTGGGCCTTCCCGGCGCTGATTACGTGGATGTAATCAACGTGAAGGTGGATGATCCGTTCTTTCGGGATATGATGATTCAGGAAAACGGAATCATGCCGGCTTATCACATGAATAAGCAGCACTGGATTACTGTGCTGCTGGATGGCACTGTACAGGATGAGAAGGTTTGCAATCTGATTGATATGAGCTTTCTGGCTACGGCTTCAGCAAAAAAGAAAGAGAAGTTCCGCCCGCCGAAAGAATGGATCATCCCTGCAAATCCAAAGTACTTCGATATTATTCATGCTTTTGATGATACAGATACGATCAACTGGAAGCAGGGAGCCGGAATCAGGAAGGGTGACACTGTTTTTATGTATGTTGCTGCTCCGGTTTCGGCTGTGATGTACAAGTGTAAGGTTATCGAGACGGACCTCCCGTACGACCACGAGAATAAGTACATTACGATCAGGGCGCTGATGAAGATCAGGCTGCAGAAGCGCTATGATCCGGAGCGTTTTACTTTTGAAGTATTAGGGGCGGATTATGGTATATACGCCGTTCGGGGACCGAGAGGGATTCCGAACTCTCTGAGCGAGGCACTGAAGGAACCGGATATCCCATAAGCATAGATTCTGATAAGGAAAGTTGTTGGAGTTATCATTTTGACACACAAAGAAAAAGCATTAGAATTTTATTATCAGAATTTTGTAAAAGAACATTTTGACGTGGAGATGGAAAGAGCGGAAATCATTTGGAGTTATTCCGGACAGAATAATCAATGTATCGGAAAACGGTGTCCATTTTCTAAAGTTAATCATCGAGATTAAGGGGAATGAGCAGATGAACGATAAAAGTTCTTGAAAATACCCTTCATTATTAGGAGTAATCAAAGGAAGCCTAAGAGTCAAATCTTTACTTATTTTGAGGACTTTACTTAAAATCTTTATGTGTGAGCCTGAGAGAGTTATAATAAGTAAAGATTGAACGTGAGGGAGTGGCGAGATGTTTTCGTATGAAGGCTTAAGTATGTAAAGAAGACGTTTTACTATCGCGGCTTATCCGAGTGGAAGAATGAAAAAGGATGGTTTACGAATACCTGCCTTGACGGACAAGATACGTTTAAGGGACTCATGGAAATGCCGGATATTGGCGGAATTTTACATTCTTATTGACAAATGTTTTCCAAACGTGCATAATAGTCAACACTAACCGAATACTTCCGGTGAAACTTCTTGAACAACCATGGAACAGGAAGCGGAGGAAAATCCCGAGAATCCCCGCCGCGAACGGGGTGCCGAAGGTGCAAGGCAGGCTCGATTGGAGCCGCTGAATCTCTCAGGCAAAAGGACGGATCATAGACCAGAGCAGGGCGCTTTGCCCGGCGCTGTGCACTGTGAGCCGTCGGGCGGATCCTCCCCGGCGGTATTTTTTATTCTTCATCACGCAATACACGTGACATAAACGCTGAGGCGTTCTTGAACGCCAACTTAAAGGGAGGACTCGCCATGCTTCAATTCGTTCAGACTGTCAACAGCTACCTGGCAGATTATATCCTGATCATCCTGCTGATCGGCACGGGCATTTACTTTACCGTGCGCACCCGCTTCGTACAGATCCGCTGCTTCGGGGAAGGCATGAAGAAAGTCTTCGGCAACTTCTCCCTGCACGGCGGAAAACAACAGGGAGGCATCAGCTCCTTCCAGGCCCTGACTACCGCTATCGCCGCCCAGGTGGGCACCGGTAATATCGTCGGTGCCTGTGGCGCAATCCTGACCGGAGGTCCCGGTGCAATCTTCTGGATGTGGATCATCGCCTTCCTCGGTATGTCCACCATCTACGCGGAGGCCGTCCTTGCCCAGAAGACACGCGAAGTCGACGCCGACGGCAACGTCACAGGCGGCCCGGTCTATTACATCCGCAAGGCTTTCCCGAACGGGTTTGGCAAGTTCCTTGCCGGCTTCTTCTCTGTGGCGATCATCCTTGCCCTCGGCTTCATGGGCTGCATGGTCCAGTCGAACTCCATTGCGGAATCCTGCACCAACGCCTTCGGCATCTCTGGCTGGGTCATCGGTGTCATTGTCGCCGCAGTCGCTGCGCTGATCTTCATCGGCGGCGTACATCGCATCGCTTCCGTCACCGAAAAGCTCGTGCCGCTCATGGCCTGCCTGTATATTCTCGGCGGTCTCATCATCCTGGTTGCCCGCTTCCGGTATCTACCTGCGGCAATCGGTATGATCTTTAAGTACGCTTTTGTGCCCCAGGCTATAATCGGTGGCGGCGTTGGCGCGGCCCTCAAAACCGCAATAAGCCAGGGCGCCAAGCGCGGTTTGTTCTCCAACGAGGCAGGTATGGGCTCCACGCCGCACGCCCACGCGATCGCAAAGGTCGAAACCCCCCACGATCAGGGCGTTGTCGCCATGATCGGCGTGTTCATCGACACCTTTATCGTCTTGACTATGACCGCTCTGGTCGTCATCTCCTGCCTCTACGCAGGCGACGGCCCTCTTGCCGTCGGCGCGGCGGACGGCATAGCCAAGACCAATATGGCACAACTGTCCTTCAGCATGATATTCGGCGACGGACTCGGCAGTGCCTTCGTCGCAATCTGCCTGCTGTTCTTCGCGTTCTCAACGATTCTTAGCTGGAACCTGTTTGGCAAGCTGAATGTCCAGTACCTGTTCAAAAACAAAAAGTCTGCGCTTCTGGTTTACGCAATCGTGGCGACTGTGTTCATTTTCCTTGGCTCGCTATTGTCGAATGATCTTGTCTGGGAACTGACAGACTTCTTTAACTACCTGATGGTACTCCCGAACGCGATTGCGTTGATTGCGCTCGGCTCCCTCGTTGCCTTCGAAGCAAAAGAGGGCGAAGCAGCCTGGAACTCACGGTCAAGAGAGATTCACTCAGAGAAAAGCGAATGACAGAAATACGAAGAGGTGGTCTGGCAGACCACTTCTTTTTGCTGTGTTTTTGATACGATTATCGAAACGGCGCGTAAAACCCCGGCCAACGAAGTCGTCCGTGGGTACATCACCTGAGATATAAGCTCTGTGAGGATGCCGCTAATACTACAAAAGTGCGAGGTACTAACGTAAGAGGAGGAGGGGTTTATGTTAACGCAGCTGGCTTATTCACCTTATGAGATTTACTGTGATGATTCTCTTGAGAGGGAGTATCCTGACGAAGTACATGAGGTTCTGGAAGGAATCTGTTGGACGATATATAACGTGCATCTGCCCAATCATGACACCAGCGGCAAGGAGGCATATTTGATTGAGAAGGACCCGGATACCGGATTACTGTATAGCAGTATACAACCGAAATCAGAACTCAAATCGGAAATGATTAAGCAGTTAGGCAGCGTCATTCAATTCGGCCGATATCCTCAGAACTCGGATTTCCCGGAGCCAATCACATGGCGCATCATTGATATACAGTGCAGATACATATTGCTCATATCCGACAGGGTGCTGGACTGCAGAAAGTACCATTACGGGGCAAAAGGAAATATCCGGAAGAGTGACGAGGGAGTGGTCTGGAAAAACTGCATGCTTCGGAAATGGTTGAACACGGAATTTCTGCAAACAGCTTTTTCCGACGAGGAACGGCGCCGTCTGGAATGGTTTACATGTCGGACACAAGACAACAGAATAAACGGAAGGAGCGGCGGGGGCGTAACGGATGATAAGGTTGCCATACTGAATGCAGAGGAGGCGGAAAAATATTTCCCGGAAAAAAAGGATAGAAAGGCGAAAGCAACGCTCTATGCAAAAAAGAATGGTGCGCATGTATACAAAGGACGAACATGTGACTGGTGGCTGCGTACTCCGGGATGCAGTATAAAGGAAGCCGCATATGTAGGCCATACCGGTACACTTTATGAGCAAGTGGGAAATTGGGTCGGAGAGGAATGCGGAGTCCGCCCGGTAATTCGGATTTAGGAGCTGTCACGAAATTAACGAAACGGCGCGTAAAACCCCGGCCGACAAAGTCGTCCGCAGGAACATCACCAATGCAGATGTCGGAAAATTTCTAATTTTATAAAGATTTCATTCCCGCTTTTTCTGATTTGTGTAATAATCACTATGTAGAAAGAGAGGATTAATTGTATGGGTAAATCTTTGGTGGCTGTGAACGCCGGTCCTCGCGTCAAGTGGAATACGGGTACACTGATTAATGAAACCCGGAAGGCATTTGAAGAGATAATCGTAGGAATTTGTGATGGATTTTTCATACAGTAACATTTTAGAAAGGATAGGCAAATGAAAAGAACATTTACTGTATTGTTAGGAGTATTTCTTCTGCTTTTAGTGGGATGTTCGAACACGAAAGATAATAAGACGGCAGAATCGTCAGCACCTAAAGAAGAATCGGTAAAAGAAGAAGCAGCCAATGAAGAAGCCGCTAATGAAGAAACGGTCAAAGGAGAAGTGGCTGAAGATGAACCTCAGGAAACCGACGTTGTCGGTATCAGGATGGATCTGTCAGAAGTGGCCGCAAACGCAAAGGGCGCACTGTTTACATATCCCATCGGTGCATTCGATGACGATCGTAATATCTATGCTATGCCGATTTATTACATAGCCATGCCCAAGGAAGAGGCTTCCGCAATTCTGTATGACACTGATGCCTCTGCCGAAGAAACGAAGAAACTGAACGAGCGGCAGACTATTGTCCACGTAATTGTGGCCAGCGCGGTTGATTATGATCAGACGCTCAAGGTACTTTCAGAGAAATTGGAGATAGATTATTCTGAACAGTTTGCCCGTGCGGAAGTGATCGGCACCGCCGACGGCTATACTTTCTATGCTATTCCTGAAAGGGACGAGAAGAAACTCTCCGCATTTGACGAGGAATACATTGCTGAATATGATAAGCTCCAGCAGGAGCTGTTTGATGTAGAGAAATCCGCCACGTTGTTTGCTCCTGTAGATCCGGAGAAGAAAATGGTCGGACAGAAACTCGAATTTACAACGACTGATCCTGACGGTAATACCGTAACGAGTAAGGAATTATTCGCTGTCAATGAGATTACTGTGGTAAACTGCTGGGGGCTCTGGTGCGGGAATTGCATGAATGAAATGGCGGAACTGAAAGAGTTCCACGATAAGATACAGGAAAAGGGCTGCGGGGTCGTCGGCCTGGAGTATGAAGCGAATTGGGATGATGAGACAGTAAAGAATTCCAAAGATGCGCTGAACGGATTCGGTATTACCTATCCGAATGTCCTGATTCCTGACGAACTCGTAGAGGAGCTGTTAGGATTTCCGACGACCTTCCTTGTGGACAAGGAAGGAACGATTCTTTGCATGCCGATTACCGGTGCTTATGTTGATAAGTATGAGAGTACACTGGAATCGCTTCTGCAAGGCGAGGCAGCTGCAGATAGCCCCGTGGACGATGCAGCGAATGCGATTGCAGCGAATCAGGACGTTTTATACAATGTCTATGTTACGGATGAGAACGGTCCTGTAGAAGGTGTTATGATTCAGTTCTGCAGCTCGACCAGCTGCACAATGGAAAAGACGGATGCGGAAGGACTGGTAAGCTTTTCCATGCCGACCGGAGAAATTTACGATATTCATGTTCTCAAGGTACCGGAAGGCTATGAGAAGGATGATACCGTGTACCATACAGAGGATGAAAAAAGTGATGTGCAGATTCAGCTGAAGAAAAAGTGATTCTGAACACAGGAGAGGGTGCGCAAGAGGCGGCGCCCTCTTTTGTTTGTTTTCGGTGCTTGATCAAAGTGCCTTGCCTTACAGAGGGAATGCTACGGCGTCAGCGTAGAGTTTCTTCAGTATCCCAATAAACCTTTTGACACTTTCTCTGGAATCCGTTTTGTGTGTCAGCAGCTGACAGGAAAAGCTTTCTTTACAGTCAAATGGGATCCAGGCGAACTGGCCGCTGTGATCATTCAGAAATCCCGGAGCCAGACAGACACCTTTTTTCGCAGCAATGTTTGTCAGCGTTGTATCATGATCCGGACTGTTGAAGTAATCGATCTTACCGCTTGTGACCAACCGCTGTTGAACGGTCCTTAATGCCGGCGGGGAGCCTCCGCCGACCATCAGTGTGCGACCATAGAGGTCGCTTTCCGTGATTATATTTTTCCGGGCGAGCGGATCATCTCTTTCCGCGATCAGATAGATCCTGCTCTCGAAAAGATCATGAATCGTGATGCCGGCGACCTGCCGTGTCTGTTCCTTCAGGGCGAACAGGATATCAGATTCTTCTTTCAGGAAAGCTTCCATACCCCCTTCATACTGAAAGACAGGCGTGATCTGGACTCCTGGTTCCTGCTCCTCAAACAGCCGCATGGCTTCCGGCAGAAAATACACTGCCTGACGGACCATCAGACTGATCGTGATATTGTCCCGATATTTCGCGCTGAAGTTCTGTCCCTGTTCAATAGCCCGTTTCATTTCCTGGCGCATACCGGCCAGGTATGTCACGAACTGTGCACCGGCCGGGGTAAGAGATGCGCCCTTTCCGTTCCGGTCAAAAAGAGCAAAACCGATCTCTTCCTCCAGAAGCTTTATCTGATAGGAAAATGTCGGCTGGCTTACAAACATGTTTTCCGCGGCACGGCTGAAGTTAAATGTATGTGCAAGTTCAATACAGTAGTCGATCTGTTTGGTTGTCATGGAAATCACCATTGTCGTGCGTGATGCGCGTGTTGCGCGACATAATACTATTTAAATATTAAATTAAATATATAATATTTAGATTGGATTTTGCAATAGATATATGTGACAATAGCATCAGAAAAAGAAATCAGCCGCCTGGACGGCGAGTATAACGGAGGATTTTACCATGGCTAAGACACTTATTGCTTTCTTTTCAAGAGCAGATGAAAACTACTTTGGCGGAGCTATGAGATATGTGAAGATTGGGAATACCGAGATCATTGTAAATGACATGAAGGAGCTGATCGAGGCTGATACCTTCAAGATCGAGATGAAGAATCCGTATTCACCGGTCTATATGAACTGCATCGACGAGGCCAAAAAAGACCTGCGGGCAAAGGCACGTCCGGAGCTGGTCTCCATGCCGGATTCCATCGACGAATATAGCACCGTAATTCTCGCGTATCCGAACTATTGGGGAACTATGCCGATGGCAGTGTTCACTTTCCTCGAGAACTTCGATTTCTCAGGCAAGACGATCCTTCCGCTCTGCACGAACGAAGGCAGTGGCATGGGCGGCAGCGAACGGGATATCAAGAGGACCTGCCCGAGTGCGAATGTAAGAAGTGGTCTGTCTGTCATCGGAAGTGAAGCAGCCAATGCAGGCAGCCGCGTAAAGAAGTGGCTTGCGGCAAACGGACTGATTTAAGCCGCATGGAATACGAAAAAGTACAAGAATGTCGATCACATTAAGGACAATCTGGACATCCTGGATTTCCGGCTTGCAGAAGAAGAAATGGCAGAGATTGCAAAGCTGGATCAGGGAGAGCGCTACTATCACCGGACGGACGAACAGCTGGCTGGTTTTGCAGCATGGCGTCCTTCGTTTGAGACGAAATAAAGAGCTTTTTGAGTTCCTGGATCAATGTGTTAATAGGTAAAGTAATCTGAAATAGTGGTATGAACGGAGCAGTAAGTAAAGGCTCATTGCCATAATGGCGGTGAGCGCTTTTTCTGTATATGGTATAATAGGGCGGAAGATTGGTAAATATGAAAGAAGATATTGAATGGGACATAGACGAAGTAGCAGACTTTGATGACATCTATTAGGGGTTTAGTCGGAAAATCTCTGGAAAATGAGGAATAAGCTGCGATAGACAGAATAGAATTTGCAATGTTATCACACATATACTATATTGAGCATGAGAAATTAGTGCAGGAGGCAGAGCTTTGTTTATTGGACATGAGAAAATTTCGGAAACTTTAAAGCAATATGAGAGTCGGATCTGCAAAACTGACAAAGAGTATTGCCTTACCGGCTTTGTTCCTCTCGCTTCAGCGACCCGTCCCTTGGTTGAGCATATTCTTTATGTGGTTTATTCGCCCGCGGAACTCAGCGGAGCGGAGCTGATCCCTTATAGCAACCTTCTGATCTTCAATCCCCTTAAAGAGGACATATCTTCCTGTCTTTTGCCGGATCTTCCTGTGAATTATACGGAACTTTTCACAGAGGAAACAGACAGCGTGCAGGTTAAGCTGCGGGATTTTTTTGATGAGGCATTGACAAGCGCACTTATGGCTGAAACCATTCTTGACCAACTGTTTCATGACGGAAGCGTTCAGGAGATGGTGGATTCATTTACAAGAGGCTTTAATAATCCTATCTTTGTATTCAATGCAGGGTATTACCTGATTGCGGCAAACTATGAGATGACAAAAGACCAGGAGGGGATGGAAAAAATCATCCATAACGGTCGTTTGACAGAGGAAGAATTCAAACTGCTGAATAATGTGCAGATGCCTTATAAACTGATAAAGAAAAGAGAGGTGCCGGTGCGGCTGCATCATCCGGAGCTTGGATTTGACCAGTTGGTCTGTCCCATTGATTATCGAAAGGATATGGGGCATATCGTGCTGTGCGCGACAAATCGTCCGCTCAAAGAATCGGATAAAAGGCTGCTTATCATGCTCAGGAAGGGTATCTATCAGCAGATGGTCCGACAGGAATTTGTCCGCAATAACTCCGGATTCCCTTATGAATTTTTACTGAAAGATCTGCTGGACGGGAAAATCATAGACGAGCAGGGATTTGAAAAACGTATGAATAATGTTGATCTGCGTTTTTTTAAATTCATCTGGTGTGTGGTGATCGAGGCTTCCAGAAGTCAGAAAACGCTCGATGTTCTTCACCTCCGGAATGCTTTTGAGGGCCTGATGCCGGGTACCAGAACACTGATATATAATGGTGAACTGATTGTTCTGTTCCATATGAACGATGTGATTGTCTTGCCGGAAGAATTGAAATCCAGGATTAATGCGATGTGTGTGGTAGACGATCTGTATGCGGGACTGAGCAATAGCTTTACGGATATTAAGAAGCTTGCATCATACTACAGGCAGGCTTTGCGGGCGATTGAGTTGGGAACCGTCAGGAGGGACATTCCGGGATTGTACTGCTACGATGATTATTACATGCAGCATGTCATCTGTTCTTTTTCCCAGGAACCGGAAGCGGATTCTTTCTGTTCTCCGAAACTCATGACACTTCTGGAGTATGACAGAAAGAATGGGACGGAACTGGCTTACAGCCTGTATATGTATCTGATCTGCGAGAGAAACAGTATTGCGGCAAGCAACACCATGTTTATACACAGGAATACGCTTGTTTACCGCCTGAAAAAGATTGACGCTCTGGTCAATATAGACTATGAGAACTTTGAAGAAAGGCAATATATTATTCTGTCTTATGAGATGGCTACAAGGAGCCGGATATAGCCGGATATAGCAGCAGAAAACAAAAAAACTGACATCTTAGACGGGGGTGATTGTGCAGCAGTGCACAATCACCTCTTTCTCTTTCTCCGTTTCTGACTAATCTGCCAGATGAGGATTTCATCTACAATAGAATCAACAATAATAACGCAAGCGACCGGCGACCATAAACCACGTATTACGGAGAAAGGAGTATTATGCTGCAGATCACAATTAATGGAAACCCTGTATCTGCCCGCGAAGGAGCAACAATCTATGAGGCTGCTTTCGAAGACAGATATGCAAGAACACAGTTCGATCTCGACATATTATCCCTGCAGTATCTGAAAGATGTGCAGGAAACAGATGCAAGCGGACTTTGTGTTGTTGAGGTGGCAGGTAAAGGAGTTGTTAACGCTGCTGAAACAATCATCGAGCCCTCTATGGCAATCATAACTGATTCAGTTGAGGTCAGAAACAGACAGAAGCAGGTGCTGCAGGAGATTTTAAAGCATCATGACAGAGACTGCAGAAACTGCAACAGAACCGGAAACTGCGAACTGCAGGATGTACAGCATTCACTGAGAATGACCAAGAATCCTGCAAAAGAGGATTTTGAATCTGTTGATATCAGACCGGATGGCATTATTGTACGAGACGATAATAAATGTATCCGCTGCGGACGCTGTGTTGCGGCCTGTGAAAAGATACAGGGCATCGGGGCCATAAAGATGGAGGGTGAAGGTCTCACAGCGAGAATCGTACCTTCAAAGGGAGCAACACTGATCGAGAGCGGCTGCGTAGGCTGCGGACAGTGTATCACAGTCTGTCCGGTCGGGGCACTTTATGAGAGAGATGATGTAGATAAAGTATTGGAACTTGTAGGGAATCCGAAAAAGTTTGTTGTGATCCAGGCGGCTCCGTCTGTGCGCGCAAGTATTTCCGAGGCATTCGGTTATCCGATCGGATCCGGCACGAAGGGAAAACTTGCAGCGGCTTTAAGACAGATTGGTTTTGACCGGGTCTTCGATACTGTTTTCTCGGCGGACCTTACCATTATGGAAGAGGCCAATGAACTTGTAGAGCGGATTCAGAACGGCGGAAAGCTTCCGATGTTCACATCCTGCTGTCCCGGATGGATCAATTACTGCGAGACATTCCAGAGTGATTTTCTGGATAATCTCTCGAGCTGTAAATCACCGCAGCAGATGTTCGGGGCTATGGTTAAGACTTACCTCGCAGAAAAAGAAGGCATTCCTGCGGAAGATATCGTTGTCGTCAGCACGATGCCTTGTACAGCAAAGAAGAGAGAACTGGAGAGAGCATATCAGAATGCTGCCGGAGTTCCGGATGTTGACTTCTCGCTTACAAGTCGGGAGGTTGCGCGCATGATCCAGAAAGCAGGTATTTCTTTCCCAGGTCTTGAAGATGAAGCGTTTGACGCTCCTCTGGGTATCGGTTCCGGAGCAGGAACGATCTTCGGAGCGACAGGCGGCGTTATGGAAGCAGCTCTCAGAACAGCGAATGACTGGCTGAATGGTGAACCTCAGGATGCGCTGGACTTCTCTGAGGTGCGCGGTATAAGCGGCGTCAAGGAAGCAGTATACAAGGTGGGTGACCTTGAACTTCGCGTTGCTGCAGTAAGTGGACTTGAAAATGCGAAAAACCTGCTTGAAAAGATCCGCAAAGGAGAAGCGGCTTACGACTTCGTGGAATTTATGGCATGTCCCGGCGGCTGCGTAAACGGCGGCGGACAGCCTCAGCAGAAGGCTAAGGTCAGAATGATCAACGATATCAGAACTGAGCGCGCTATGACATTGTATCAGCTGGATAAGGGAGATCTCCTCAGGAAATCCCACGAAAATCCTGAGATCATAGAACTGTATGACAGCTTTCTCGGAAAGCCGGGAAGTGAGAAGGCGCATTCATATCTGCATACAAAATATCAGGCGAAAGGAGAACAGTAATGAGAATTACGGATTTAAAGGATGACCCTCGTCGTATGAACAGTGTAACGGTTGATCCGGATCTGTGCATGGGATGTATGAAATGCATCAGAACCTGCTGCTATGACGTATACGAATGGGATCCGGAGAAAAAACTCTCGACAGCAGCATATCCTGAAGAATGCGTATCCTGCTATCAGTGCATGTTCTTCTGCCCTGCAGGAGCAATTATGGTAAAAGAGGCAGAGCTGGCATTCTACGATCAATTATATGATCCGTTGGGAATGAACGATCAGGAAAGTGAGGCATAAGAATATGGAAAACACAAGAAAAACATATACGACCGACGTCCTGGTTATCGGCGGCGGTTTAGGCGGCGCAATACTTGCACAGAAGCTTCACTCACTCAAACCGGATGTTAAGATCACGATCCTGGAAAAAGGCTACTTCGGATACACCGGACAGACGACCAAAGCAGGACACGGAATGTGCATCATGTCTCCGGAAGCGGGAGACGAGATCTATGCAATGTGTCGTGAACAGGTTGAGCATAATCCGTATGGAACCTATCTGAACGACCAGGAATATCTTCTTGAGTATCAGAAAGAACAGTACACTTATATTCAGGAACTGGAGCGTATGGGCGGAAAGTTCTCCCATAACCCGGACGGAACACTGCATCATCACCACGAGTTCGAGGGAAAGAAAATATCGGCGGTACAGATTGACGTTGATTTCATGACTCCATTCTGTAAGAACGTCATGGCCGGAGGCGCTCAGATCTTGGAGCGTACGTACTTTACCGATCTGCTGACTAATGACGGAAAAGTTGTCGGAGCTGTAGGATTTAACCTCGATACAACAGAATTCATCGTTATTCGTGCCAAGGAAGTCGTCCTCGCTATGAATGAATTCAATCCATCCTGCAGAGACATGTTCTACTGCCCTGCGACCGGGTACGCAGCCGCGTATGAGGCAGGCGCACAGCTTCGTAACGTTGAGCACCTCACAGAGTGGGATCTGTGCTACCGCAATACCGGCAATTTCCTTTACGGCGTACACTGGGTCGTTTCCAACAGCAAGGGTGAGAACATCTTCCGTAAGTACAATTCACAGTCTCTGGAAGAGTTGGATGTCAACCTGATTCGTGGTATGGCAAAAGAACTCGAGATGGGAAATGGTCCGCTGGTCGCAGACTTCACACAGCTTCAGTCGCTGAATGAAGGAGCTGATGGTTTCTTCCACGGCATCGAAATGAAGCAGAGGCTGAAACTCGATGAGTTTATCCGTGACATCCAGAATATTGACCTTAGCAATCCAAAGCCTGAGGTTTCCGTATCATACCGTGTCAGCATCAGGTCGCTGCGTATCGATGTTGAGGGCAAGACAACTGTTCCTCACCTTTGGGGTATAGGTCAGATGACTACTGCAGGATCCGCTCACGGCAGCTGGGTCCACGGCGACGGACTCGGCGTAGCAGCCAAGACGGGACTCATGACAGCAAGGGCAATTGCAAAACGTATTGATGATACAGAGCTCGGAGAGATCGATGAGGCTCAGGTAGAATTCTTCCGCAACAGGATCTTCGAGGCTGCCGAGTATAAGGGCGAATTTCGCCCGGATCATGTTATCCGTTACATCTCCCGCCTGGTCAAGAGACCTGAGTACAGTTTCAATAAGACGGAAGAGACCATGACGGAACTGATTACAGAGCTGAACGAGATTCGTGGTCAGTACAAGGAGCTGATCCACTTGCCGAAGGTCAATGGTCACTATCTTGCCAAAGCGATTGAGCTGCGTACCATGATCGATATGCTTGAAATGATGTTCATGGTATTCAAGACCAGAAAAGAGAGCAGAGGCTGCTTCTCCCGTCTGGATTATCCGGAGCGCGATGACAGGAACTGGCTGAAATGGGTTCTTGTAGATAATAAGAGTGAGGACGGGAAGCCTCATATTTTCACTGAGAGGATCCCTATCGAGAGATATCCTTTCAAACCTGAGGGATGGGAAGAAATCGCTATTCCAAAGGAAAAATAGAAGAGAAACAATCAGGATTGTTAAACCAGGAAAGGAAAGGAACAGATATGAGTTTTAGTGATAATCTTCCAAAGCTTAAGCCACTGAACAGAAGTGTTTCAATTGTCGGCGTCGGTGTAACTCCATTCAGACAGACGAAAGAAGATCCGGAGCTTAATGGAATTACTGAAGGGGAGCTTTTCGGATATGCAGCAATTGAGGCAATGCGTGATGCGGGCATTACCGGAAAGGATGTGGACTTCTACATCCACGGACAGGCAGGTCCGGGATGGACAAGTAATTTTGCGACCCCGAATATGCATGTAGCAAACTGGCTGGGTATGAAGGGCAAGGCATCCTATCATCACAGCGAAGCCTGTGCGACCGGATATGTCGCGCTTGAGACAGGTGCTGCATTGATTGCCTCCGGAGCATACGATGTTGTCCTTTCAGGATGTGTGGAAATGCC
>ODAI011539331.1_pt1 | contig 16768 bp, 14 predicted proteins | sample 1539321 | NCBI WGS metagenome assembly ODAI01 (sample SAMN02144231, study PRJEB22623) | gut metagenome | biome: sheep rumen | host: Ovis aries | place: New Zealand | reverse complement strand
TTTATTTAAATTTTTTCCACATAAATTTCTAAAAAAATTTCTGAAAAAAAAATTTTTGTTTTACTCTGCGCATAAAGGATAAAAGCCACATTGGATGTGGTTCCTTATAAACAAATGCAGGAGCAAAACAATGATTAAATTGGAAGACTACGTGAAGACCATCTCAGGAGAGGGGAACGAACCAACTGAAGAGCAGACTAAGCTTGCAAAAGCGTTATTTGAATTGCATGAAAAAGATGTGCAAGGGCTTAAAGTCAACTCAGCGGCCTTGAAAGAGGAAAAAGAGAAGATTAAAGCAGAACGCCAAGCAGACCAAGAGAAATTTGCAACAGCTGAAAAGCAGTATCAGGAAGAACTGCGTAAAGCACAGGAACAGATTTCAGCAAACAGTCCAGAAGAAGTAAAGAAGTATTACGAAACGCAACTTGCGACCGTTGATACATCTTACAAATCACAGCTTGCAGCAAAAGAAAAAGAAAATGCAGCTTTGAATGAGCTTGTAAAATCTTACGAGCAAAAAGATATTCTTCGCTCTCAGCAAATCGAGTTTGACAAAGCAATCAGAAAAACAAATGCAGACCCTGCGACTTACGACACCATTCAAATGATGGTTCTCGGAGAACGCGGAGACCGTTTTGCTCAGCATGATACGGCTGACGGAAAGATGTTCTGGACTACAGATGGTTCAGGTAAAAGCATCTCGAATGTCATTGATGAAGTTCTCAATACGCCTGTCGGTAAGCGTATGTGCAATGCTGTTTCGAGCGGTTCTGGCGCGGAAGGTGGTTCCGTTGGATACACAGGCACAAAAGCAAATCCGTTCAAGCCTGAGACTCTGAATATCACAGAACAGACTCGTCTGTATCGTGAAAATCCAGAGCTTTACAAGCAGCTTAAGGCACAGGCTAATGCCTGAAATTAAACCGGACAGCTGCGAAAAATAGGAGATAAAACTATGGCAGCAACTACCATTTCCGACCTGATTGTGCCTGAGGTGTTTACACCTTACATGATACAGGAAACTGTGAAAAGCAACGCTTTTCTGAACTCTGGCATTGCTACACGCGACGACAGTGTAGTAATTAACAAAGGCGGAAAAACTGTAAACATTCCGTTCTTTGAAACGATGAACTCAACAGCAGAGGTTCTTGCAGAAGGAACTCCTTTGTCTGTAAACAAAATCACCGCTTCAAAGGATGTCGCAGCTGTCCACGCTCGTGGCTTAGCTTATGCAGCAACCGACTTGTCAAAATTGTTCTCTGGAGCAGACCCAATTGCAGCTATTGCAGCACAGGTTGGCGAACAATGGTCAAACAACTTGACTGCTATGCTTCTGAAAACACTTGATGGTATTTTTGGTGTTGCAGCTCTTGCCCCAAATGTAAAAGACAATTCTGCAAATGTTCTTACCAAGGAAGTTATGGCTCAGGCTATGTTCCTTTTGGGCGACAAGTATACTCGCCTTAAGGCAATTGCAATGCACTCTGCTGTACTTGCAAAACTGTTTGAACTTGACCTTCTTACATTGGTACAGCCTTCTCAGATGAACCCTGATGCTTACTACACATACATGAACAAGCGTGTCATTGTTGATGACGCTATTGTTCCTGACATAAGTGGTAGCGCACCAGTTTATCCGATTTACCTGTTTGGTGAAGGTGCAATCGCATTTAACGAAAATGAAGAACTTGCAGAAGTTGAAACAGACCGCGACAAGCTTGAAGGTACTGATTACCTTATCACTCGCCGTGCATTTACTCTGCATCCTCGTGGAGTTAAATGGGTTGGCACTCCTGTTGGAGAAACTCCAAGCGATGCAGAACTGGCAACAGCAGCAAACTGGGCACTTGTTGAAAATCCCAAGAATGTTCGCATTGCAAAGGTTCTCACAAAAGTCTGATTTGGAGCGTAAAAAGTGGGATTACTTGCGTTTAACAAGATACGCCGCATGAAAGCGGTAAGACCCACCGACAAACAGGTGCAGGAAACTGCACCTGTTGTTGAACATCACGAAGATGTAAAGGTGGCAGAAGTAAAACCTGCTAAGGAAAAGCAGCATAAAGAAAAGAAGTCTTTTGAAGAACAGCCCAAAGAAAAAGAAGCGTCAGACAAAGACTTGTTTTAGGAGACCGAAATGGCAGAGGAGACGACATACAGTATCGAACTAATAATAGAGGACGGAACTGCTATCCCCTCTGCCAATTCCTATGTCTCGATGGAATATGCTGATACATATTGTAAAAATCGTGGATATACAGATTGGCTCTCTTTAGATGAATACACAAGAAAATCAGCGATATTAAAAGCAATGGATTACATTGATAATCTATTTCCATGGAAAGGTCGTAAGATTTATAAAGTACAAAGTTTATCATTTCCAAGAAAAGATATTGTTGACCTCGATGGTTTTGATAGAACTGGTGAAATTCCAGAACAGTTAAAAAAAGCTGTATGTGAAGCAGCATTTTATGCGTACAACCAAACAACTCTTTATGAAAAATCAAACACATCTATTGGTGCTGTAAAAGTATATAAATCAAGAAAGAAAGCTGATGTAGCTGAGATTGAAACAGAAAAGCAATATTTCCCAGAGAATTTCAAAATAGATTGGACAAGTGCGTATCAATCACTAGATAAACTTTTGAAAGGGCTTTATGAAGATAAAACCGCAACTAACCATGTTTGTATACCTGCTGTTTGGAGATAATAATGGCAAGGATAAACTGGGATACAGAGTTACGACAGCCTATTTACACAGATGTACTTGAAGAACTAGGTGCGAGCTTCACGCTTGAAGTTGTTTCTGGTTCCGCTCGTTCTGCAAGTGGTAAAAAAGTTGTTACAGAAAAGAAAACATACACTGGTGTTGCAGTTATGGGTGGATATGCAACTATGGCAGAAAAAGAAGATATGCCACTTATAAATGCAGGTGATGTAAAGTTCGTAACACAATTTGATGATAAAAACTTTGAACCTTCTGAAAAATTAGATGAAACTTTTTTGTTTGATAATAAAAAATACAAGATAGCCTATGCAAGAGGTGTTAGCCCTAGTGGTGATATAAACATTGTTTGGATTGTTTACGCTCGGAGGGTTAACTAGAAACATGGCAAGACCAATTTTAACTGTAAACATTGTCTCGAAACGACATAAAAGAAGTAATGGCTACTCTGTGTTAACTGGTAATGAGTTAAAAACAATGTTAGCAAAGGCGTTTGCCGAAGACACAGTAGATAATGTAAACGAGTTATTTCAAAGAGGTTCTGGGAAAATACCTAGAACTGTAAAAAAAAATCCAGTTATAAAAGTTTCACGAGAAATTAGACGCAATAAAAGAACGAATTTTACAATGGACAATGGAACTGTAAATTCGAGTATGGAAAGTACAGCTCCAGATATAGAAAAAAAATATCAACTTATTGCAAATATGTTTTTCAGAATTGTTGCAAGAACTCCTTATGATGAAGATTACAAGTATACAGTACCAAATAATCATGGGAACGGAAATCAGTTTCGGTATGTTACAAATAAAGATGGAAAACGAGAAATGATGCCTTATGTTCCTTATGTGCGTGAACATAAAAAAGATGATGTTGTATCTCGTAATGAATGGAAGTTAGTTTTACAAAATGATGATGGCACAGAAGTTTCTTTCTTTTCAACAGATTTCAAAGTTAGTTATGAAGAAGTTACTAATGAAACTGCTTACAAAACAATCTCGAAAAAATTAAAAGATAGTAACAAAGGAAAAGATGGTGCTAAAAACTTCCAATTAGCGTATATAACAAATGACAATCCTTATATAGATGTTTTAGAGTATGGAAAATACTCTAAAAAAGCAATACCAACCGAACAGAGAAAAGGTAAAAAAAGATTTCATGGAGCTATGAATGGATATTCTGTGCAAGCTCCGAGAGGTATGGTTAGACTTACACAATCTGAATTTAGAGAAGCAGAAGCGCTTGCAAAGAAAAAAAGACGGCAAGTTACTTTAAGTGATGTAACTTTTAATATGGAAATTCCTGATGATGCCAATGATATTTTAGCAGAAGCAATGTCAGGTATAACTACATTTGTTAGTGAAAAAGATATTTTAGAAACATTTCTTAAAAATTTACATGCTATACCATTAAGAACCAAAACTACAAATGAAATAAGAAATAAATACATAGAAATTGCTCGAAGAAAACTAATAGAAGAAGACAAAGACTTTTTTAATAAACTAAAAAAAGAAGTTGCAATTGAAGAGAAAAAAGAGCAAGAAGAATTAAAAAAAGAAGAAGAAGAAAAAGCAAAAACAAAAGCGTTAAAAGCGGTTATCAAAACACCTAAACAACATACAGAAAGTGTTTTGATACGAAAGCCAATAAATACATTTAACGATTTCATGAAAGAGTCTGAAAGACATCCTGTTTATGGAAAGGTAAATCTAGGTGGAGATATAGGTTGGCTTTCTTGCAAGATTGATAAACAAACAGTTTACCTTACAGAAAATGCATCTGATGCAGAAATAAGAAATGGTGCTATTTCTGGATTTACACCTGCTAAAGAATATATTAACGGATTCTCAAGATTTAATGAAAAGAGCTTCCTTAACAAATTAGAACATTATTTCAGGAGGATTGTATGAGTGAAAAAACATTCAAATCAGATACATATATTGACAAAAAAATAAAAGAATTCTTCAAAAAAAATCTTCCACAGTATATTGATGGTGAAGATGCTTGGGGAATTAACTGGAACCCAAATATATCATTCAAAAGGCCAGAAGATTTGTACTGGCTTGATTTTTTCTTTTTACCTAACCAACCGACACAGCAGGAGCTTGGAACAGACGGAAGGAATAGGTGGCGCGGAATAATGCAAATAAAAATTTGTGTTCCGCTAAACGAAGCGACTACCGAGGAATCAGAAGAAACCGAGGGAGACGATACATTTGGAACTTCTGCAATGGACACCTGCTATAACGACATAGCAAGAGTATTCAGACGCGGAGTTATATTTGATGGCATTAGGATTTATAAAACCTACAGAAATCCTTCCGCAATGCAGGTTTATGAAGACTTCTGCTGTATGCCTGTTTCTATAGAGTGGCAGGCAGATTTAAGCAACTAGGAGAAAGATTATGGCAAATCCTGCGATGGGTGATAAAGAACCCACATTCAATCTTCCCACTGGTGGTTCTTCTGACTTTTACCTTGCTCGCGAAGTAAACGATTCAGAGAGTGACAACAATGGTAAGGTTGTACGAAAAGATGGACTAAACCAATATCCGTTCTTAACTCGACGCACAGGAGATTCTCTTGTTGGTACAAACGAAGAAATCACATCTAGTGAACTTCGTCACGGGCGAACAGCTGGAAAGACAAAGATTGGAAACGCTTCTTCAAGCGGTTCTCATGATTTTGAACTTTCACCTGAAACATTCGATGACCAACTTGAGGGAGTATTCCGTAGTAAGTGGGTTCGTTGGACTCACGATGGTGCAAGTGACCTCATTACAAAGAAGTTCCTTACACCCAATGGTTACATTCATGTTCGCGGTGAAGACGGAACTTACAATCAGTTCTATGACGCAGCAACAGATGAAGGTAAAGGTGTTACACAGGTTCCTTTGCTCTACACAGGAAACGAAAGTGGTGCAAAATCAAATCCTTTTGGTTTGATTAAAGTATCACCTGAAAAGCTTGGAAACCGTGCTGTAAACCCAACAGGTCGTTTTATCGTACATGAACTTCATGTTGGTGATGACCCTGTTAAGTATTCATTTGTTTCTCGTATTCCGATTAACGATGATATTGTTCGTTATCAGCATTTCCGCCATGTAGAATGTGGTGAAATCAACCTCAATGTAACAGTTAATGCAATTGTTACAGGTTCATTCACTCTTTCTGGTTCTAACAACCCATCTTACTTCACCGAAGTAAATGAAGTTGGTAAGAAACGAATGGCAACAAAGATGGCAGATGACAAATCAGTAGCAACAGGAAGTGGGGAGAATTATTTCTCTGACGACTTTGAAGATGGTGCTGAAAAGTTTATCGCTGCTATCAAAAAGACTACAGAGTCAACCAACACAGACCAGTTCACTGCTCTTGAAGGTTTCCTGTATGTTAATGGACATCAGATTCAGTTCGCAAGTGATTTGACGATGGATTTGAATAACAACTTACAGCCGATTAACGCAATTTTCGTTAAGAACGCGATTGCAAACATTTCACCATCTCTTACTGTAAACGGTAACATTACCGCATACTTTACTGACGGTGAAAAAGATTCGACTGGAAAGAAATTTGGTGCAGATGACCTTAAAAACCTTGCATCTGAAAACAAAGATGTTGAGATTTTGTATGCGTTCCAAGACAAAGAAGACCCAGAAGTTGTTTACATCTTCCAGATTTTCAAGTCAACAATTTCTGCTCCAACAGAAGAAAAAGGTGCGGACAGTCCAATCTCATTAAGCCTTCCTTACAATTCATTTGGTGAAATGGCAGTACGCTGTTTGCGTATTGTTCTTCCAAAAGTACGCAAGGTTGAGTTTGATGTAGATGGATTCCTTTCTACAGGAGATTCATCAAGTACTATTTCTGTACGCCTTGTACCGAATGTTCCTCTTGTCACAAGTGGTTCTGCGGTAGAAGAAGGTGTGTTTACTGATGACGATTATATCGACACCACAAACACAAACGGAAGCTATGTATTTAACAATGCAGAAGTATCCCTCAATGCACAGGAACTCGGAACTGGTGATTTCGAATTTAACAATGTAAGACTTCTTGCAGACGGTTCAATTGGTGCTGAATTAACACTTGCTGACGGTCTTAACAAAGGCGACACTTTACAGCTTAAAGTTGTTGTCAATGGAACAGATTGTGAAGCTACTGTTGAGATTGTACCTGATATTCCGTACTTACGCATGGGTAAAAACTATGCTTCTGGTAAACTGGAAAGTGGCAAGCTCGTACTTCCTGAAAGTGAGAGTCTTAACCTGTTTACTGCAAAAGTCACATCTGACCCAGAGTCTCCCGAAGACAACCTTATTTATCCTGTTAACAGTAATGTTACCGCAGATGATTTGGAAGTTCTTACTTCTGACAGTACAGTTATTTCAGTATCTGGAACAACTATTACTGTTGAAAGTGACGGAGAAGCAACAATAACAATTCAGTCAAAGAAAGACCCAAGTGTCCGTATGACATTTGTTACTGTGGCAGGAGAACCTTTACCTGATGCAGAAACACCTACAATTGAAGATATTGCAGATGTAACTCTCACAGAAGGTGATACTCTTACACTTACAGCCGTAGCCTCTGTAAGTGACGGAGGAACACTCTCTTACAACTGGTCTAAGGGCGGAACATCTCTTGGTGATTCTGCTACTTATGAAAAAACCGATGTAGTAACCGCTGATTCAGGTACTTATTCAGTAACTGTAACCAACACATTGAACGGTAAAACCGCTACAGCTTCAAAAGATGTAGAAGTTACCGTTAATGAAGTGTAGGTAACGCGGAGAGAGAGTTTATCGAGGTTAGGGGTGAAATTCCCCTAACCTCACTTTTTACTTAAGGAGAAATTTTAACATGGAAAAGTCAGAGAAGAGCGTTGACATTTCACAGTTTTTTACAACATCAAACGAAAAAGAAGGATGTTGGATTGAACCCAAAGTTAACGGAATTGGAATTGGAATTGAGTTCAAGGTACTTGGACTTTCTTCTGATGATGTAATGATTGCTGCTGACAAATACGACAAAGAAACAGAAAAGATTGAAAAAGAAGCAGACAAGGTTAAAAAAATTAAACTTGGTAATGCTGCTCGTGTTCGTCGTATTGCAAGTTGTGTTGTTGATATTCGTGGTAAAGACGGAATTACGCCTGTTATTAAAGGAAAGCCACTTACATACAGTAAAGAAGTCGTAGAAGAAATTCTGATGGAATCTCCAGATATCCGTGATGAAATTCTTTCTGCATCTGTAAATTCTGCAAATTTTATGACGAAGAAGGACTAAAAACTGCTGTCAAGCAGTTCTTCTTTTTGTATCATCCGCACTCTGTAAAGAAAACAACGATTGGTAAAGGTGGTAAAAAATCTACAAAAGTTGATTATGGGGTGCGGAATAGCCTTGACAGAGATAACTTTATAAAACGGTTTGGCAAAGAAAGATTTGAAAATCTTTGCGAAACAGATTCTCATTATAAAAAATACGCACTTCCTAAATTTCCCGATGGCACATCATGGATATGGGGGCAATTCTTATATATATGGAAAAACTGTGAACATGACTTCAATGGGAATACTATATTTACTTTTAATGCAATAAATGAGTATGAAAAATGCATGAAAACAAGTCTAAGTGTTTACGAAAAAAAAATGTTGCTTAAAATAAAAGAGTGGGCTTGTGAAAGTATCTATGAGCTTGAAAACGGAGGCGAGAAATGAGAGTACAGTTAGGATTAGATGCATCTGAAGCAAAAAGTGAAATTAACAAATTAACCTCTGGTATTGCAAATACTCAAAAGCAAATTGACAAGATAAAAGATACTATTAGCAAACTTACATCTGGAGTAAAAAGCGTTAAACTCAAAGGTGATTTTACAAGTGTAAAGTCAATGCTTCAAAAGATAAATACTGAAACAAAGAAAATTGCAGTACAGAATATAAAACTTAATATAAAACTTAAAGCACCTACTGCAAAAGAGTTAAAAACACAGATAGACTCATTAAAACTCCCAGATACAAAAATCGGGATACAACTTAAAACAACAAAAACTAATTTACAGAAACAGCTTGATAAGATTGTCGGTAACGGATTACAGATAAAGTTAGGGGCTGGAAAATCAGGCTCTGGTTCTGGCGGTGCAGATATAAAAGCACTTACAAACAGCTTAATACAGTTAAACAATACAATAAAAACAACTATAGGAAGACAGGGATTTCAGAACAATAAACAGAGGCAACAATACTATGACGCATACTCAAAAAATGCTGATTCACGGCAGAGAAACTCTTTTTCTCGTCAAGATGAAGTACAGATAAGAAAAGATTTACAGGATGCAACAGAGCTTCAAAAAGCTATGTATGCTGCAAGAGCACAGGCTGAATTATCTGGTGGCCGTTTAGGAAGCACTGAAAACTTTCTTGATAATATAGTGCTTGGACTTCAAGAAAGAACAAGGCGTGGTGGTTTATTAAATGAAGCAATTTCAAATACAGTACGCAACAAAGTATTTCAAAAAGGATTTAATGAAGAAGCTCTAAAAACAAATGCATTTAAGCAGACTGGTAAAGCAAGTATAAACAACCTTACAAAAAAAGAAATGGCACAGGTAACAACAGAGATGACAAAATCTGGTGTTCTAGGAACTCTTGCAAAAGAGGCTGCTGGATTTGCTGGTGTTGCAAGCGTTGCAGTTACTGCGTTAGAGAAACTTGGTAAAGCGGCAGTTGCTCTAGGAAAAGAGTCTGTACAGGCTTACGAAGGTGTACAGAAATTACAGACACAGTTAGGTGTTGTATACGGTTCACAGGCAGAAGCAGGAGCTGCTTTTGCTGGAATTGAAGCTTACGCAAAGAAGTCTCCGTTCGGTGTTGAAACAATGACAAGTCAGGCTGTTCTGTTAAAACAGTCTGGTGTTTATTCAAGTGAACTTATGGATATGTTACAGCGTATTGGTGATATTTCATCTGGAAATAATGAAAAGATGAAATCTATCTCAGAAACCTATGCGCGCGTCCTTGCATCTACGACTGTAACAGCGCGTGATATGCGCCAGCTGGCAAATGCTGGTGTTCCTGTATATAGAGAAATGGCAAAACAACTTGGAGTTGGACAGAACCAAGTTCGCTCTATGTTACAGGCGGGAAAAGTAAAAGCAACAGATTTAACTGCTGTTATAAAAAACCTCACAAACGAAGGTGGAACATTCTACGGAGCAACAGAAGTAGGTGCTAAAACTCTTGCAGCAAAACGACAGAACCTTGAAGATGCAAGACAGATGGGGCTTGCTGCAATTGGTAGATATTTAACAGAATTAGGGCCTTCAAGAACAACAGACTCATCAAAATCGTATTACAGTACAGTTATTTCATTACTTGATAAAATATGGAACAAAATAGAAGGTATATTTACAGGATGGAATCTAGACAAAGAGCTTGGTCGAGTTGAGAAAACCATGCAAACAATGGATTCAATGCTCAAAATAATTAACAATCCTAATACTTCGGAAGAAAGTCGAGAAAAGGCGCAAGAGATATACAATGAGCTTATAGAAAAGAACGGTGACTTGATGGAGCGTTTTATTTCCGCAGGCTCACAACAGTATGAATTAAAAAAAGACAAATTCCATTTCGACGGTTTTTGGAATATAGGTGAAGAAGGAACACAAATACTCAAAGCGCTGAAAGTTACTCCATTAGGATTTATTGGAGACGCGTTATTTACCACGCAAGATGAGCAGAATCGCAGGGAAAATCTTAAAACTGCACATACACAGGCTCAATTCTCTTCAAACCTTACAAAAAACGCAGAAGGACTTGATGCAATAATTCAAGCTTTATATGGCTCTCAAGGTTTAAGACAGACTGCAACTACAGAGTGGAAAAACGGAACACTCGGTAAGGCTTACGAACAAAGAGACAACTATATCCGCAATGCAAATCTTAGAAATGAACTTGATGCAGTTGACGCTAAATTCCTAAGAAACGGAGAGTATGATTTTACTGGCGTTGGAGCAAGCGTAAAAGAGCTTTCACATGCATTTGAATTACTTGCAGAAGATTCAGAAAAACTTGATTTGTCTTTAGCAGGACTTATGCCTGACGGACATACATTTAGTGCAGAATCACAAGAGACAGTTAGATTTGCATCTGAAAGAATGAATGATTTAATTACTGCAACAAGGGTAAGTGCAAGAGACGCAGGATTAAGTATAGATGACTTCTTAGGTGAAGATATTGTAAACCAGCTAAATGACTTTACCTTTGCACTTGAAGACTTATCCGTTGCTATCCCAGAAGATGTAGATATAAAAGATATACAGATGCTCGGTAATATATACGAGACTCTTGTAAAAACACTATCTGGCTCTGATACAGAAGCTGCTAAAGATACACTTGATGCACTTCAAAAGGTAATGACAAGAAGTACACTATCATCATCTGGTAAAGAGATGTTGAATAGACGAAAAAGTGCAAGTTTATGGGCTAATGTTCTTGGAAATGCTACAGGAATAGACGCTACTAGAATTACACTTGATGGTCGCGGAACTGCAATGAACGCATATAGAGATAATTTGTCACAAAGACAAATGTTCTCTAGTATTGCTTCTTCTTTATTAAATAATGGAAGTTCATTTGGTGAAATAACCAGTAAATTAAGAAGAACTGGAACAGGTAATGACGGAACCAGTTTATATGATTGGCGCGCAGGCATGGCTGAAATTGAACAAATGGCAGCTAGTAAAAATGTTGAAACTCAAAACGCTTTAATAGGTGCATATCAATCACAAATTGACACTCTTAATCAACTCGAAATATCTGGATTAGCAACTGTTGATTCATGGAGTGAACTCGAATATATTTCACAAGGTTTAGGAAGTGCATTTAATGTAACCGCTGAAAAACTTGCAGATGGAACTTATAAATTTACAGACGCTACAATGCGCGCTGTAGAAGAAATGAAAGCTGCATTAAATGCTAAAAAACTTGCAGAGTCATTAAGAGCGCCATTCTTAAAACTTGCATCAGAGAATACCTCTAAAGGTGCTAACTTAGCTCTTGATACAGCATTACGCGCAGGGGCATTTGGCATTAGTGGAATACCATCTAATATGTACGGAAACATTTCCAATGCAGTATTTGAACAGTATAAAAACCTAAACGCTGCTGATATTATGTCATCAATATCAGCATTAGGGCTTACAAAAGACGAGTTGCAAAGTCGTTTGAATAAAATAACACAGATGATAAAAAATGAAGATGCAAAAGTTGATACTGTAGACCTAAAAACAACAATAAAAACTTTAACAAAAGACGAAATAGAAGAGTTAGTTAAAGCAGAATACAATAGGATGGCAACTGTAACAAGTGTATCATCAGATGAAAAACGAGGAAACGCAGAAGCTACAGTAAGAAACTCATTAAAAGCACAAGGTTATTCTGTCGCAAATGATTTATCTGCTGCTTCAAAAACAATATATTATGGCGGTAGACTTGGTATTACAAATTTAACAGCAAAAGATATACAAAAGGTATTTGATGAATTTGAAGAAGGTAAAATAAGTGCACAAGAGTTTGCGGCTATAATGCAAGAGTTAGTATCTCTTTTTGGTGAAGGTACAAAAGCTCAACAGGATTTACAAAAACTTATACTCGATACAGTAGAAACAAGCAAGACACTTACAAGACGAGAAAATGAAAATGCTGCTATTACCGAAGCAACAAATGCAAGAGATAAAATTGCAGAAGTACTTGGATTAGATTTAACAGGATTAGGTGAATACACAGAGCCATTAAGTAGTGTAACAAGTGCAAGTAGTAATTGGACATGGGCGCATCCAGGTGCAAGAGATAGACTTGGATTTTATGGTCTTTCAGAAAACCTTAATGAGAGTTATGCGTATAACCAGTTAGGTAGTCAATTTTTACTTTCTGGAAGAAGTGGAACATCTATAGACGACTATAATGAAGATTATCGTGCTATGATGGCAGGGTATATAAATAGACGCTATGGAAACACTTTGAAAAGAGCAGCTACTGAAACAGAGACATATACAGATGAAAATGGAGAAAAACAGACTGTAGCAAAGTATGGTAACATAGCGAGCTTACTTGATGAAAATGGTAATATAAATGTTACTAAAGAAAATATAGGTCAAATTTACGAAGAATTGCAATCTATCTCTGGAGTTGATTTATCAAATGTAGCCTTATTCTCAGATGTAGCAGGAATGTCACTTGTTAAAGATGAATTAACAGGTTTGCAAGAAACACTTGCTGATACATTTAATACTTCTATGATTAACATGTTTAGTAACTCATTTAATACTCTTGGTGCAAGTATCTATAAAGTGGCTAAAGGCACCATGGATATGGGTGAGGCATGGGATGAAGTTGGTAAAGGCATACGCTCTGCTGCTGGAGAAATGCTTAGTTCAATGGGTGCTGCTATGGCACAAGCTGGCTTTAGCATTATGGCTAAAGGAACAAAATCTGATATTGCACTTGGTTTGGCTTTAGTTGCAGCAGGTGGATTTGGTAACTTCCTAGGTGGTTGGTTAAGTGCTTCTGCCGAAGATGCTGCTGATAATTCAGAGCAAGATGAGTACGAGCGATTACAAAAGATGAAAGACAGCCTTGCCGATTTGTTAAAACAAGCTCGTGACGATGCTATTTATTATGAAACGACATTAAGAGGTAAGAAAGCTATAGCAACTAATGATGTGCTTTCAACAACACAAGTTCACGATATGATTTTAACACCACAAGGTCAGTTCTCAACAGACCCAGATGATTATATTATCGCTTCTAAAAACCCATCTGCCTTAGGTGGTGGAAGTGGTAATATAAATCCAAACATTGTTGTAAATGTAATAAATACCAGTGGTGGACAATTATCTGTAGAACGCACAGAAGAGCGAAGAACTAATGACGGATATGAACTTGATGTAATCGTAAATGGACTTGTAAAAGATGCTATGAATAATGGTGATTACGATGATGTATTACAAGGTGTTGAATCAAGACGAAAAGGATATGCAACAAGTTCGTAATTTCTGAAAAAAATACAATAATGTTATTGTTTATGCCATGAAAACCGTTGAATGGCCGATTGGCGTAAACAGAATTATTACCAACGAAACTACACCATCAATTGGTGATAATGCCCTTATATCTGATAAAAGTGAAAATGGCTCAGAAATGTCTCGCCTTACAGCAAGTAATTCGCCTGATACTTATTCTGTTTCTATATGGTTTTCACATTCAACGCAAGATTCATTTTACAGAAACCATACAGATGCTGATGGAAATAATATAACAGAATGGGATGCGTTTTTAACATGGTTTAAGTATATAGCCATGATGGGAACAATTCCTTTTTATTTTGCAGATATAAATGACCCTACAGGAAAAAGAAAATCATTATATAAGATTAAGAGTAATGGACTTCCTAAAGGACAGGTTCATGGTGATAAAGTAAAGTGTCAAATGACATGGGTTGAAGTTTTTACAGGGGCAATAAATATACCAGAGCAAAACCCAGTATCAGATTCTATTGACATCACAAATGGGCAAATTGATTTTAGATTTTTAGAGCCACTTACAAATGAAGATTTAGATATAGATGAAAATTCTTTTACAGCAACTTATGAATATGGTGAAACTTATGAAGAATTATCAGACAGAGGTAATTTAGTAATACATGGGTTTGATTTTGATGGGTATAAATCTGCATTACTCTACTTTAACGAATTTGTAACAGAGGGTGTATATAGAATTACAGTAACATTCACAAATAAAGCAGGAGAGCAATCTGTTACAAGTGGGTTACTTTATGTCGAGGAGGAAGAATAATGTCTGAACCACAAAGAGATATATCAACTGTTTTTATGGACGATGCGGCATCTAGGAACTCTTCTCTTTTTCTTCCTGTGCTAGTTGATATAAAACACCCTGCAATTACATGGGGAGAAAGTGATTTAGAGCAGACAGATGGGCATTTGAGACTTGTAAATGATACAAGGGGAATAAAGTACAAAGGAAATGATGATGAAAGACATTATTATGCGCCTTGCAACTTTACTTGCACAATGCCTAAAGAAGATGGAAAAAAGAAATCCAATGCAAAAATAACAATCTCATGTATAGACCAAAGAATGATTGAAGTTATCAGGTCTATTGATGAAAACCTCTCATGTAGTATTGTTGCTTTTTTTGGGAAAAAGACAAATGAAGATGGAACAGTAAGATATATATTCTCAAAGTTATCTGGAAAAGATTTTGAAATGGGTGATGTGTCATGGAATGAAACCTCTGCACAGTGGACACTTGACCCTGATAAAATAATGAACCTTAACATTCCTCGTGATAAAGGCTCTATATTCCGTAATCCTGCTGTTATGACGAAGTAAGTTATGGTTGATATATCAGATTTACTTGGCATTAGATACAAAACTCACGGTCGAGATAGAAATGGATATGACTGTTATGGATTAGTTATTGAAGTAATGAAACGATATGGCATAAATATGCCAGACTTTCAATACAACAGTTATAACGATACATATTTTGATGGTTGTGTAAAAGATGTCTTAAAAGAGTTTGGTTCTAGTGTAAAAAAAATAAACGGTTATATTGATGGTGCGTTAGTTTTATTTGGGAATAGTTGCGGTATGAACACTCATATAGGGGTTTATATCGGAGATGGTAATATAGTGCATTGTAACAAGCATGGAGTGCGCATAGACAGTGTAGATATATTAGAACCAGAAATATCTGGAGTGTACCTATGGCAAAAATAACTGTTTTATCAAATGTCTTTGACCTCACAGAAAATAAGATTTACGAAGAAGACAATGTTACAGTAGGTGACTTTTTACGCAATATACACGCCACAGAAGCAGACTATTCAAGAATGATGGAAGTTTATAACGCAGATACCGATACAACCAGTTATGAACTTATAGTAGATGATACAAAATCAAATCTTCTTGTTTCAATAAATGTAAACGGAAAAGAACAATCTCTTGATTATGTTATAGCACAAACAGATGTTGTTATTATAACGATACTTCCTGCAAATGAAACTGTAGGTAATATATTTACTTATATTGGTGCAGCACTTATGTTTGTAGGTTCTCTTGCTCTTACTGCAATGTCATTTGGTTCGGCGGCTTGGTCAACAGCGGCAACAGGAGCTTTAATAGTAACGCTTGTTGGTGGTGGATTATTACTTGCTGGTACAATCATAACATCAGCTACAAGTGCTAAAGATGAAGAAAAGAAACGAGGACAAGATGATGATGGCGATAAAAATCCAAGTCTTAAAGGTTCTCAAAATCAACCGATTATAAACAGTGCATACCCACTTGTTGTGGGAAAAGTAAATGCAACTCCACTTATAATTGGTTCTGTATACAATGAATACGACACAACGATAACAGACCCTAATGACCTTTCACCTTTGTTTGGTACAAAAGTAAAAGCATACGCTTTGTATGCTTTAGGTTATGCACCTTTGTATGTTGAGTCTATTTACTTTGACCAGTTACCATTATCAAGGAACCCAAATAAAGTTTTATCAGGTAAATTAACATACAGAATGGATGCTGACAACAAAAACATTGTTGACGAGCAAGGAAATGTAATAACCTTTGATGGCAAAGGTCTTGTTCGTGAAATTGGGCAGACATGGAATAATAACAAAATAGATTTTGAAATTTCACAGTATGGTAAACATAGAACTATATATCCATTTACAGTAAAACAAAAAGAGGTAAACTCTGCGATATTATACTGTTATGATAAAAAGTATGAGGAAGTTGCAGGAGATAAATATATTACATGGCAAGGCGGTCGCTTCCCTACTGGTATGAGAACAAATACAATTATGTTCTCAGAAAATGTTCCATATAAAGTTGTTGTTGGTATTGATTTTCAGAATGGATTATATAGAGAATATACAGATTCAGATGGAAATTATGTATATGACAAAATTCCAATGAACCTTGTTATACAATGGAGACCTGTATATAAATACATTAGTGATAA
>ODAI011569471.1_pt1 | contig 16769 bp, 15 predicted proteins | sample 1539321 | NCBI WGS metagenome assembly ODAI01 (sample SAMN02144231, study PRJEB22623) | gut metagenome | biome: sheep rumen | host: Ovis aries | place: New Zealand | reverse complement strand
TATCGACGCCAGCCGCGAGTATGAGAACGGCAAGAACCAGAACAAACTCCGTCCGCAGGACATTGAGCATATCGTGGGTGTTTATCGCAAATTTGCCGCTGGCGAGTTGCAGCCAGGCGTGGTGGAGGACAAATACGCCTACGTGGCTACGCCAGAAGAAATCCGCGAAAACGACTACAACCTCAATATTCCGCGTTATGTTGACACTTATGAGGAAGAAGCCGAAATCGACATTCCTGCCGTGCAGAAGGAGATAGATGCTTTGGAAACCGAATTGGCTGAGGTGCAGGGAAAAATGAAGGAATATTTGAAGGAATTAGGATATTAATTCGAATGAAAATACAGTTCGCATCAGACCTACACTTAGAGATGGCGGCAAATGCTGCTTGGCTCCAATCACATCCGTTGGAAGTGACTGGTGAAGTCCTTGTGCTGGCTGGCGACACGGCCTATTTGGAAGAAGGAGTACCCGATTGGTTCTTGAATTGGGCTGCAACGTCATACAAGCAAGTGATGCTCATCCCCGGCAATCACGAGTTCTATCATTTCGGTGATGTGACCAAACGTGGCGATTCGTGGCAGTGGATGCTTCGTAAAAACGTGGGATATTATTACAACAAAGTGGTCTGCATTGACAATACGGACTTCATCCTTTCCACGATGTGGTCGCATATTCCGGAAACGGAGATGTTTCAAGTGCAGCGGTGGCTGAATGATTTTCATCAAATTCTTTACAAAGGTGCGATTCTCACCCCCGATGACTATAACAACGAACATAAGCGGTGCAAGCGATTCATCACGGAGAGTGTGGTCCAAAGCAAAGCGAACCACATCGTGGTGGTGACGCATCATGTGCCCACCTCGTTGGCCATTGCGCCGCAACATGTAGGCAGCTCGTTGAACAGTGCATTCACGGTGGAGATGGGTAATTTCATTGCTGACAGCCGCATTGATTACTGGATTTACGGCCATTCGCACACCAACATCGACGCCGACATTGAAGGCACAAGAATAATGGCGAACCAATTGGGCTATATTGCCCACGGCGAGCAAAAAGGTTTTAGTAATAGCAAATACTTTGAACTATGAACAATAACAAACAACATATCCTCACAGGCAACAAACCATCTCCCTTCGGTTTTATTCTCGAAGATTGAGAAGCGAAGAAATTAGAGAAATAATAATTGTTTACCAGATAATAAATCATACATAATGGAGAGTTTAATTGTATTTTTTTCAAATTATACTTTGACACTTGCAATCACTCATATGGTAGTTGCCATTGCTATGTTTCTTATTGTCAATTGGATGGGGGCAAAGTCTGTTTCAATTGGTTATTTGCAAATGTCAATTGTTGTGGAAGAAGAATCTTTCCCAGCTTTTAATTTCTTGTTTAAGACGATAGCACCTGTAATAATAATGATATTATTTGTTGCTTTAGCGCAGGCTGTACATTTCGATTCTTTTACAATCCATTGTTATTTGATTGTGGTTTATTACTGGCTAATTAGGATATGTGTAGTGATTTTATTTGGAAGGAGGACTTTAACTAATTGGGCAACTCAACTTTTTTATTGGATAACATCAATAGGCTTATCTATTTACATATATAAACTCATTGACAAAGTTGACAAAATATTACCGGATCCTGAATCTTTGCGTGATGAAATGTGGATCTTGATTATTTTGTTCTTATACAGCACGTTCAATAAAATGACTTTTGGTAGAGCAGGTACTATAAAAAGGAAAGAGAAGTATCTTAATAAAACATATTCACAATTGAAATCTAAATATAATAAAATCATTTCAAAAGAGTGCAAGAACTATTTTTTCATACAGGTGGTTTATGCAATCATGATATACGAAAACTTTAACCGACCAAAGATCGTCAGATGGATTGAGTATATTTGTTTTAGGATTACCAAAAAGCCGCATACACTTGGAATAATGCAAGTTATGACTTCGGAAATGATTGACGATGAACAATCTATATCATTAGCTATAAATAAAATAATATCGGATTGTGACAATATAGTGGACGATTATGCAACAAGAAAAGAGGAGTTCTCATTAAGATTAATTGTTAGAGAAATTGCTAGCAAATACAACAAAGACGACGCTTATGTTGAAGAGGTAGAATTCTTATACAACACAATCTCAGATGCAGATAATGCCTCTGATGCTTTTTATAAAGTTTATAAACATAAAAAGCTAAAATACGATAAGGAAAGATGTTTTCAGTTTTGTTTCAAGAAAAACTAATATCAATGCGACATATGAGCGAACAAACGACAAATATTCCTATGGGCTACAAACCCTCGCCACTCGGCATTATTCCAGAAGACTGGGAAGTGAAGAGGCTAGGGGATTTAGTAACGAGATTAACGAATGGTATAACGTACGACGTATCTGTAACCACTGGGAAACCAGTATCCAGAATAGAGACCATATCCAACGGAGAGATAAACTATTTGAAAGTCGGTTATATTGAAGATACCAGAGGATTAGAAACATACAAAATGCAAATCGGAGACATATTATATAGCCACATCAATAGTTTAGCACACATTGGTAAAGTTGCTTTTTATGATGGGAAGCAGGAATTATATCACGGAATGAATCTTTTATTACTTCGTGCCAATAATTGCATTGATAGTAAGTTTCTTTACATATGTCTTTTAACTTCTCAAGCCAAGCATGCTGCTCAAACAATGGCAAAACCCGCCGTTAATCAAGCTAGTATCAGTACTGAAGATATAAAAAAAATAAGACTTGCCATTCCACCCATAGAAGAGCAAGAAAGAATCTGTAATGTTCTCCAACTTTGGGACACCGCCATATCCAAGCAGACCGCCCTTATAGAGATGCTCACCCTGCGCAAGCGCGGCCTCATGCAGCAACTGCTCACGGGGAAGAAACGGCTGAAAGGGTTTAGTGGGGAGTGGAAACGAATAAAACTGGGTGACATTGCAGAAAGAAATACTCGGAAAAATGAAGAGGATAATCAAAATGTGGTTACCATATCGGCACAAAGAGGTTTTGTCGTTCAAACAGACTTTTTTAATAAAAGTGTAGCCAGTGAAACTTTGGACAACTACTTCTTGGTTCATAAAGACGAGTTTTGCTATAACAAAAGCTATTCCAATGGTTATCCAATGGGCGCAATCAAACGATTAAAGTCCTTTGACAAAGCCGTTGTTACAACATTGTACATTTGTTTCAGACTTAAAGGAAAGCCCCAAACCAATATTGATTTCTTCGAACAATATTGTGAATCTGGTCTGCTAAACAAGGAGTTAGTGAAAGTTGCAAATGAAGGTGGCCGTGCTCACGGTTTACTAAATGTAACACCTGCTGATTTCTTCAATATGCATATGAGGTTTCCATCAATAGAAGAACAGACTGCCATCGCTTCAGTTTTGGTCAATGCCGACAAAGAAATCGAGATACAAAAACAAAAAATGGCAGCCATGCAGGAGCAGAAAAAGGGGCTGATGCAGGTGCTGCTGACGGGGATGAAAAGAATTAAATAATTAAAACTGTTCAAACAATGTCTGGATTAAATAGATTATATTATGAAACGAACACAATAGCGTACAGGAAACAATTAGGCATCAAATGTGTTTTCATTAGCCATCAAAAAGCAGATGCGACAATATGTCGTCATATTGCTGATTACATAAAAGAAGCTGGCATTGACGTCTATTTTGATGAATATGATCTTGATTTGAAAGAGAAGTATCAAAATAATAATCCTCAAGGAGTTGTAAATTCGATAAAAAAGGGAATTCAACAAAGCACTCATATGTTGTGCGTTATATCACCAAACACGCTATATTCCAAGTGGGTACCTTGGGAGATCGGATATGGATATGATAAAACACAAGTCGCAGCATTAACATTAAAAGGTATTCAAAACGAGCAACTGCCAGACTATCTAAAAACCGTTACTTTGATTAGAGGCACAAGAACATTAAACGATTACATTTCAAATCTAGCTGGTGAATACAAAGAAAAAATGTTTTCGTCCAATAGGATTATTAACGAAAGTACAATGTCTCATCCTTTGGACAACTATTTAGATTGGAAGTTATAAATAAATTATTATGACTGATTACGGGATAACTAAAATATCTTTCAATAACAATAGAATTGACAACATCTATTGTGGTGAATTGGATTTTCAAAACAACCCCATTGGCAATTTTGAGACTCACGATAGAAACTGGTTCAAACAAAAACTTAGGAATGGCAAGACTTTTTGCAAGCTAACTCGAGAAAAAAATGGCAAATACACTATTTTGGATGATGTAATTCAGTATGATGACTATAGGGACATTATTTCTCTTGGCGGTCAAGGAGCAACTAAAATGCCACAAAATATCACTAAACGTAAAACCTTTTTGAGTTACTATCATAAAGACGAGCAATACAAGAGATACTATGAAAAATTGTTTGATGATTTAATAGTAAACAAATCAGTCCAAAAGGGAGACATCAATTCAGATAATAGCGATGAATATATCAAACAGTTAATACAAAAACACTATTTGTGCGAAACTACAGTATTAGTTGTTTTACTTGGGGCAAAGACGAAACACAGGAAACATGTGGATTGGGAAATATCAGGAGCACTCAATTTCAAAGTCGGTGACCATTACGCAGGATTGTTGGGAATTGTACTCCCAACTCATCCTGACTATAAAAAACCGATAAGTCAACGTTTTAAATGCAATTATCCTAAAAGATTTATCGAAAACTATGAATCTGGTTATGCAGTAATGATTGACTGGACCGAAGATAGAGTTTTCATGCAGAATGCAATTGAGAAAGCATTTAGAAAACGTACCAATAATGATAAAAGAAGAAACAACATTCCACAAATGCAAAGAAACACAGGAGAATAATTATGGAAAAGATAAAAATGCCTTTATCAACATATGTGTTGTATCATTCGGATTACTCTGATGGTGAAAAAGCCTTTGATATGATCTATCAACTGCTTTGCAGGGATATTGATCGGCCATTAACGGATGGCATTGATATTCCTGTATATTTACGCACAGGCAAAGATGGAGATAATATTCTATCCATCAATTATGATGAAAGTGAAAAAATAGCCATTATTATGTTGATAGATGAGCAAATGTTCTGTAGTAATGAATGGAGAAAATATATTGATGACGTTGCCGAACATACTAGCGATAATGTCAAGATTTATGGCATAGGTCTATATCAATATGCTTTTGAAATAAGTACTAAAACTGAAAAGATTCAAGCTATCAAATTGGAAAACTATTGTTTCGAAGATAATTGGAAATTGATACAAACAAGATTGCTGGAATCGCTATATCGTCTCTTGACAAATCCAGAGCAGAAAATACAATTGTTTATCAGTCACGCAAAAAAAGATTGTCTGTCAGGAGCGAAGGAATTGCGTGATTATCTCAATTCATCTACCAAATTGAGTACTTTTTTTGATGAGAATGACATATTGGATGGAAATGATTTCGCCAGGCAGATTGAAAAGAGTGTTGCTTCATCCCTATTAGTTGTTTTAAATTCCGATGTATACACAGACCGTGAATGGTGCAGAAATGAAGTATTGACAGCAAAAAGGAATGACATCCCCACCGTTGTTGTAAATTGTGTAAAAAAGAGAGTAAAACGCACATTTCCATATATTGGGAATTGCCCAATGATTCAATACAATACTGATTGGTCGGAAATGATCATTGTTTTACTAAAAACCGCTTTGAATCAAGTTTATCAATCTCATTTATTGCAAACTATCAAAGCTGCAAATACTAATATTGATAACTTCATTCCTCACAATCCAGAATTGTTTTCATTTATAAATCTTCCCAAGGATGGGAAAAAGATTCTTTATCCTGAACCACCACTTGGCAAAGAAGAGCAATCCGTATTGACAGATTTCAATAATGCGATTTCTTTTGTTACACCTACAGAAGCAATGGCAAATTCCATTGAACATTTAAAGAACAAAAGAATTGCCTTTTCTGTTTCAGAAAGCGATGACATGCAAAAATGTGGCTGCGCGAAATCCATGTTAAAAGATGTGGTATTAGAATTGTCACGATACATTGTAAAAGCCGGAGGTTATTTGGTTTATGGTGGAGATTTAAGAAAAGAAGGTTTCACAGAATCATTTGAGAATTTCTCGTATCAATATGGCGAAAAAGAAAAAGCAGATAGACAAGAAAAGTATTTCACAAACTATTTTGCATGGCCTATACATTTGAACATTACCAAAAGTAACGAAGCGGAGTTTATTCATAATCGGGTAGAACCAAAGTTCGTTAATGCACCCGATGGCGTCGACACAAACAAATTCATTTCACCTGTAGGAGATGAAAATTTAAACATTTGGGCACATTCCCTAACAAAAATGAGGAATGAAATGGAGGATAATGTTGATGCTCGTATCATTTTAGGAGGGAGATTGACAGGGTTTAAGGGTAAATGTGCCGGTATAATTGAAGAGTTTTTGATTGCTTCTGAAAAAAAACATCCTATTTATTTGATTGGCGGTTTCGGAGGTGCAGCCAAAGCTATTGTTGATATTCGAGAAGATAACGATGTTGACCTTTTGAAATTAGCGGCAGAAACACCATTTTACGAAAACTTTGTATCTTATTATAACATCAATAATAGCGACAAAATCGACTATTCTTCAATAAAAGAACATATTAAAAACTACACGTTTGACAATGGATTAAGCGAAGAAGACAATGAAACACTATTTCATACAACTAACATTTTGGAAATAGTATCATTGATATTAAAAGGATTAAATAACGTTTTTAAATCATAAAACTATGCATAGAGTATTTATTAGCTATCATCATGATAATGACCAAGCCTATAAAGAAGGGTTGGTTAAATGGGCAGAAGAAAACAAAATTTTTATTGATTATTCTGTTGATACAGGTGATATAGATGACGATCTCACTGACCAACAAATTAGAGAAATAATACGTGATGAATATTTACGAGAATCCACTGTTACGATTCTTTTGGTTGGAACTGAAACAAGAAACAGGAAACATATAGACTGGGAGCTATATTCAAGTATGTACGATGGAAAAGTCAATAAAAAATCAGGAATTATTGTAATTAATTTGCCGTCAACCAACAACACGTTATGTCATGCCTGTCATGATGGAGAAAAAGAGAATGTCTTTTCAAATATACAATCGTGGACATCAATTAATACTCGTAAAGAATACGAAGACAGATATCCATACATGCCAGAACGAATTATTGATAATTGGCTTAATGGTGCAAAAATATCTGCTATAGCTTGGAATGAACTGACTGTTGGAAAACTAAGTTATATGATTGAAAAGGCATATGAAGATAAAGAATATTGTGACTATGATTTAAGTAGGCCGATGCGTAGAAGAAATTCTTAAAACAACTAATTATGAAAACAGAAGAAATACAGAAACTATTCGAACAATTTGAGAATGCCGCTTCAACTGTGGAAAATATAGAATGTTGGAGTGCAAGAGATTTGCAAACCTTATTGGGATACGCCAAGTGGGAAAACTTCTCTAAAGTAATAGAGAAGGCAAAAGAATCGTGCCGGCAAGTTGGGCATAATGTAGATGACCATTTTCCTGACGTCAGGAAGATGGTTCAAATAGGCTCTGGTGCTGAAAAAGAGATAGATGACATTCTATTAACCCGTTATGCTTGTTATCTAATTGCACAAAATGGAGATCCGCGCAAACCGCAAATCGCTTTCGCTCAGACCTATTTTGCTGTTCAGACCCGTAGGGCGGAACTCATTGAACAACGATTGTTGGAATCGGAACGTGTAAAAGCGAGAGCTAAACTTCAGGAAACAGAAAAGAAGCTTTCAGGCATTTTATACGAACGTGGCGTGAATGATAAGGGTTTTGCCATCATTCGTTCAAAGGGAGACCAAGCGCTATTCCGTTTATCTACGCAACAGATGAAAAACAGAATGGGTGTGCCAGGTAATCGTCCTGTTGCCGACTTCTTGCCGACAATCAGCATTAAAGCCAAAGATTTTGCCGCCGAAATGACAAACGTAAATGTGCAGTCTAAAGACCTTATTGGGGAGTCTGCCATTACCAGAGAACATGTGGACAACAATTTGGCTGTCAGAAAGATATTGTTAGAGCGTGGCATCGTTCCAGAAAATTTGCCACCTGCCGAGGATGTAAAGAAAGTTGAACGTCGCTTGAAAAGCGAAGAAAAGAAGGCGTTGGAAAACAAAAAGAAGAAATCAAAATAAAAAGAGTCGCCAGAAAGACAACCCTTTTCCAACCGGGGACACCCCAGTCCAAGTCAGAACTATATTGTTCTGGTGCAAATATAAGGAAAGAATTGATATTTAAAATATAGCGTATGAACGGTATCTCTTTCAAAGAAAACGACATAAGTCAAAAGCCTGCGTTGGAGTTGCTACAGGCACTTGGCTATCAGTATCTGTCGCCCGACGAAGCTTTGGCAATGCGTGGCGGCAAGACATCTAACGTGTTGCTCGAAGACGTGCTAAGGAAGCAATTGCGTGAATTGAATTCCATACGCAAAGGCGAGTACAAAGAAATCCGTTTCTCGGAGCAGAACATCGAGAACGGCGTCATAGCCATGCGCAACGTGCCCATGGAAGGCGGCTACCTGAGCGGCAACGAGGCGGTGTACAACATGCTCACACTCGGCAAGGCTTTCGAGCAGAGCATCGACGGCGACAAGAAGAGCTACACCATGCGCTACATCGACTGGGAACACCCAGAGAACAATGTCTATCATGTGACAGAAGAGTTCGCCGTGACACGCACTGGCACTGCCGACACCTACCGTCCAGACATCGTGCTGTTCGTTAATGGCATTCCGCTGGTGGTCATCGAGTGCAAGCGCCCCGACATACAAGGCGCAGAGGAGCAAGCCATCTCGCAGCATCTGCGCAACCAGCAGGACGACGGCATTCGCGGACTGTATGTCTATAGCGCATTGCTGCTGGCGATAGGCAATAACTTCGGCAGTTACGCCACTACGGGCTCGGATGCAAAATTCTGGTGCAAATGGCATGAGATGTTCATAAACAAGGACGCGGAACTGGAATACCAGAAGCGTCTGCTGGACATCGTAAACCAAGGCAGCAGGGAAACACGCATCCCGACACCGCAGGACGAATACATCTACAACCTCTGCCGTCCGGAGCGGTTGCTGGAACTGATATACCACTTCACGCTCTACGACGCGAATGTGAAGAAACTTGCCCGCTATCAGCAGTATTTCACCGTGAAGGAAACCGTGGAGCGCGCAAGGCATATTGAAGCCGGACGACGCAACGGCGGAGTGGTGTGGCACACGCAGGGCAGCGGCAAATCGCTTACCATGGTGATGCTGGCACAGAAAATAGCAACCGTGGTGCAGAATCCGCGAATAGTTTTGGTGACCGACCGAACCGACCTCGATTCGCAGATTACCAAGACATTCCGCAAGTGCGGAAAGGACGTGGAGAATGCCACTACCGGGAAACATCTTGTGGAACTGCTGGAGAGCAACACGGATTCCATCATTACCACTATAATCAACAAGTTCGCTACGGCAATCAAGAAAATCAAGCAACCGTTGACCGACCCTAATATCTTCGTCCTGATAGACGAGGCGCACCGCAGCCAATACAAAGAAATGGCGATACAGATGAACCGCGTGCTGCCCAATGCCTGCAAGATAGCCTTCACAGGCCCTCCGCTGATGAAGAAAGAGAAGAACACGGCCCGCACATTCGGCGGCATCATCAAGCCCGTTTACACCGTAAAGCAAGCCGTGGAGGACAAGGCAGTCGTGCCGCTGCTGTACGAAGGACGCATAGTGCCGCAAAATGTTGCCGAAGGTCCGATAGACAGCTTTTTCGAGCATGTGTGCGAAGATTTGACGCCATACCAGGCTGCCGATTTGAAAAAGAAGTTCTCGCGCGCCAATGTCCTGAACGAGACGGAACAGCGTGTGTTTTCTATCGCCATTGACATCTCCAAGCATTTCGCTGACAATTGGCAAAACACAGGATTCAAGGCGATGCTTGTGACTCCGAAGAAGAAAATAGCCATTCTCTACAAGAAGTATCTTGACGAAATAGGAAAGATTACGTCTGAAGTTCTCATCACCGCGCCGGACGACAGGGAAGGCGAGGAGACGGCCTATGGCGAGACTCCTGACGATGTGAAGGCATTCTGGAAACGCATGATGGACGAGCATGGCACACCGCAGAAATATCAGGAAAACCTGATCTCACGATTCAAGAATCAAGAATCGCCGGATGTGATGATTGTGGTGGACAAACTGCTGACGGGATTTGACGAGCCTAAGGTGGCTGTCATGTATCTCGACAGAAGCCTTAGCGGACACACGTTGCTGCAGGCTGTGGCGCGTGTGAACCGTAATTGCGAAGGCAAGGATTACGGATATATTATCGACTATTACGGCGTGCTGCGCGAATTGGACAGTGCGTTGGACATCTATTCGGACTATGACGAAGACGACCGGGAGGTATTTCACGAGACGCTGGTGCCTGTCAGCGACAAAATCGCCGAGCTTCCGCAGCGGCATTCCGATTTGTGGGATATGTTCAAGGCAATCCCCAATAAACAGGATTTGGAGGCTTATGCCCAGTCGTTGCGCATGGAGGACCGCCGTAATGAATTCTACGACCGTCTGAGCGCGTATTCGTCGGTTTTGCAGACAGCGTTATCGACATGGGAGTTCCATGAAAAGAATGATGAAAAGACGATAAAACGCTACAAAGACGATCTGAATATGTTTTCGAAACTGCGCACTGCCGTTCAATTGCGCTATTCGGATGCCATAGATTACAAGAAATACGAGGCACGTATCGAAAAACTCGTGAATCACCATGTGGAAAGCGATGCGGTGAAGGTTATCACCAACCTTGTGAATATCTTCGACAAAGAGAATTTCCAGAAAGAGGTGGACAATATCGTCGGTACGGCGGCAAAAGCGGATACCATAGCCACTCGTACGGCGAAATACATCAACGAGAACATGGATTCAGACCCAGCGTTTTTCAAGAAGTTCTCGCAACTTATCAAAGAGACCATCGAGCAATATGAGCAAGGACGTCTGACCGACAATGAATATCTGGAAAAGATGATGCAGTACAAAGAAGACGTGCTGAATCATACCGACAGCGAATTGCCGGCGGAATTTGAACACAACAATGCGGCAAAAGCCTATTTCGGAATAGCTCTGGAAAACTACAAGAAACTGTTTCCTGACAAACAGGTCAAGGAAATGGCTATTGCCACGACAAAGGCATTCAATGACATCATCAACAGCATAGTGGTAGTGGAGGATGCTGTGTTGGTTGACTGGCAGTCGAAGAGCGATATCATAGGCAAAATGAAAATTGCATTGGAAGATGAATTGATTGACAATGTCAAGCGGAAATACCATCTGGATTTTTCATTCAATGACATGGATGTTATCATAGACAGTTGCATAGACGTAGCGAAGATATGGATCAAATAGTAAGAGACAGCATTCAATACGGCACTACAAGGATATGTTTCGAACTGATGTTTGAAGACAGGAAAACACTGAACATCCGAGTCAATCCCAATGGTTCTGTTTTTCTGAAAGCTCCCGGCAACTCAACATTAGACGATGTCAGAGAGAAAGTTCGCAAAAGAGCGGCGTGGATATTGAGGCAGAAACGATACTTTGAGTCGTTTGGCACACCGACCGTCAAGCGTCAATACATAAGCGGCGAGTCGCATCTGTATCTTGGGCGGCAGTATATGCTCAGAGTGAAAGAGGGTAGTATAAACGCCGTTCATTACCAGAATAATATCATTGAAATAGAATGCCGTCATAAAAAGGATGCAAGTGTTTTGCTGCGAACATGGTATCATCAGCGTGCTGACATCAAGTTCAAGGAATATGCCCAGTCCATAATAGAAAGGTTTTCTGCTTATGGCGTAAAACCGCAAAGCTTAGCTGTCAAGAATATGGATAAGCGTTGGGGGTATTGCACGGCAGATGGTCGTATCTCTCTAAACTCACGACTCATTTGTGCGCCAAGATGTTGCATTGAGTATGTCATTACACACGAAATGTGCCACCTTGTCCATCGAAATCACAACAAAGATTTTTACGCATTGTTATCCAAAGAAATGCCTCATTGGGAGAAGTGGAAAAACAAATTGGAAAGAATAATGATATAGAAAATAGAACTTTATAAACAAAGAAAAGGCTTGCGAATTCGCAAGCCTTTTCTGTTATATCATGTGAGATTTATTATCCCAGCAAGCTGAATGAAGCTGTAAGACCAGCCATTACGATAGATACCATAGACATCAGCTTAATAAGGATGTTAAGCGATGGACCTGAAGTATCCTTGAATGGGTCACCTACAGTGTCGCCAACTACAGTAGCCTTGTGGTTCTCAGAACCCTTGCCGCCGAAGTTGCCTTCCTCAACGTACTTCTTAGCGTTGTCCCATGCGCCACCTGCGTTAGCCATGAATACAGCCAGCACGAAGCCTGCGCCCAGTCCACCGATTAAAAGACCGAGAACACCAGGAACACCAAGAACAACACCTACGAGGATAGGGATAAGGATTGCGAGCACTGATGGGAGAATCATCTCCTTCTGAGCGCCCTTAGTTGAAATCTCAACGCAACGAGCGTAGTCAGGCTTCTGAGTTCCCTCGAGGATTCCAGGGATAGCCTTGAACTGACGACGAACCTCGTTCACCATCTGCTGAGCGGCACGACCAACTGCGTTCATTGTAAGACCGCAGAAGAGGAATGCCATCATAGCGCCAACGAATACACCTACGAGAACAACTGGGTTCATGAGGTGAACGTTGTATGCGTCCATGAAGTCAACCAATGTTGCGCTTGCTGCATCTACACCGTTAGGCAATGCCTCGCCGACTCTGACGAGGGCGATCTTGATCTCCTCAACGTAAGAAGCGAGGAGGGCAAGAGCTGTAAGAGCGGCAGAACCGATAGCGAATCCCTTACCAGTAGCGGCAGTTGTGTTGCCGAGAGCGTCGAGAGCGTCAGTACGCTTACGAACCTCAGGGTCGAGACCGCTCATCTCTGCGTTACCACCAGCGTTGTCGGCGATAGGGCCGTAAGCGTCAGTAGCAAGAGTGATGCCGAGTGTAGAAAGCATACCTACAGCAGCGATACCGATACCGTACAATCCCTGCTGGATAGCGGCTGCGTCCATTGAAGTGTTGAAGCCGTTAGCGCAAAGGAATGAAAGGATGATAGCCACACCTACAGTGATAACTGGGATGGCAGTAGAGAGCATGCCAAGACCGATACCAGAGATGATAACGGTTGCAGGGCCTGTCTGTGAGCTCTCAGCCACCTTCTTAGTAGGAGCGTAGCTCTGTGATGTGTAGTACTCTGTAGCCTGACCGATGATGACACCGGCAGCAAGACCAACAACAACTGAGAATGAGATACCCAGCCAGTTGTCAAGTCCGAGAGCGTAAAGAATTCCGAATGTAGCGATGGCGTTAAGCACTGCGGCAGTGTTAGTACCACGTCCGAGAGCTCCGAGAAGCTCCTTCATGCCAGCGTTCTCCTTAGTGCGAACCAGGAAGATGCCGATGAGCGAAAGAATAACGCCTGTTGCTGCGATGAGCATAGGAGCAAGAACCGCCTTCAACTGCGACTCAACACCAGATGCAGCGAATGCAGCAGCACCAAGAGCGGCAGTAGAAAGGATAGAACCAGCGTATGACTCGTAAAGGTCAGCGCCCATGCCGGCTACGTCACCTACGTTGTCACCAACGTTGTCGGCGATAGTAGCAGGGTTACGAGGGTCATCCTCAGGGATGCCAGCCTCAGTCTTACCTACGAGGTCAGCGCCTACGTCAGCAGCCTTAGTATAAATACCTCCACCTACACGTGCGAACAACGCCTGAGTAGAAGCACCCATACCGAATGTCAGCATAGTAGTGGTGATGATGATAAGCTTGTGTCCTGCTACAGCCTCTTCTGGGATGAAGTAGTTCAGGATAAGGAACCATACAGATACGTCGAGCAGAGCAAGACCTACAACTGTAAGACCCATAACGGCTCCCGAACGGAACGCAACCTTCAGACCGCTGTTAAGCGACTTCTGAGCGGCGTTTGCAGTACGTGCCGAAGCGTAAGTAGCAGTCTTCATACCGAAGAAACCTGCGAGACCAGAGAAGAAACCTCCAGTCAGGAATGCGAATGGAACCCAGCTGTTCTGCAATCCGAAATACGCCATTACAGCGAAGATTACAGCGAGAACAACAAACACGATCAAAACGATCTTGTACTGCTGCTTCAAATAGGCCATCGCTCCTTTGCGGACACTGAGAGCTATGTCGGCCATAGTCTCGGTACCCTCACTTTCCTTCATCATCTGCTTAAAGAAGAAGAAGGCGAATCCCAAAGCCACAACTGAGGCTAAAAGGACCAGATAAACGATACAATCCATTTTTTGAATTTGTTAATAAATAAATTTAGTTAGTAAAAAGCAGGACCTTGCAGTCCTTCCATTTTCGCTCGCAAAATAAACGAATTACTTTCATAAAGACAAATAAACGCAAAGCTCAGAACCGCATAAAAAATAAAAAATCTTAACCATCGGGATTTTGCATGTGCAAGGATTGGTCGTTCGAGTGCCGATAGGGCAGAAAGGTGCATTTAAATAGGTGTGTGTTTACGAAACTGCCAATATTTTTATATATTTGTGTCTTTATAAAACAAGCATATACAATATAAACTTATGGATTTGAATTTCTCGGGATTGGCTGTTGGGGTGTCTCTGTTTTTGATGATAGGCATATTCCATCCTGTAGTCATTAAGGCGGAGTATTATTACGGAACTAAGTGCTGGCCTGCGTTTGCCGCATCCGGGATTGCGGCGGTGGCTGCGTCTTTGCTGATAGAAGACTTCATAGTCTCTACCATATTTGCGACTCTCGCTTTTTCGCTTTTCTGGAGCATACTTGAGTTGTTCCAGCAGAAAAAAAGAGTGGAGAGAGGCTGGTTCCCGATGAATCCGAAGAGAAAAGACCAATACGATATAAAAAAGAAGTAGTAACAATACATAAAAAACGGCTATCCAATGAAAAAGAAAGCAATTATAATTGAAGTCCTTGTCATGGCGCTGCTTGGCGCTGGACTTGCTGTTTGTGGAAATATAGAAAGCGGAAACAATGAGACCAAGTGTGACGAAGAACAAGCGCCTGCTGAACAAAGCGCAGTGCAGGCCGAACCTGAAGAAGTTATAATTGACTGCAACTATACGTTTGAGGAAGCACTCGAAGGCAGCAACGCACCTCAGAACCTAAGGGACAACCTGTCTCTTTACGAAGTGAGATACATATCGACAGACGGAAAACTCCACCAAGGACAGATTCTCTCTAACAAAGAGATAGAGCAGGACGTGAAGGAAATGTTCGAGATAATGCTCCGTGAGAATTTCGTCATCGAGAAGGCCATCCCTATCGTGAAGTACGGATGGGACGACAACAAATCCATGGAGGACAACAACACATACAGCTTCTGCTACAGAGACATGAGCTACTCGTTCCACGCCAACGGAATGGCTATAGACATAAACCCTTACTTCAACCCACAGAGATGGAAGGGCGAGTGGAGAAAAGCGAGAAGAGACAAGCCTGCCGGCGCTGTGTATGACACGACACGCAACGGAACATTCAAGGAAGGCAGCTTGATAGTGAACGAATGGAAGGCAAGAGGTTTCCACTGGGGACACTACATGGAAAGAAAGGCCGACGACCACCACTTCCAGAAGGCGGCTCTCGGCGCAAAGCCTTCGTACAACTTCAAGAGCGAGGCAGTAGCTGACAATGACGTAAACACAACTACAGACTACGACACAGTAAAGCCCAGTAAACCAGTAAAGAAGGCTAACACCGCTGAGAAAGCGCAGAAGAAGCCTGCTTATAACTACAAAGGCCTGACCGACGAAGAGATAGCTGAGAAGGAAAGACTGAGAGAGGCAAAGGAGAGAATTCTTGAGAGAACACGCAGACACCGCAAAAGCGCGGATTCCATATTGGGCAAGGCATGGAGCAGGAAATAATTGGCTTGATAGCCAAAAACTGCGGGATAGAAAACTGGCAGGCTGAAAATACATTGAAACTGATTGAAGAGGGCGCTACGGTGCCCTTTATCAGTAGATACAGGAAGGAAAGAACCGGAAACCTTGACGAGGTGCAGATAGGCGCCGTGGCTGATGCGCTCGACAAAATCAAAGCTCTCAAAGAAAGAAAAGAGGCGATAATCAAGAACATTGAGAAACAGGGCAAACTGACCGACGAGCTGAAGGCAAGAATCAGCAAGAGCTGGGACCCTGTGGAGGTGGAAGACATCTACGCGCCGTTCAAGCGCAAGACAAAGACAAGAGCGGAGTCGGCACGCGAGGCAGGGCTTGAGCCTTTGGCAAAAATGATAATGAGCCAGGGCAATGGAAATGTGGAAAGCATGGCCCAGAGATTCGTCAAAGGCAAGGTGAAAAGCACCGATGACGCCATAAAGGGCGCGAAAGACATAATCGCAGAATGGGTGAGTGAGAGCGAGGCTGCCAAGAAAACCATAAGGGGCATCTTCGCAAGAGAGGCTGTCATAGAATCCAAGGTGATTAAAGGCAAAGAGGAAGAAGGCGAGAAATACAAGGACTACTTCAAAAGAAGCGAGCCGCTGAGGCGCTGTTCGTCGCACAGACTG
>ODAI013614128.1_pt1 | contig 16771 bp, 10 predicted proteins | sample 1539321 | NCBI WGS metagenome assembly ODAI01 (sample SAMN02144231, study PRJEB22623) | gut metagenome | biome: sheep rumen | host: Ovis aries | place: New Zealand | reverse complement strand
ATAATCACCAGCGCATTCAACTTAAAACAAAACTGACTCCGCTTGAATTGCGAAGCCAGTTCGTAGCTTGATTTAATTTACCATAGGGGCTTTTTTGTGCTGTACGCACGATGTGGAGCGGTTCACCAAGTACAGTCAGCTTTTAAATTTACTTATGCCAATATTGATTAAGGAAGTCGATGCGGGCGGAGAGCCAGTCTGAGAGGTAGTCTGCGGCCTGTTGATGTGTTTTGCATTTAGCGGAGGCAGGGGAGAGCTCACCGGCTATGGCGGAGTTATTTACGAGGTTGCGCCATTTTTTATAATTCATATCGAAGTCCACGCTGTGTGCGGAGGTCTCGTCTGTTATCATCTGCTGAGCTATGGCAAAAACACCTGCGTCATATGCGGAGGTCCACTTTTCACGTATAATATCCTGGAACCAGTCCTCATACATAAGGACAGCCAGCCATGGATTCACGGACTCATAGTTATCGTTTACGTCGGGGACTATATTTGCGGCGTAGAAGCCTGTACCGTCGGGACAGCGGTTCTTTTTATTGCCAAGGGCAGAGTCGAAGTCCCAGGGGGCCTGGAAGGTCAGTTTTTTATTCCCTTCAGGTCCAAGGTCAGCGGACATGAAAAAGCTGGACCAATATATATCTGCGTCGCAGGCGACCTCATTTATGATGTAGGCATCAGCCAGAGAGTCAAGGTCCACAACGTTTTCAACTGCCTGCTGAGGTGTGAGGTCAGGGGACTCTGTCAGCTCAGTATAGTCCGTGCTCATAACATAGGCTTTGTCCTCGTAAGCGGCAGAGTACATTATCCTATATACGTTATTCATATATGACTCTATGCAGTCGTGCTGTTCCTGTGTGTTGATATCACTTTTAATTGTGATGCCAACATTTTCTTTAGGGTCCCAGCCGCCGGTATTGAGACACTGTATAGTCTTTCCGCTGCCCTCGTTCCCGTCAAAAGGTACGAGCGGAGCGTTGTCAGCATAGTCCATGGCGAAGGCCTGCAAAGGCTCCTCGTTTGCGTAGTAGCCGTCAAACTCCATGAAATATCCTATATCTGTACCTGTATAGTCTTTGGGATTCTTGGTGATGCTGACTCTGTCGGAATTGACCTGCTGCTGTTCGGTGAGCAGGTAGACTCCCCAGTACTGTCCGTTTATAACGACGTCCACCAGGCAGGTGTCAGCGGCGTAGAGGCCGGAGTCACCGTAAAGGCCGCTGGCTATAGACATTACGGTCTTGTTCCTGAGCATTGAGCCGTCCTTGTACTCAGCCAGCAGTACCCAGTTTTTCATTTTGGCTCCGCCGTTGAGTCCGAGCATGGACTGCTTTTCCGTGAAGTTTATACGCAGCGGCTTTTTGTCATAGGAGGTAGTCCAGTTTCCTCTGACCTTCACCTTTGCCTCGGCTCCGCTGAGTACCTCTGTACCGCTGTGGGTGATGTCAATTGAGCAGTCCTCGTAGTAGGGAGCAGGAGGTATCTTATAGCCGGGAGTCCACGAGGCTATGGCTTCAGAAACGTGGCTTGCTACAGGCTTTGTAACGAAGTCCATGACGTTTGGTGACTGGTCGATAGTATTTATGTATATCACCGGCATTGTCAGCTCTGAAAGGTCCTCTTCCTGGGGGGCAGGCTCAGTTGCAGGAGCTGTTGTGGGTTCGGTAGTTTTTTCTGTGGAAGTGGCAGCTTCGGTTGGCTGAGCGGGCTCAGAGGAGGAGACATCAGCAGCCTCAGAGCATCCGCAGAGCAGCAGTGCTGCTGTCAAGGGTGCGAGATATTTATTGATACGCATGGTTCGTGACCTCCGTTTGCTTATTGTTTATCTGCAAGGGCTTTTGGATAATTTTTAATGAATGCTTTGCATTAGTTATAGCATATAAGCGAAGCGATATGCTATAATTGCCCGATATGCAGGGAGTGTCACGGAGTGACACGCATCTGCAAGGGCTTTCGGATAATTATAATGAATGCTTTGCATTCATTATAGCATAGATCGGGAGGCCCTGCAAGACCTCCCGTTATTATTGTTCTTTTTTATTCGGCTCCCAGCTGATGAAGTCGATGAGTTCAAGTGGTTTTCCGTAGTAATATCCCTGAAAGCTCTGTATGTGGTACTGCTGGAGAATATCCCTCATGCCCCTGGTCTCGATGCCCTCAACGCAGACCTTAGCGCCGAAGGTGGAGGCCATTCCGGCAAACGAGCTTATCAGAGCACGGTCCTTTTCGTCCTCTTCTATCTTCTCAACAAAGCATTTGTCTATCTTTATCGTATCGAAGGGCAGGCTTTTTATAAGGCCTACGGATGCGAATCCTGTACCGAAGTCGTCCAGTGCTATCTTGACACCTCTTCCACGCAGGTTGATTATGATGTTTTTCAACAGGTACATATCCAGCAGCCGGCACCTTTCTGTTATCTCCAGACAGAGATGAGATGCTGGATAATCTTCTTCCTTCAATGTGTTTATTATCATGTCAACGAAGTCAGGCTTTTCGAGCTGGGTGTAGGAAATATTTACATTTATGATGAAGTCCGGCTTTTTTTTCATTATCCGTTTTGCGTCTTTAATAGCTGTCCGGAGTATCCACTGGCCGAGGTTGCAGAACATCGGGTCCTTTTCAAGGAGAGGGACAAAATGGTCCGGAGGGACCGTGCCGTACTTGTCGCTTTGCCAGCGCAGGAGTGCCTCAGCGCCTATGAGAGCTTCGGTGGAGGCGTCCACAACAGGCTGATAAAGCAGGAAGAATCCCTTGTAGTCCTGCATTACAGAGGCTCTGATGTCATATAGCTTTTCGATGCGCTGTTTGTTCTCGTCGTTCAGGTCGTTGTAAAATTCTACCATATCTCCCTGACGGCGCATTTTTGACTCGCCGTAGGAGAAGTTGAGACAGGCATACACAGTCTGGTAGTCTATATCAAAGCTGTCAACGTTCAGCAGACCGGCATTAAGGTCAAGAATTACGAACCTGCCGTCCACCATTGAGCCCCGGCGGAAATATTGGCGGAGTTCCTCGTATCGTTCACGCATTTCCTCGGATGAAGCCGTCTTGCTCATTATCGCAAATTTTGTGCTGTCAAGTCTGTATACATGGCCTGAGTTACCGATGTGCTCGAAGAGGTACCTTCCGAATGTCTGGAGGATACGGTTGCCGAATTCATATCCGTACACCTCGTTTATCTCAGAGAATCCACTTATGCCTACCATGCTCACGCACAGCTCAGACCTCTTTTTCATGCTGTTGTTCAGGTCCTCAAAGAATCCGTACTGGTTCCTGAGACCGGTAAGTGTGTCGATATGTCCCTGTATACCGTGATTTCTGATGACTCCGCCGAAGTATTCCGGTTCGCCCTTTGCGTTTCTGAGCACTACTCCACGGCAGGTACAGACATCGTATTCCCCGTTTGGCTTTCGGGCACGGTACTGCATATCGTGTCCTGATGCGTTCCCTGTGAAAACGTCGCTGATGCCGGCGTGGTAAGTGTCCTGGTCATCCGGATGGATGTGCTCCTCCCATATATTGCCGGCATCGTACATATACTCAGCAGGCAGGGCAAAGGTATCTACCGCTGACCTTGACCAGCGTGAATAGTCATAAAGCATATCACAGATATACACATAGGCTCCCTCTGATACGAGGGAAAAGGCCTGGAAAAGACTGTCGAGTTTTTTGACACGGTCATCAGGGATAGGTTCATGAGCTTCATCATGGTCCATGACCAGAGCTAACTTCTCCGCATCCTTCAGCCTGGCCTTGTCCTCGTACATCAGCTTGTCAGCACGTTCAAAAACCTCCGAGACCTTCTTGTCTCTTGTGGGGTCATAGGAGGATATGCCCACTGCTATTACCGGACCGGTGCCTTTTTTCTGATTCTCCCGGACTTGTCCCTTTATCCTTTCGATGAGCTCGTCACGGTCGTAGTAGTCGTTAGTGCCGAGAAATGCCGCAAACTCATCTCCGCCTATCCTGAAAACAGGGCTGTGTGTAAAAACATTGCATATCAGGCGGCTTGCGGACTGGATATATTCATCGCCGGCCTTGTGGCCCTTTGTGTCATTGACTGCTTTCAGACCGTTTATGTCGCAAACGACGATAGCAAACGGCATATAGTCCATGCCGCTGTCGATATTCTTCTGAACTGAATTTTCCAGCTCATTATATGCTGTCATGTTCTTGGTCCCTGTTAGCTGGTCTCGTCTTGCAAGCTCGTTTGCAAGGTTCAGAGCCTGTATCTGCTCATTTTCCTTTTTGACCTCATCATCGACATTTTCAACACCGATTATAAGATGCTGTTTGTCACACGACCACATTGCCGTAAGCCTGGTATATTTCGGGATCCCGTTTACTATTCTTCGGTAGTCAGCGGTTATCTGCCTTTTGTTTTCAAGAGCAGAGATAACACTTTCCCTGTTTATTATGCTCATCAGACGCTCCCTGTCCTTCGGGTGGATGTGAGCGGCGGAGTTCTTTTTTGCATCACTGAAAAAGTCAGTGCCTTTTTCAGGCATCTCCGAGCTGTCGTATATGTTTTGCGTCTGGAATTCTACATAATTATCCTGAGGGTCAACATAATATATCACATCGTAATGAGAGGCAAGGCTATGTGCTATCTGGCTGTATATCTCTTTTTCAGATTCTATCTGTGCCTTTTGCATCCTTTCACGGAATTCCTTGTCTGTATTTTGTACTCCGAGAATGAAGCAGCCGTCATTTTCGCTGATCCCTCTTATCAGTCTGAGTTTGTGGTATACGGGCTGACCGTCTATCATGAGCCGGTATTCGATGTCCTGCATAGTGCCTTTTTTTATCCGGTCGAGGAGGTCCTCTTTATGCATATCCTTTGTAAAGATATGCTTGTCGTCCTCATGGACTACCTTTTCAGCGTCACGTATGAGGTCCAGGAAGAAGTTCTTTCCGGAAGCGGAGATGTGAAGTGAACTGTATTCATGGTCAGTTGTGTACCACCTGTACTCATTTGTTACTGCATTTACATAGTAGACGCAGGTGTAGTCTGCCAGGAGAGCCTCTGCTATTTTATTGAAGAAAATATCGTCACTGAACATACTATCCCTCCATTCCCTTAACATAACATAAAAACGAAATATGCTATTAACTAATTATAACATTATGCACACAGCTTGTCAACTGAATTTATCAAATTTAATGAGAAATATATAAAAGCGCACCTTTGAGGTGCGCTTAATTAGTTATTCAGGGAGCCATTCTGAGGGTTCCATGCCCATGGAGCTGCCGTTTTCAGTGAGCCATGAGATAATGTCATCAGGCAGTACAGCCTCATGGCATTCACCGTCAACGTGTTTCCAGACCCATTTGCCTGAAAAATTCAGATAGTAGACTTCTCCGCTGCCGGAAACGAGAGTGTATTCGTAGAGCCCGTCGCAGTTATATGGAAGATAGCCAAGGCTGTCGAGCCGTGAGAAGATGTCGTCCTCAACAGCTTGAATAGGAGCTTTTGTCGCTGTTTCGGCTGCCGGCTGAGTATATTGCTCTGCTGCCGGCTGAGTATCAGGCAGCTGTTCCTCCCGGACCTCTGTTGTTGTTTCCTGAACTTCTTCTTCCGCAGTTTCCGCAGTTGTTACCGGAGATGTGCTTGTGGGAGCGGTCTCAGTCCGTACCTCCGGCTCTGTGGAAGGCTCGGCGGTGATCGTGCTGACTTCCTCTGGAGGCATGACCACTGCTGCGGGAGAGCTGGAGGTATCGGTCATTTGTCCGCAGCCTGAGAGAAGGAGCGCTCCCAGGGAAAGTGTGAGTGCAGCTTTTTTCATATCAATCACTCCGTTTCAATAAAGACCAGGTCGTCCTTGACTATGGCCAGTTTACCTTTTGTTCCGTAAAGTAAGAAGGAATTCGGTGGTCCGTAGCCGGTGTACATTGATGTCTCAAAGTCTAAGCGTAAGGCCATGAGTTCACCGTCAATGAAGTACAGGATGTAATCGTTTATCATCCTGTCCCACAGGTGGTATGTCTTTTGGTTGTGGTGGTCGTAAACGGTTATATGCATATCACTTATTCCACTGCCATAAGCCTCACTGAGACACAGCTCCGGGTAGCCGTCGCCGTTTATGTCAGTGAAGTATGAATTGAATATCGTTATTGCAAAGCCGCCTTCAATGGTAGTTTCGGAGCCGTTTTCGGTGTAGTATATGCATTCATCACGCCAGGTAAAAACAGTGTTTGGAAATTCCGGAAGAGTCATGGTCATCTGGATGTCAGTGGGATAATTGCCTGATAATCGGTCAAACCACATCAGCGTTTCTTCGGTGGTAGCATCTGTTGTTTCCGGAGGAGCTGCTGTTGACGAAGTTGCTGCCTGAGTTGTAGTCACCGGAGCAGTTGTGGTATGTGTCTCATTTTTGATGCTGCTCTCCGGAGCTGAGTCCGTGTCAGGGGCAGCGGTAGTGACCGTTGTTGCGGCAGGGACGTAAACATTTGCTGCGGTAGTTACCGGAGACGCAGGAGCACTGCTCCCAACAGCTTTGAACGTTGTGGTCTCCTCCGGGCGCCTTGCGGTTACAGCCGCAGTTGTAGTTTTGTTTTCAGAAGGAGCTGTTCCGCTGACTGCCGCCGGAGCACTTGTTACCTTGCTCTGGACTGTAGTTGTCTCAGGCGGTGCGGTAGTGTCCGATGCTGCCGCTGTAATTGTTGTGGTTTCTTCGCTGCTGTTGTCCGGTACGTCGAAGTCCCTGCGGCTAAGCAGAAAGGTGCCGCCGGAAACTGCGCCAAAAAGCAGTACGAATGCCGCAGCCGCAGCCAGTATCTTATGCCATTTCGGACGGCGGTACGGCTCAACTCCTGAGACTGTACTGTTTATAACGTCCGCATTGTCAGCCGGACCGGAGGTCTCATTGGGCAATTCTGCCTCCCGGACCAAGTCGTCGTCTATCATGCCTATAGCCTCAAATAGTTTCATATCATTCATGGTAATACCCCTCTTTCTGTAAAAAGGTCTTCAGCTTTTTCCGGGTACGGAAGAGATATGTGGCAACTGTCTGTTCCTTCATTCCGTAACACTCCGCTATCCGGGCCAGTGAGTCGCCGTACCAGTACCGCCTGACGAACACCTTGCGGTGCTTTTCGTCCTGAGTCCTTAAAAAACGGCTTATCGCTCCTGCAAGCTCTTCTGCTGTGACTTCCCCGATAGTGTCGGCCGAGGCACACTCTGAAAGCTCCTCCAGAGGAACTGTGAGCTGGGAATTTCTTTTGTCAGCGGTGTTGTACCGCAGCTTGTCAAGAGCCTTGTTCCTGACTATCCTGCACAGGTAGGTGCGGAGGTCTGACGGGACTTCCGGAGGGATTCGGCCCCACATTTCATAATAGGCGGAATTCACGCATTCTTCGGCATCCTCGTGCTGAGAAAGGATGTTCATTGCAACATACTGGCATAGTCTGTCATATTTGTTTTTAAGCTCCGTCAAGGCAGAGCTGTCTCTGTCAAGGAAAAGTCTGATTATAGATGCATCGTCCATGAGTAAGCCTCCTTTCGTGAGGCGTTGAGGTCCTCTGTATATATAGACGTAATTTTCAGCGGGATATTTCAGTCTGAGAAAAATAAAAGCGGGTGTCTTTGCACCCGTTCACTTCATATAGCTATTCTGAGCAATGTCGATACTTTTTTCATTTAATATATTTATAATTATAACACGGGTCCGGTGAAGAGTCAACAAAAAATTATTCATATGATAAAAAATATTGTTGTAAATTTCGGGAAATCCCTTGATTTTCTTCTGGGGATGTGATATAATTAAGTGTCATTAAGCATCGTTTAATTTATTATTTAAGTGAAGGAGTGGAATATCATGAAATCATCTTTTTTCAGCACGGGACTTCTGAAAAAGACCGCCGCAGTCCTGTGCAGCGCTGTGCTTGCAGCCGCAGGTACCGGCGGATTCAGACCTGCACCCTCTGAGACTGCATACGGAGCTGACGTTTCCAGGAATGTTTCGGAGGAGATAGGTCTTGTGGGAAATCTGTTCAGCATTGCCGGAACAAATACTGCCGACCATGCCGCCCTCCAATGGGCGACCACCCTCCCGGCAGACAGCTTCACCCTCTGCCGCTCAACTGACCCGGATACCGGGTATGTGCCTATATACAGCGGAAAAGGCAGTTCATTCGAGGATGACGACATTGAGGTGGGGACGGAGTATTTCTATCAGTTAAAAGTTGAATCTGACGGAAAGGAATACTGCTCGTCGGTCAAGTCACTGGAACCCTGCACGCTTCCGGACGGTCTGAGCTCCTATGACAACCAGAAGGGCAGCAGCCTTGTGTACGATACCAGCGGCTTCAAGGTGGGGGACACCTACTACAGCTACTCCCTCAGGGCACACTCAGGTCAGAACGACATCTACCTTTCTGAGTCTGTCTCTTCTGACGGAAAGCGTTTCGGAAATGAACGTACTGTTGCGGATTCCTCACAGAATAGTGACCTTGCGAGCTGTAAGATAGAATCAGTCCACATAGAGTATGTGCCTGCCTCCAATAAGGTAGTTGTCTGGGCTCACTGGGAACAGCCAAGCGGCTACAACGACGGCAAGGCACTGGTAATAACAGGTACTCCCGGCGGTGAGTTCAAGGTACATCATGTGTACAATCCTCTGGGGATACAGGTACGTGATATGGCGATATTCTTTGACGACGACAATACCGGCTACCTTATAGCGGCTGCAAATAAGGAGAGGCAGGGAGCAAATGCAACTATCTACATCTTCCGCATGACTCCAGGCTATGACGATGTAACTGAGGTGGTAAAAACTCTTCATGAGAACCAGTACCGTGAATTTCCAAACCTTATAAAACGTGACGGTCACTACTTTCTGTTCACCTCACAGGCCGCAGGCTGGTACCCAAGCAGCGGTGCATATACTGTCACAGATGACCTTTATGGTGACTGGAGCGAGCTAAGGCCTATCGGAAACACCTCCACGTTCTCATCCCAGTCCGGCTGGATAGTCAACCTGAAGGACAGGAACTACCTCATGCACGCTTATCGCTGGCTGAGAGCCTCCACAACAAGCGGAACGACGCTCTGTCCGCTGTATTTCGACAACGGCTTTGCCTTCTATGACTACTACCCCTCTTTCCTGTACAGCACCCGTACCGGCGACCTCTATCCGGTACAGCAGGGGGAGCTCCTCTCACAGGACAAGCCTGCTGCCGCCTCCCTTGCTGCAAAGAACGGTCAGTCCGCAGCACAGGCAGTTGACGGCTCCTATCAGACTTCGTTCACAGCTATAGGCGACTATAAGAAGTGGCCGTTCTATATTGAGATAGACCTTCAGGATGTATGCGACCTGGCCAATATCCAGACTTCCTGGTACATCTGCAAGGGCTCAGAGGGATATTATACCTACACAGTTGAGGGCAGTATCGACGGAGTGAACTGGAACACCATACTTGACCACACTGACAAGAACAGTGAGGAGGTCAGCAAGACCTACGGATTTAACAGTGATATGCTCTCAGGCCGTGCAAGGTATGTAAGACTGAATGTAATGAATGCGACTCTCCAGAACAATCCCAACAACAACTGGTACACTCCGACGGTGTACGAGGTCAAGGTGTTCGGTACTCCTGTCTCAAAGGGCACCGCACCTCTGCCGGCAGTCTCATATGACTTTGAGAAGTCCTCAGGCGGCAGGGTCACTGACATTACAGGAAACGGAGGAGACCTTATACTCAACGGCAATGCCGCAGTTGCAGCAGACCCGGCAGCCGGAAATATCCTCAGACTCGACGGCTCTGACGGCAGCTATGCTCAGCTTCCGGACGGACTTCTGGACGGCTGCACAGGCTATACTGTTGTAATGGATGCAAAGTCGGGGTCCTCATGGGATTTCTTTACATTTGCAACAGGACAGGACAACGGGAAGTACGCCTTCTTTAAAATAGCATGGGACCACTTCCGTTTCAGTACCACTGTAGACACATGGCGTGGTGAGAGCGGTCTCAGATATGACCTTGACGGCTCCCAGTGGCACAGGTACGTTCTTGTTGTCAACGGCGGAGAGGCTGCTCTGTATATCGACGGAAGGAAAGCAGCAGTTACCACGGAGCTTACGACAATGGCCGCTGACATGGGCACAGGTATGAAAGGCTATATCGGAAAGTCCTTCTACGGGGAGGATGTATATTTCACAGGAGACATAGACGACCTTTCGGTGTACCGTCAGGCACTTTCTCCAGATGAGGTCAGCAGTCTGTTCGCTGTAAGGGGAGATGTAAACAGTGACGGGATGTTCTCCATAGCAGACGTTGTGCTGATGCAGAGGTATCTTCTCGGAGATGACATCCTTGCGGGCTTCTCCGCCGGAGACATGGACGGCGACGGAAGAATTGACGGTTTTGACCTTGCACTGATGCGAGGTGAGCTTATAGGATAAAAATAAAAAGGCGCCGGTACTCAGTACTCGACGCCTTTTCTTGCTCTTATGCCTTTTTCGTATGGGTGCCGTACAGCCTCGATTTTGCTGATATAGTCGGCATTTTCCAGAAAGACCGGGTCCGGGTCACGGCCTGTCAGGATGAGCTCTGCCTTGTTCTTGTGGGAGAGTATGAGGTCAGAAGCAAGTTCACGGTCAAGGAGCCCCAGCCGGTAGGCTGCGGCAAATTCGTCCAGTATGATCATATCGGCAGAGCCTTCTGTCAGCTCCTTTTCAACGGCTCTGAGCAGACCTTCCTGGACCTTGCGGAGGTCAGCTTTTTCCTCCTCGCTCATATGGAAAACAAATTTCCGGCAGCCGTCAGACATAACTTTTATGCCCAGCTTTTCAAGCTGGCTTATCTCAGAGGAGGAGCCGTCTTTAAGAAATTGCACGAAGATGACCTGCATCCCGGCACCGGCGGCACGTACAGCGGAACCAGCGGCGGCAGAGGTCTTGCCCTTGCCGTTGCCGCAGAAGATTTGAAGCATAGCTATCACTCCTTTAAAAATCATTATTTAAGGCAACACCGCTTTTGTGCGGTATTGCCTTAATTGTAACATATAAATGGAAATTTTTCAAGCCGGTTATTGACAATTAAATCACAAAGTTATATAATAGGTTACTGGAGGTATGGATATGGCAGTTATTTTTTTCGATATAGACGGTACTCTGGTAACTGAGGACGAGCGTGCACTCATCCCTGAGAGTACAAGAGAGGCTATCGCTGAGACAAGAAAAAGAGGAAATCTCACTTTTATAAACAGCGGCCGGACACGTTTCAATATCAGTCCTAAGGTGAAGGAACTCGGCTTTGACGGTTACCTTCTTGGATGCGGCACGTACATCGAGTACAACGGAGAGGTGTTATTCTCCAGTACGCTTGGAAAGGCCTTCTGCCGCAAGGTGGCCGGACTTATGCGGAGGTGTAATATCACTCCGGTCTATGAGCACAGAGACGGCTACTTTTTCGATGACAAATGCCCGACCACCGAAGGTCTCAGGTACTTTATGGATGTGTTCGTGGACTCCGGAATAGATGTCACAGGAAGGGTGGAGGATGAAGGCTTCATCTTTGATAAGTTCGTTGTATGGAAAAATGATGAGACTGATTTTGAGCTATTCCGCCGTGAGATAAGTCCTTATTTTGATATAATCGACAGAGGAGGCGGATTCTACGAGAATGTCCCTCTCGGATTTTCTAAGGCAACAGCCATTGACAGAGTGCTGAAAAAGATAGGTGTTCCCATAGAGGAGGCCTATGCTATCGGAGACAGCATGAACGACCTGCCAATGCTGAAAGCTGTTCCCAACAGCATCGCCATGGGAGGAGCAGAGCGGATATATCCCTATGTTTCCTACATAACCACTCCTATCGAGGAGGACGGCATAGCCAATGCGCTGAAGCATTTCGGTCTCATATAAAAAGAAAAGCTCCTGCAATATGCAGGAGCTTTCGTTTTGCTTATTTAGCCTTAGTCGGGTCAAGGGTAGATACCTGCTCGAGGAGGAACTTCTGGATGAGAAGTGCATCGTTAACAGTAATACCGCTTGTTTCGTTTTCGTAAACGTTAGCGTTCTTCTGGCCCTTTTCTGTGATGTGGTCCTTGTTTGAACCTGTGAGACCGTACTCATCGCTGTTTGCAAGAGACTGCATAACGAGTACAACGTCGTTCATCTTGACTTCACCGTTGCAGTCAGCGTCGCCCCAGAGTATAGCAGAGGTATCAGCATTATCAACTGTTGTGCCGTCAGGCTCTACGCCCCAAACGAGCTGGTCGTCAGCGTAAAGGGTTATCTTGTCGGTGATAGCTGCTGCTTCGTTTACGTCGGCGAAGGATACGAGGTCAGCGTAGCTGTAGTCGTTCTTGGAATCCCAGAGGACATCATCATAGGTCTCAAGGTCCTGCTTGTAGCCAAGTGCGAACTGGAATACACGGCTGCCGTAGAAGTCGCAGTTGAGCCACTGCATCTCAACGTAGTATGTGCCGTTGTCGTCGTACTTGAAAGGTCCGGAGAAATTAACAGCGTTTTGCTCGTTGGAGTAGCCCTTCTCCTGGTCGTAGTCGATGCGGTAGAAGATGTACTGGTCGGGGTCATATCCCTGGTCGATGAGCTCCTTGATATTGAAGTAATATCTTGCCTTGAGGTTGCTCTCAAAACGAGGAGGATTGATAGTTCTGTTGTAAACTACGACTTTGAGCTGAACGCTGCCGTCCTGCTCCTGGTTCTTTCCGCCTGCACAGTAGAGGCCTACGGGAAGGGGATTTCCGTCGAAGTCTATCTGGTCGTAACCGGCCTTGGCATTCTCGGACATATTGAAATCGGGATTGATGTGGTTATCCTTTTCATACTCCTTGCCCTTTGCGCCGTAGAAGTGGTAAAGTCCGGCAAGGTCGCCGCAGAATCCTGCGTTGTAGTCGTCGGTAACTTCGTTGTAGATGTAGTCCTTTGTCTCGTCGTGGTGGTAGTCTTTAAGGTCAGGACCGCCGACGAGAGCACCCCAGAGGGTGTGTACCTGGTTGACCTGGAGCTCCTGGCTCTGCTTGTCGTTACAGTGTGAAGCACGGTGGTGAGGCTGTGTAGCGTAGCTGTTGCCGTAGCCTACCTCGTAAGCGTAACCCATGGGGTTCTTTCCGAGAATGTACTCCATCTGAGCCTTAGCCCAGGGGAGGAATGTATCGTCGCCTGTAGTTTTAGCATATACACAAGCGCAGAGGCCTGCTGCTGTGTTATAACGTGCGGAACCGTAACCGGAAACAACTGCCCAGCCCTTGGGAGACTTAGCGATGAAGTCGCCGCTTGTTTCGCTTATGGGGAGGTCAGGTATCTCGTCGCAGGTCATAGGAGTGTTCCAGAGGAAGTCGTCCATGCCGAAGTACTTGTGGCCGTGTACAGGCTCATAACCCCAGTCAGAGCAGTCTACGTTCGCAGCGCAGCCTGACCAGTATTCGAGGTTGTAGCGGAAGATGTACCAGTCACGGGCAGTGTTGGTAACAGGAGCCAGTTTAGCGAAAACTCCGCCCCATACAGTATCCCAGCAGTGCACCCAGATGTTCTGCCAGCAGTTGCCTGTATCAGTGATGATACGCTTCATATAGCCGGTGTAGGGGTGAGCACCCTTGGCATTTGTAGTTGTCTCATCAACGTCTATGATAGCTCTGATGTACTTGTCATAGGCAGCATCCTTCTGTGTCTCGTCCTCTGCAACAGCAGCATAGTAGAGCCATACAGCAGCCCATGAGAGCTCATCGTAGTCATAGCTGGAGTGATAGAAACCGCCGTCGTAGCCGAGGACCAGTGAGCTTGGTGTTGAACCGGGCTCCCAGACTTCCTGGTGAGTAGCAACAGCGAATTCATAGAGAGCTCTTGCGTACTTGAGGTTCTCAGCAGCGTACTCAGGGTCGGTATCCTTGAAGTTGAGGTAGTTTATAGCAAGTGATGCAGATGCACCGGCACACTGGTCAGGGGCAGGCATCTCAGTTGTAGCGAAGTAAGCGGGACGCTTTACAGCACAGCTTGAAGAAGCAACTACGGTGTTGTCCACCTGGAGCTCAGGAGCGCACCAGTAGTTGTGGTCGTTATTACCCTCACCGACCTGGTAGCAGTAAGCGACAACGTTTCCGTCGTCATCGAGGAAGGTAGCCTTCATGAAGTAGTCATTTATCCAGCGCATCTCGTCCTCGACGTGTTTCTGGAGACCCATTTCAATGTAGTCCTCACGGAACTCATAGTAGCCCCAGCCTACAGTAGATGCGGAGTAGCTTCCGGGGAGACCGAACTTAACGTGGTCGCCGGCATCGTGCCAGCCGCCGGTAAGGTCAAGAGTGCCGTTTCCGTCGGGGTCGAGGTACTTGCGGTTGGCATCTATGAACTCCTGGGACATGGTAACGCCCTCATAGAGACCTTCAGCAGCACTGAGACCGCCGTCGCCGTCGCCCTCGCCAATGGGCTGTTTATCCTCTTTTTCCTCCTGCTTCTCGCCGTTTGTAGAACCGTCGTTAGCGGATTCGCCGTAGAGCTCAGGCATAGGATTGAGAGGCTGGAGAGGGATCTCAGCATCCTTGACATGGCAGTTTCCACGCCATGAGTAATAGCCGTCGTCAGCTACCTCATCACCGCACTTATTGGCATCATAAAAGCAGAGTGCCAACTGGAGTGCCTCAGCAAAGTTGTCATAATTGTTCGGGTTTTCAGGATCGATAACTGCGGCATTTGCCGTAAATGCCGGAGCACTGAAAGTGAGGAGCATTGCTGCGGATGAGACTGCCGCAACAGTTTTCTTCAGAAATCCTGTCTTGTTCATTCAGACACGTTCCTTTCTATATAAAAAATTTATACCTCATTATGACTGACGGGACTTTCCGGCAAGTCTCTCGAACACCATTTCATATCCGTCGTTGCCGTCCTTGAGGGAGCGGTTCACACGGCTGATAGTAGCAGTACTCGCACCTGTCTCGGTGACAATGCTGTTGTAGACTCTGTGCTCGTCGAGGAGCTTAGCCACCTGTAGCCTCTGGGCAAAGGCCTTGAGCTCGATGCTGGTGCAGAGGTCATCGAAGAACTTGTAGCAGTCGTCAACAGTTTCGAGTGTAAGGATGGCCTCAAAAAGGAGGTCCATACTGTCGGATCTGATCTTGTCAATCATAATAATACTCCAATCTGCCATAAAGGCGTAAGGTTAAATCAATTTTACACTTTACATTTTAACACATTATTACGCAAAAGTAAAGGACTTTTGAAAATAAATAATTAAAAAATAATGAATAACATTTGAACGTCTTACACCTTTTAGTATATGATAGCACAATCTAAACAAAAAGTAAAGAAAAAATTGGGATGTTCGCAAAATTTGGCTGATATGCATAATGAGGAGCAAATTTTTGTGGGTAATCTAACTTAAAGATGACTTAACTATCAGCTTAAATTATACAGGCTTAAATCAGCGGACAGTTACCACTTGCATTTTTATGTAATATATAGTATAATAGTAATGCCGGACTTGCCGGCAGCGAAAGGATAAAACAGAAATGTGGTGAACTTATGGAACAGACCATCAAAAGTGATAAAAATACAGAAAAGGGCAATATCTTATATACTGTGGCCATGAGGGGACTTGTTGCATTCCCGAAAATGGTCATGCATTTCGACGTCTCCCGTGAGAAGTCGGTAAAGGCTATCGAAAAGGCACTGAAGGAGGACGGCAAGCTCTTCCTGGTGACTCAGCATGAGGCCTACGTGGATGACCCTAAGTCCTCCGACCTCTATAAAGTAGGTGTTGTTGCTGAGATAAAGCAGGTGCTCAAGCTCCCGGACAACATCATGAAGGTGCTGGTGGAAGGCGAATACAAGGCAAATCTTGTCCGCCTCATAGACGACGGCGAGGCTCTCAGAGCCGAGATAAAGCGAAGTCCTACCTACTCCAGAGCAAAGTACGATGAGGTGGAGGCTGAGGCTCTCATGCGCTCCGTCAAGGACGTTTTTGAGCGGTATTCCTCGTTCTTTCCTCGTATGCCAAAGGAGCTCCTGACTTCTGTCATGACTCAGGACTCTCCTATAAAGCTCTTCGAGGCTGTTACCTTCAACTGCAACCTCAACTACCGTGACAAGCAGACTCTTCTGGAGGAGTCCAACATAATCAACAAGCTCTCAGTGCTCTTTGCCTGCCTGACTTCCGAGGTGGAGATACTGGAGCTGGAAAACCTCATAAATGAGCAGACCAAGAACAGCATCGACAAGGGCCAGAAGGAGTTCTACCTCCGTGAGCAGCTCAGGGTCATACAGGAGCAGCTCGGTGAGGATGAGGGTGATGACGCTTTCAGCTACATAAACGATATAATGGACCTTAAAATTGACGAGAAAAGCAAGGAAAAGCTGCTGAAGGAGGCTGACAAGCTCACAAAGCTGCCGCCGTCCTCCCAGGAGGCCTTCGTAATAAAGAACTACCTCGACACTGTCCTTGACCTTCCGTGGGGCAAGTTCACAAAGTCCAAAATGTCTGTTGAAAAGGCTGAGTCCATTCTTGAAAAAGATCACTACGGTCTGAAAAAGGTCAAGGAGCGCATCCTGGAATTCCTTGCCGTACATATACTCAACCCCGACATCAAGGGACAGATAATCTGCCTGGCAGGCCCTCCCGGCATCGGTAAAACTTCTATCGCCAAGTCTATAGCCAAGGCAATGGGCAGGAAGTACGCAAGAGTCTCGCTGGGCGGAGTACGTGATGAGGCCGATATAAGAGGTCACAGAAAGACCTATGAAGGCGCTATGCACGGACGTATACGAACTGCGCTCCAGCAGACAGGCTCCGCAGCCAACACAGAGACCTT
>ODAI013531426.1_pt1 | contig 16772 bp, 14 predicted proteins | sample 1539321 | NCBI WGS metagenome assembly ODAI01 (sample SAMN02144231, study PRJEB22623) | gut metagenome | biome: sheep rumen | host: Ovis aries | place: New Zealand | reverse complement strand
GGCTGTTACAATTACCGCTACAAGCGTAGATAATCAAAAGGCTACTTGTAAAGTTACTGTAACATCGGATAGCGGCGGAGGAGATGACCCGATAAAAGAAAAGCCCGCCTATTTCGTGGAAAGAGTTACTTCTTACACCGATGTTGAAGAAGGGCATAATATTCCTTCAGGTGTGGTAGGACGGGTTGTTTATGAAAGAGGTGAGGACCCCAAATATCTTCTTTCAATCACTCAGTACGGTGTTGATGGTATGACTTTAAAGACAGAGTACACCAATTCGGGACAATACCAGTATGGTGTTTATACATACTGCAATAATAGTACTTTTGTTGGTGCAAAAGATACTACGATATACCTCGATGATGCAAGGCTTTATACCAAAGAGATTAGGAGTAGTTTTTCTAAGTCTGTATTTGAGTATGACGCTGATAATCGTCTAATTTCGTCTGTTATATATGTGGCTGGAGAGAAGAATCAGGAATGGCATTATAAATATGAGGCCGGATACCGGTACGGGAATGGAATATATTATGGAGAGAATGAGGAGCTAATGAGGGACACAATTGAATTTAATGGTTTGTCATATGATTTTAGGACTGCAAAGAGGCAAGTGACAATCTTTGAAAATTTGGAAAAAGGAACATATTCACGTAGCGAATATGTTTATCAATACGAGGGGGGACGTAAGAAATCGTGTACTTATAGGACTTACAGCAATAACAAGGGAGTCGAGACAGAAAACATATACTATAGTACATTCACATGGTATAATAATTGGGATTATACAGAAACGACAGTTTACGACTTCTACACATGTGAAACAACATATAGGTATAGACAATAACTATTTTTTTGTAACTTCATGCGACCGCTGACTCGTGACGAGTTAGCGGTTTTTCTTTGTCTTCTACCTACGGTCTGCCTCTTTCTGCTACGTTTGTTCGCCCTGTCTAAACAGCTTCTTATATTCTCTCAAAAATCGCCATGTAACCCGATATGAATGAAAATTTTTGCTGTCCGGTAAAACTTTTTTTCTCGCTATAAAATTAGGCTGAAGCCCTCTGTTGGGTTTCAGCCTTTTTTGTTTCCTTTGTTTTTACCATAAAACCTTAGTAACATGTGCAAAGATAGCAATTTTACTGGACAGCAATAGTATGAAATAATATTTGTTTTTGTAAAAATTTACTCACCATTTTAAACGAAATAAAGGTGCGCAATTTTGCGCACCTTTATTTCGTTTTCGTCATTGCTCTCGCTATCCTCCGAAGTTACCTTCGGTGACTTCTTGTGCGCTCGGCAATGCCTGAAAACTGCGTTTTCGTCATTGCTCTCGCTAGCCGCCGAAGTTGTCGAAGCGGATGTCTTCGTCTTCGACTCCGAGAGAGTGGAGCAGGTCGAGCACCGTCTTAGCCATCATCGGAGGTCCGCAAAGGTAGTACTCAACGTCTTCGGGCGCTTCGTGCTGTTTGAGGTATGTGTCTCCCATGACCGGTGCTATGAATCCCGGTGTGTATTTTACTCCCATGGCATCGGCTTTGGGGTCGGGGCGGTCAAGGGCGAGGTGGAAGTGGAAGTTGGGATATTCTTTCTCGAGTTCGAGGAAGTCGTCCATGAAGAATACTTCGTCAATACCTCGTGCTCCGTAGAAGTAGTGCATCTCGCGGTCGCGAGTGTGCAGTGTCTTAAGCATATGCATGATTTGTGCGCGCAGGGGTGCCATACCGGCGCCGCCGCCTACCCATATCATCTCTTTCTTGCTGTCGAATACCGGGTGGAAATCGCCGTAAGGTCCTGACATAATGACTTTATCGCCGGGTTTGAGCGAGAAGATATATGTTGATGCTATGCCGCAGGGCACGTCCATAAATCCGGGTCCTTGGTCTTTGGGTTTGAAGGGTGGTGTGGCGATACGCACGGTGAGTGTGATGATGTCGCCTTCATCGGGGTAGTTGGCCATAGAATAGGCTCGGATGGTTGGTGTGTCGTTTTTCTGGTGCAAGTTGAAAATACCGAATTTCTCCCATGTTGGTACGTATAGGTCACCGATGAGTTCGCGGTCGAAGTCGGCATAGTTGATGTCGTATGTTGGTATCTTGATTTGCGCGTAGGAACCGGGTATGAAGTCCATGTGTTCTCCGGGAGGCAGGGCAACTTTGAATTCTTTGATGAATGATGCCACGTTGCGGTTGCTGATAACCGTGCATTCCCATTCTTTGACACCGAGTACTGACTCCGGAACTTTGATTTCGAGGTCTTCCTTGACTTTGACTTGGCAGCCCAGACGCCAATGGTCTTTTTGCTGTTTGCGGTTGAAATGTACTGTTTCTGTAGGCAGTATTTCTCCGCCTCCTTTGATTACTTGGCATTTGCATTGTCCGCATGAGCCTTTACCTCCGCATGCCGATGGCAGGAAAACACCGGCATTGGCCAGTGAGCCCAGCAGGGTGCCACCGGCGGGTATCTCAACCTCTTTGTCAGCGTTGATAGTAACTTTGACATTGCCACTTGCCACGAGGTAGCGCTTTGCCACTAGCAGCACTACTACCAAGAGCAATATGACAATAAGAAATACTATTACTGACGTTATTATTGCTGTAGTATTCATATCTGTTTATTAAGTGTTTAGAGTTGTAAGGTTAAAGGTTAAGTCCGCTGAAGCACATGAATGCCATAGCCATCAGTCCGGTGGTGATAAATGTGATACCGAGTCCTTTGAGAGGTTGTGGCACGTCGTTATATTCCATTTTTTCGCGTATTGCTGCCAGTCCTACTATCGCCAGCAGCCATCCTAAGCCAGATCCGAGGGCGTATGCCAGCACGTCCCAGATATTGTTCAGGGCCTTGGGGTCAAGGGCGTCGAGTGTTATGCGCTGTTGCATGAACAGGCTTGCGCCCATGATGGCGCAGTTGACGGCTATCAGGGGCAGGAAAATACCCAGTGAGGCATAGAGCGAGGGGCTGAATTTCTCAACGAACATCTCCACTATCTGCACTATGGCGGCTATCACGGCTATGAAGAGTATAAAGCTCAGGTAGCTCAGGTTCACTGTGGCAAAACTTTCGCCGAGCCATGCCAAGGCTCCTTCGCGAAGTACGTACTGGTAGAGCAGGTAGTTGACGGGCAGGGTTACGAGCAACACGAAAGTTACCGCGGCGCCGAGTCCCAGACTTGTCTTCACGTTCTTTGACACGGCAAGGTAGGAGCACATGCCAAGGAAGAACGCGAATATCATGTTATCCACAAATATCGAGCGGAAAAATAATGTCAGTGTATGTTCCATAGTTATTGCAGATCTTTATTGATTGAACGATGAACCCATATTATGCATCCCACGATGATTAGCGCCATGGGTGGCATGAGCATAAGTCCGTTATTGACATATCCGGGTATGTAGCCCAAAATCTGTATTCCGAACAGGCTTCCGGCTCCGAATAGTTCGCGGAAGAAAGCCACGATGATAAGTATTATCGCATAGCCCAATCCATTACCCACGCCGTCAAGGAATGAGTCCCAAGGTCCGTTGCTCATAGCGAAGGCCTCGAGGCGTCCCATGAGGATGCAGTTGGTGATGATAAGTCCGATATAGACTGATAGTTGTACGCTTACGTCGTATGCGAAAGCTTTGAGGATTTCGCTCACGATTGTCACCAAGGCTGCCACCACAACAAGTTGTACAATGATACGGATACGCATAGGTATTGTGTTGCGCAGCAATGATATTACAACGTTGCTCAACGCCACGATGATGGTCACCGAGATACCCATCACTATTGCCGGTTCGAGTTGCGCCGTTACCGCCAATGCCGAGCAGATACCAAGAACCTGCACTATGACAGGGTTATTGAGGCTCAATGGGCCTAATAGTACTTCTTTGGTTTTATCTGATAATTTCATAGTCGCTGTGATTAAAGGTTAGGTTGTTCTATTGTTTCTATATATTCCATCATAGGCTCTTCTGCTTGCTCATCAGCATTTTGAACGCTGTGTGTCAGGAAAGCTTTGTACTGTCCGAGGCTGTTGAGTAGCATAGTTTCTACACCTTTTGATGTTATCGTTGCACCCGATAGGGCGTCGATGTGTTCCTGACCTTCTGCGGGAGCTCCATTTTTGGTGATTGCTACGCTGACGAACTCGCCGTTCTCGTTTAAGATGTGCTTGCCCGCGAATTGCTGTTGGAATTTAGGGTTCTTGATTTCAGCTCCCAATCCCGGGGTTTCGCTTTCGTGGTTGAAATACGCGCCATAGATAGTGTTGAGGTCTTCATCAAGAGCTATGTAGCCCCAGATACCTCCCCATAGTCCCGCGCCTGTCACGGGGAATACATATTTTGTGGTGTTATCAACCTTGGCGATAAATACCGGTAACTGGCGTTCTTCGAGAGGCATGGCAGCCTGCTTCTTGATGTCGAGGCGGAAGGCTTGGTCTTTGTCGGTGACGAGTGTGGCGCCTTTGCTGTTTAGTATTACGCCGTCTTCAACAATCTGGTCGTAGAACTGTGCGGCGTCTTGACCTTTGAGGTCCACGTTGAGAGCGCTGAGTATTTGTTTCTGCTTATCGAGCGCTACATTGGCGTCTTGGCGACTTTTCAGGGAACCCGAGGTGAATGCCAAGAGCAGAGCGACGATGACGACCATCACAATGGCATACACTATGGTGTACACATTGCTGTTAGTGTTCAATTGTTTTTGTTCCATAGTGTTGGTTGTTATTTAGTTGTTAAACGTTGTTGTCTGCGGCTGATGTTGCGTTGCACCACGCAGTAGTCGATGAGCGGTGCGAAGGCATTCATGAGCAGTATGGCGAGCATCATTCCCTCGGGGTATCCGGGGTTAAGAACGCGTATCACGATAGCCATCATGCCTATGAGCAGTCCGTAGATGTATTTACCTGTTTCTGTGCGTGCCGAAGTCACGGGGTCAGTAGCCATAAATACCGCTCCAAAGCAGAATCCGCCGAGCGTGAGGTGCATATACCATGGCAGGTGCGCCGCAGCCGTGTCAGGTCCGAAGTGGTTAAAGAGCAGTGCCGTGACAGCGCCTCCTACGAATACACTGCACATTGTTTTCCAGCTTGCAACGCCCGTTATCAGCAGCAGGCATGCTCCGAGTGCTATAGCCCATACGCATGTCTCGCCTACTGAGCCGGGGTAGAGTCCGTTGAGGGCATCAATGAGCGACATATCCGAGCCCACGATATTATGAAGCGTAATGTCGGCGCTTTGTGCTGTGCCCACCTGTCCGAGAGGTGTGGCTCCCGAATAGGCGTCAACAGTCGGTATTCCGCCGTTCCAACCCCATGTGCCGTCGGTGCGGACAAATACCTGATCGCCGGACATCTTGGTGGGGTAGGCGAAGAATAGGAAAGCACGGGTGATTAGCGCCACGTTGAATATGTTATAGCCTGTGCCGCCGAAAACTTCTTTGGCGAATATCACCGCAAATGCCGTAGCCACAGCCACCATCCATAGCGGTGTGTCGATAGGTACTATCAGGGGAATGATGAATCCCGTAACGAGAAAGCCTTCTTGTATTTCCTCGTGTTTCCATTGTGCCACAGTGAATTCTATGCCCAGACCTACTACATAGCTCACAATGATTAGCGGCAGCACGGCTAGCAGTCCGAATGCGAATGTCTCCCAGAAACCTGCTTGCTGACCTGTGGCAAGGAAGTGCTGATAACCCACGTTATACATGCCGAAGAGCATAGCCGGCACCAGGGCGAGCACCACCATTATCATGGTGCGTTTCGAGTCTGTGGCGTCATGAATTTGCGCTCCTAACTTTTTAGCGGTGGTATTGGGCACCAGCAGGAACGTCTTGAAGCCGTCGAAGAGCGAATGGAAGGCATGGAGTTTGCCTCCTTCGTTGAATGAGGGCTCTATTTTTTCTACTATTTCATGTATTTTCATAACACTCATGTTTATTTATTCAAGTTCTTTACGCATATTGTCCAGCGCCTGACGTACGATGGCTTGCAGAGGCATCTTGGATGTGCATGCGAATTCCGCCAGTGCGAAGTCTTCGGGCGCCACTTCGTAGGCACCAAGGGCTTCCATCTTATCGATATTGCCGGCTATCATGGCTTTAATAAGATATTCGGCATAGATGTCCATGGGGAGCATCTTGTCGTATTCGCCGGACATGATGATAGCTCTTCTGCCACCGAGTACGCGAGCGTCCCAATCGTAATGGAAAGTTTTGCTGATAAAGTTTGTCAGTGGCGCGAGGAAGAGACGTGTTGTCGAGAATTTATGGATACGAGGCATAGCCCAGCCCAATATCTCGTGCGTCTCGCTACCATCGTCGATGACCGAAATCTGGTAGGCGAAAGGCGATAGTGTCTCATCCTGATCCAACTTCTGACCGCTCAATACGTTGCCGGCGATGCAGCGTAGTGGCTTATCGGTGCTGACATTGTCCTTGACGATATTATCAAGTGCGGCGCCTGAAATATAATTATAGTATTGTGGATTTTTTACTTCAGGACCTGTTAGGGCTATCACGCGGTGCATATCCACCTTTCCGGTGAGCATTAGTCGCCCGATGAGAGCCACATCGGCGATGTTGACGACAACCACCGTTTCGCCCTTGTTCACGGGGGCTATGTGGTTGATTTGTACGCTGACATTGCCTGCGGGGTGGGGACCGTCGAAGGTGTGATACTCAACATTGTTCATGTTGTTGAACGTGCTTTGCTCATGACGTGCGCTGACGGAGAGGTGTACCTTCTTGCCGGTCAGTTTGGCGAGCGCGTCAAAACCTGCCTGTAGTTCTTTCTGTTGCCCTTGTAGTGTAAAGTTGTAGTCGGGCGCGAGAGGCGCGCTGTCAAATGCCGATACGAAAACATCGCGGATGTCTTTGCAGGGGTCGGCAATAACATCATAGGGACGTTGACGCAGCAGCGACCATAGACCACTTTGAAGCAAAAGAGTTTTGACATCAAGTGCTGTGTCAAAAGTCTTGTAATCTTGCTGAACATCAGCTGTGATGTTGATACTGAGAACCTTACGGCGCTCGCCACGCACTACGGCTTTGACAACACCGCTCACGGGCGATACCACGTTCAGCGACTCGAACTTCTTGTCGTGAAACAAAGCATCACCGGCTTTGACGATGTCGCCCTCATGCACCACAACCTTTGGGGTGAGTCCGTGGTAATGAGCCGGTAGGACCGAAAATTCGCTACCCAGAGCCACATCAACCACTTTCTGACTCGCGCAGCCGGAAATGGATATGTCCAGACCGCGCTTGAGGGAAATCTTGTTTGACATAAAATTATATTGCTGTTATTTCAAATTTTCAACAAAACGAGTGTTCACTCGTGTGCTTAATATCTTGCAAAGATAGCAATTTTATACCATACGACAAAGACTTATGCCGCTAATTAAGGATTTTTTTCCGCAAATGGCGCTGCAAAGCGTTTCTGTTAACATCAGCACTACGATTTTTATGTCTTTATCATTTTTTTTCGTAACTTTGTGGATTAGTGACAGCAGAGAGAGGACAGAAATAGTGAATTGTAAAAAAGTTAAATCATTAAATACTTAATTATCAGAATACTATCATGACTTATCATTATGATTTTCTTGTTATAGGTGCCGGAATAGCCGGTATGAGTTATGCTCTTAAAGTGGCGCATAGAGGTAAAGTGGCCCTTGTTTGTAAGACCACTCTTGACGAAGCCAATACCAAATTCGCTCAAGGCGGTGTGGCATCGGTTACCAACCTCGAAGTTGATGATTTTGAGAAACATATCAGCGACACTATGATAGCCGGTGATTATATTTCCGACCCCGAGGCGGTACGCAAGGTTGTTACCGAGGCTCCGGCTCAGATACGTCAGCTTGTGGAGTGGGGCGTGAATTTTGATCGCAAGGCTGACGGCACTTTTGACCTGCATCGCGAAGGCGGGCATAGCGAGTTCCGTATCCTGCACCATGCCGATGACACGGGCGCCGAGATACAGCGGGGACTGATGGCGGCGGTGCGCCAACATCCTAACATAGACATCTTTGAGAACCATTTCGCCGTGGAAATCATCACGCAGCACCACCTCGGAGTGCGCGTCACGCACCGCACTCCTGACCTTGAATGTTACGGAGCCTATATCCTGAATCCCGACACGCAGAAGATTGACACCTATCTTTCCAAGGTTACTTTGATGGCAACGGGCGGCACGGGAGCCGTGTACCTCACCACCACTAATCCCAATATCGCTACCGGTGATGGCATAGCCATGGTTCACCGCGCCAAGGGTAAGATACAAGACATGGAATTCGTGCAGTTCCACCCCACGGCACTCTATAATCCCGCCGAGACGCATCCGGCATACCTCATCACCGAGGCCATGCGTGGCTACGGAGGAATACTGCGTTTGCCATCGGGTGAGGAATTCATGCAAAAGTATGACGAACGTCTCTCGCTGGCTCCGCGAGACATCGTGGCAAGGGCTATTGACAATGAGATGAAAATCCATGCTTTGGATCACGTATGCCTTGATGTTACGCATAAGGACCCCGAAGAGACAAAACACCACTTCCCGAATATCTATGCCAAATGTCTCTCAATAGGTATTGATATCACCAAGGACTACATTCCCGTGGTACCCTGCGCCCATTATATGTGCGGCGGCATCAAGGTCAACCTTGACGCCGAGAGCAGTATCCACCGCCTCTATGCCGTGGGCGAATGTTCGTGCACAGGACTGCACGGTGGTAACCGCTTAGCATCCAATTCGTTGATAGAGGCCGTCGTGTATGCAGATGCCGCCGCTAAACATTCGTTATCGGTAATTGATGGTTACAGCTTTAACGATAAAGTTCCGGCATGGAATGATGAAGGCACCATGACAAACGAGGAGCAGGTGCTCATAAGTCAGGACATGAAAGAGGTTGAACAGGTGATGTCAACATACGTAGGCATCGTGCGTAGCGACCTTCGTCTGCGCCGTGCATGGGAACGACTCGACCTGCTGTACGAAGAAACAGAAGACCTCTTCAAACGCGTCAAAGCTACTGCCGATATCTGCCAACTGCGTAATATGATTAATGTCGGATACCTGATTACCCGCAGCGCTCTGGAGCGCAAAGAAAGCCGCGGATTGCACTACACCATTGATTACCCGCATGCCAAATGAACAAGACGCATGGAGCTAAAAGTAAAGTTTCTTCTCCCCTTTCTTCGACAGGGGAGAAGTGGGTGCGTACGTATATGGATGTTACCATTTCTGCTGCATGCGAAACTTAAATAAATAGGTAAGAATGAAAGAAAATACTGACATCGCCAATACAGACTTTATCGTTGTTGAATCAACCGATAATTTGTTTAATGACACTTGTCAAATCATTGACAAGGCCAGAGGCGTAGCCTATCATGTTGCAAATATGGTTCTTGTTCAGCGAAATTGGTTGCTCGGACAGCGTATAGCCAACGAAGAATTAAAAGGAGAAGACAGAGCAAAATATGGCAAACAGATAATTGAAAGGTTGGCATTACAGCTGACAAATCAATATGGAAAGGGATTTGACTTCAGCGCTCTTTATAAATATCTGAAGTTCTATCGTATGTTTCCAGACATTTTGGACTCAGTGAGTACAAAATCACGTTTTATTCTCTCTTGGACACACTTCAACGGCAGCGAGCAACTCTTTGCCGCCAAATATCTGACATATTTGCCGACAAAAGAAGAGCTTCGGCGTGAAATAGAGCAGCAAAAACAACTGTTTCTATTGCAGCAAGAAGAAAAACGGAATGATGGAAACTAAACTGCAATACGTGCCACTTGGGGAGTTGAGAACTACAAATCATAAATAAAAATGAAAAACTTTCTTCTTATAGCCTTATGTTTGCTGACCGTAACTACAAGCGCTCAGGTCAGTGTGCTTGACTGTGGCGGTTGGCATGAGTCGGCATACGCCACCTTCACCCTCGGCGAATACTCAGACGCCAATGTTTATGCCGTGCCCGCCGTTGGCGATGCGCAGCTTCTTGACAAAGAGCTGATACGCGAATACGCAGACTATCTGCGTGTTGACGCTCTTGGTCTTACCGCCGGCACTTGGCAGTTGCGAATAGTGCCATTAGTTGACGGACAGGAGGTCGGCGAGCAGGGTGTGCTCACGCCCGAACTTTTAGTAACCAACTATGACCGAAGCGGTTTTGCTCACCATGGCAGAACGGCGGGAGTGGGAGCGTATAACAATGACGGAACGCTAAAAGACAATGCCATAGTACTTTATGTAACGCGTAAGTCAGCCAAAACTCTCACGCAGGTCATAAATGGTGCCAAACAAAACCCTTGCGTGGGCTTGCAGCACATTATTGAGGGGTATCAGAAAGGTGTTGAGACACGACCTTTGGTTGTGCGCGTGATAGGGACCTTGACCGCCGCCGACATGGACTCATTGGGCAGCTCTGAAGAGGGCTTGCAAATCAAAGGGCGAACAGCGTACAGCGAACTGAATATGACTATCGAAGGTGTTGGTAATGACGCGACCTTCAAGCAGTTGGGAATGTTGATACGTAATGCCACGAGTGTGGAAGTGCGCAATCTCGGTTTTATGCGGGTTATGGACGATGGAGTAAGTATGGATACTGATAATTCTCATCTATGGGTTCATAACTGCGATTTCTTCTATGGCAAGCAAGGTTCCGGCGACCATGCCAAAGGCGATGGCAGCGCTGATACAAAAGCCCATTCGACACACGTCACGGTATCGTATAACCATTTCTTTGATACAGGAAAAACATTCCTCTGCGGACAAGGTACGGAAAATACCGACCAGTACATAACATATCATCACAACTGGTTTGACCATTCCGACTCGCGTCATCCCCGTGTGAGGTCTATGTCGGTGCATGTCTATAATAACTATTATGACGGGAATTCAAAATATGGCATAGGAGCTACGATGGGGGCGTCAATATTCGCCGAAGCCAACTATTTCCGCAACACCGCCAAGCCCATGCTCATCTCCATGCAGGGCACTGACACCAAGATGGGCACCGACGAGACCGACGCCCCGACCTTTTCCGGCGAAGACGGCGGCATCATCAAAGCCTTTGGCAATATAATGGAGGGCCGGTATACCTACGCGCCCTTTAACCGCACCAACTACATCCATTTCGACGCTTATGAAGTCGCGACGGCGGCAGAGCAGGTGCCCTCCACCGTGGTCTGCAAGCAGGGAGGCACGTCATATAACAACTTTGACACCGACAGCCAAGTGATGTATTCATACACCGCTGATGATGCTTCACAAGTTCCGACACTGGTTATGGCGGAACGTGGCGCGGGACGCATGCAGCATGGTGATATTCAGTGGACATTCCCCGATAGTGAAGACACTAATTCGCAGCCTATCACAGCATTATCCGAAATGCTCAACAACTATCAGCAATCGGTGGTGAGCCTGCTCGGTGGCGAAGACCTCAATAGTATAGCCCCGTCATCTGAACCGCAACCCGGGCAGGGAGGATATGAATGTCACTTCACGGGCATGAAACCATCTACGACTTTCTACACTATAGTTGGTAGTTATAGCAACAGCAAGGGTGTAGCGACGGTTGGCGAGCAGGTGTACAACATAGCCCTGAAGATGGAAGGCTCAACAGAAATCACTTTCACTATTGAGCAACCAATGACCCTGTATCTGGTATTTGCCGACACGGAAACCGCCAACTGCAAAGTGGATGGTATCAAATATACCGCCGCGACAAACACTATCTCAATACCACTTGAAGCGGGAACGCATACCATCAAAAAAGGAGACTCACGTAACCTCTTTTACATCAATCTCTACCAGACTGGCACTGCTCTGCCGAGCATGAAAACCGATAAAGACGATGCTTATAAGGTAATCGAAAACGGAGTGCTCTATATCATTCGTGACGGCATGAAATTCACAGCTGCGGGTGTAAGAGTACAATAAATAATTTATGAAAATGCATAGAATAATTCCTTTGCTAATAGCCTTGTCGCTAATAGCATGTAATAAATCCAACGAAAATATGACAATAGACACTACTTGGGATAAGGTATTCCCGCTTTCGGACAGTGTGACTCACTCAAAAGTGACATTCAAAAATCAGTATGGCATAACCCTGGTAGGTGATTGCTATACTCCTAAACATCAACAAAATGACGCTCATAAGTCAAAACTGCCTGCCGTGGCAGTGTGCGGACCTTTTGGAGCTACCAAAGAGCAGTCGAGTGGTTTATATGCCATGCGAATGGCTGAACGCGGTTTTGTTGCCCTTGCTTTTGACCCGTCCTACACTGGCGAGAGCAGTGGTGAACCTCGACGTACAGCATCACCGGATATCAATACCGAGGATTTTCTGTCAGCTGTTGATTACCTCAGTCGTTTGCCTATGGTGGATACCGCGCGTATAGGTATAATCGGTATCTGCGGATGGGGTGGTATAGCCCTTAATGCCGCAGCCGCGGACACGCGTATCAAGGCTACGGTGGCTTCCACCATGTATGACATGACACGTGTGAGCGGTAACGGATACTATGACGCTGCTGACAACGAGCAGGCGCGACATCAAGCCCGAGAAGCGCTTGCCGCGCAGCGAAATGCTGACCCCGAAGCAATGGCAGGGGGAGTGATAGACACTGTCCCGGACGATGCACCGCAGTTCGTCAAAGACTATCATGATTACTACAAGACGAAACGCGGTTATCATCCTCGCAGCGGAAACTCTAACGACGGTTGGAGAGTGATAGGTACACAGGCATTCGCCAATAGCCGATTCCTTTATTACATCAACGAAATCCGTTCCGCGGTACTCATCATGCATGGCGAAAAAGCCCACAGCCGCTATTTCGGCGAAGCGGCTTATCACTACATGGTGGACGGCAAGGCGGAAGGGTACAAAACTGTCGTGGAACCTAATCCGTGCCCCGAAAATAAGGAACTGCTCATAATACCCGGAGCATCACATTGCGACCTCTATGATGGTGGTTTTACAGGAAATGCCGCAACAGGAGAACCGAAGAACCTGATTCCATGGGATGCGTTGGCTGATTTTTTCAGAAAAAATTTCTGATATGTTGTTCCTGATTTAAAACTCTGATAATAAAATAATATCTATGAAAAAAAATATTTTATCCACCCTTATCATCAGTGCCATTTGTTTCAATATTCAGGCCCAATCATCAGGTTTTGCCGAACTTGACAGCATGGTTGGCAAATGGCGCGAGGTTCAAAGCACCTTCTTTGGCTATCCCGTTAACGAGGAGTCTGCGCTACATGATTTCTATCAGTGGTATGTGGCTTCAGGCATGGATGTTATTAACCTGAACAATGCCGGTAGCCCTATGACCGATAGTCCTTCACCTTATTCTTCGCATAAATTTGAGCGTGAGGTCATAGAATTTTTTGCTCCTCTATATGGCTACGACCTTGATGACGTATGGGGCATCGTAACCGTCAGCGGAACTGATGGTAATAACCATGGCATATATTTCGGCGCCAACTACCTGTATGAGCAAACAGGTCAGCGTCCTGTGGTCTATGTGTCAGACGAGGCCCACTATTCAAACCTGAGGCTTTGCCACCTGCAAAATCTTGAGGTACGCTTGATTAAAAGTGATGATATGGGACGTATGATACCCCAAGAGTTTGAGAAAGCGCTTGATACTTCGCGACCGGCATTGGTAGTGTATGCCATGGGTTCCACCTTCAAAGGCGCTATTGACGACCAACAGGCTATTAATGACATCATTGACAAATATCCTCAAATGTCGGTTTATAGGCATGTTGATGCAGCGCTATTCGGTGGATATCTGCCTTTTACTGACTATCAAAAACTGGTTAGCAGAAAACATTTCAAATTCGAGTCTATAGCAATTAGCGGACATAAGTTCTTTGGCCTTGATTCTCCGTCAGGACTTTTCCTGTGTACTAAAAAGGTCTATGACAACCAAAGTGATTTCAAGGTTACATACCTCAATGGCAACATGAAGATGATTAGTTGCTCGCGCGATGCCGTTACACCGCTTAAGTTCTGGTGGCTGATAAAAAAAGTAGGTTACGACAAGTGGGCAAGCCAGGCTAATCAGATGATGGCGTGTACGCAGTATTTCATGAAACGCCTCAAGGATATTGACTGGCCGTGCTGGAATAATGAATATAGTAATACTGTATTTTTCCGTCGCCCCGATGAGCAGATTGTTAATAAGTATAATCTGGCTTTGGGTTATGACGACCGTTTTGGAGGCAATTTGGCGCACATCGTTGTAATGCAGCATGTTACAAAAGATAAAATCGACCTGTTCATCGAGGACCTGAAACGTTCAGGCAAGTGAATAAAATGAATAGCGTACGAGATTATTTATTGGCTTTGCGACAATCCGCCGGAAGATTTGGCGAACAATATGAGATATCATCTTGTTCTCAGCTCATTGAGCGTGTACAGCAGTTGGGATTTTTGCCTCTTTTGGATAGTGGAATATCAGGCTTTTGTGCTGAAGAGATGATGGCGTCCGATTGTCACTATGTTCAGTTTGATGATGGGTCGTGGGAGTGGCCGCTATGGTCATGGAAAGGACCCGTTATCGCTGACGGGGGATGTGTCTATGGCAAGTTTTTCCATGGCAAGGCGGGATTTATAAGTCGAGAATGGTGGCGCGATTTCTTTAATTACCGCCGAGCCGTAATTCCGCAACCCGAGATAGGCTCGGTAGAAGAAGCAATACTGACCACCTTGAGGGTACAAGGGAGTGCTATAGCTCGTGACCTACGAACGCTATGTGGAATGACAGGTCCAAAAATGCGAAGCCGATTCGACGCTTACGTCAACCGTTTGCAGATGGGATGTTATATCATCACCGAAGACTTCGTATATCCGCGTGACAAGCATGGCCGGCAATATGGTTTCGGCTGGCAATTACTCAACACTCCCGAAAACCTGCTTGGCATTGAACAGTGCTTGCCATATACCGATGACACTCACACCGCCACGCGCACGCCAAGGCAGTCTTATTGCCGGATGGTCTCGCATCTAAAGGCAATACTGAAAGACGCCGACGATAAACAAATTGAGAAACTATTGAATGGCTCGTCAAAAACAATAACAAACCAACTATGACAGAACGAGAGAAAATGTTAGCCGGTGAACCGTATGACGCCTGTGATGCCGAGTTGCTCGCAGACCTGAACCGTGTCAAGGTTTTGTGCCAGCAGTACAATAGTTTGTTTGCTACGGAGCTTAAGGCTCGCAATGCCATGCTGCAGGAAATTCTTGGTCAGGCTGATGAAGAGACATTCATTAACCAGCCCTTCTATTGCGATTATGGCAAGCATATCCGTGTCGGTAAGCGCTTCTTTGCCAATTTCGGACTTACCGTGCTTGATGAGGCGTATGTCACTATCGGTGATGATTGTTTTATAGGTCCCCATGTAGGTCTCTATACCGCTTGTCACAGCACCAATCCAAAGGAGCGTAACACTCGACGCGAATGGGCAGAACCAATCACTATCGGCAATAGCGTTTGGATTGGGGGAAATGTTACTATTCTGCCCGGTGTTACGATCGGTGACAACACAACTATAGGGGCAGGCTCTGTCGTTACGCATGACATCCCTTCCAACTGCGTAGCTGCCGGAAATCCGGCTAAAGTGATAAAAATGATACGGTAATATCAATTTATTCTGCAAAATTTGCTATATTTGCAAAATCATAAGCAGTAGGAATTTTTTGTGCCATAAAAACACGGCTATCAACGAATAGCAAATGATGAATGTAGAGCAAATACGTGATTATTGTCTGTCGTTAGGAACTGATATTGAGGAAAAGTTCCCGTTCACCAAATTTAAGAGCGGTGAGAATGTCCTTGTGTTTTATGTGTGTGGACATATGTTTTGTTTCTTCGACCTCAACGATTTTCAGCTCATTACTCTTAAATGTCAGCCCGACCGCATTGGTGAGTTGAAAGCCCGGTACGATTGCGTTGGCAAACCTTATAACGAGTCTGCGAAATACTGGATAGGTGTTGACCCGTATTCGGCTCCCGAAGAATTGCTCAAGGAACTAATTGGCAATTCATACATTATAGTGAAAGCCAAATACGGAAATTAGAATATCTGACTTTGACTTTACGCTATAACTCGAATACTATGGAGAAAATTTGTTTACTCACGACTCTGCTGTTGGCGAGCATCGCGTGTTTTGGTCGTGTTGTTTGTGACACTACTTGCCACGTCCCCGAAGACGAGTTTCGTAACTTTGCTGTTGTGTCGCCTGTTGGACGCAGCATGGTGAGTCATGTCGAACAGGCTCCGCGTCTGACAACCCTTGACAACAAAACCATTGCTGTGGTGGGTGTTAGTTTCATGGCTCATGTAACTCACCCCGAGATTAAGCGACTGCTCGAAGCCAACTACCAAAACGTTACCGTACTGCTTACTGATGAAATGGGCTATGCCGGTCCCTATGCCGGTATGGGTATTGACCGCCCGCAGGCTGCGGCTTTCAAGCAAAAGCTGATAGAATATAATGGTGACGCAGTTATCTGTGGCAATGGCGGTTGCGGTATCTGCACACCCAAAGAAACAGGTTCTGCCATCGCTGCCGAATCGTTGGGCATACCGGCGGTAGTGGTGGCGGGTCCCGGGTTCACGGACCAAGCCAAATATACGGCATATAACAACGGTATCGCCGTGCTGCGTACCGCTGAATACCCCGGAGCATTCGCAACGCATACCAACGAACAACTCATAGAAAACACCCGTAATGTGACATGGCCACAAATCGTTGCCGGACTG
>ODAI012971436.1_pt1 | contig 16775 bp, 7 predicted proteins | sample 1539321 | NCBI WGS metagenome assembly ODAI01 (sample SAMN02144231, study PRJEB22623) | gut metagenome | biome: sheep rumen | host: Ovis aries | place: New Zealand | reverse complement strand
CCTTTTGAGGCTGCGATGCCGGGAATTTCATTAATTGCACCATGTCCGTGATAAGACATGCCGTTGAGGACAAAACGATTGACAGCCATTGAATTACCTCCTTTGCCGGTTGTCCCAGATATTCAGACGCGGAATCATAAATATCTGTTTTGATAAAGCTTTTCATTGAAGTTGTCCCGCCGCAGGCACAAACTATAAGAATGATGGCGGTCGAACCACTCTATGATCTATTATAAATGAATTGAGTTGTTTTATGTGGCGGTTTACCTATATTTAACATTTCGATAATTTTTGATTAAGTTATTTTTTGCCCGAGGTCCGGGGCCGGGCCGCCCCCGGTAGAAAGGCGGAATGGCAATCAGGCGGAATGGCAATCGGGCAGAATAGCAATTTGAAAGGCAATCTGGAGGAAGGCAATCAGAGGGAAAGGTAATCCGGATCCGGCAATCCGCGCGGCAATCGGCATATGTTTTTTTAAAAAGGTTCTTGCCAAAATCATTTCGAGTCTATATAATAAGAAAGTCGCCTGCCGAAACGGCGGCGCAGTTTTGTTATGCTGGAATAGCGCAGTCGGTAGCGCAACTGATTCGTAATCAGTAGGTCGAGGGTTCGAGTCCCTTTTCCAGCTCTTTGGTGCGCGGATATGCATGACCGGAATGGGGGGAGCATGTCCGCGCATATTTTTTTAACAGCAGCAGACCACTTAAGGAGAAACATTATGGCACAGTTATGGGGCGGAAGGTTTACGAAACAGACCGACGCAGCCGTCAAGGCATTCAACGACTCGATCGGGTTTGACAAGCGCCTGTACCGGCAGGACATCCGGGGCAGTATGATACATGCCCGGATGCTTGGCAGGCAGGGAATCCTCTCAGAGGAGGACTGCCGCGCGATCGAAGAGGGGCTCACAGGCATTCTGTCCGATATTGAGAGCGGAAAACTCGAGATCACCTCTGAATATGAAGATATCCACAGTTTTGTAGAGGCGAATCTGATCGACAGGATCGGTGACGCAGGCAAGCGTCTTCACACAGGGCGCAGCCGCAATGACCAGGTAGCTCTGGATATGCGGCTGTATACCAGAGATGCCGCGGACGGGATCCGCCGGCAGATCCTGCATCTTTTGGAAACGATTCTGGAGATCATGGAGGCCAATACAGAAACTTTCATGCCGGGCTTCACCCATCTGCAGAAAGCACAGCCCACCACGCTTGCCCACCACCTGGGAGCCTATTTCGAAATGCTTCGCAGGGATTATACCAGAATTTCCGACTGCCGTGTCCGCATGAACGAGTGTCCTCTGGGCGCCGGCGCGCTGGCGGGGACCACCTATCCCCTGGACCGGGAATATGTCGCCAAAGAGCTGGGCTTTGACTGCGCGACCCGCAATTCCATGGACAGTGTTTCGGACCGCGATTATCTGCTGGAGTTTCTGTCGGATCTGTCGATCCTGATGATGCACCTGTCCCGCTTTTCCGAAGAACTGATCATCTGGAACTCCAACGAGTACCGCTTTGTGGAGATGGACGATGCCTTCTCCACCGGCTCCAGCATCATGCCTCAGAAAAAGAATCCGGATATCTGTGAACTCGTCCGGGGCAAGGTCGGAAGGGTCTACGGTGATCTGATGTCCCTGCTGACCGCCATGAAGGGGCTTCCCCTGGCATACAACAAGGATATGCAGGAGGACAAGGAACCCGCTTTTGACGCGATCGATACAGCCTCTGCCTGTATTCCCCTCTTTGCGGAGATGCTGCGCACCATCCGCTTCAATAAAAAGGCCATGGAGATAAGCGCCATGCGCGGCTTCACCAACGCGACCGACGCGGCTGACTACCTGGTCGGCAGGGGCGTTCCCTTCCGTGATGCCCACGGCATCATCGGACGTCTGGTCCTGCACTGCATCGACCAGGGGAAAGCCATCGAGGAACTCTCTCTGGACGAACTCAGGACATTTTCCGATCAGTTCGACGAGGATGTGTTTGAGGCCATCTCCCTTCGCACGTGTGTAAACCGCAGGCTCACTGCCGGGGCTCCCGGCGAAAAGGCCATGGAGAAGGAAATCGCGGCTTCCCGCAGCTGGCTCCAGGCACAGGCCTGAGCATGCAGGAAGCTCCCGGCGTAAAGGCCATGGAGAAGGAAATCGCGGCTTCCCGCAGCCGGCCCGGGGCACAGGCCTGAGCATGCAGGAGTTTCCGGCTTTTTCAGACAGGCTGATTTAAGATATTATTTTTAACAGAAGCATTTAAGATAATATTTTCAAAAATAGTTTTTACCCAAATTGTTTTAATAATTTTTTATTTCTAAAGGAGACGTTTGAAATGAGTGAAAAATTACGCGTAGGTATCCTCGGCGGAACAGGTATGGTCGGACAGAGATTTATCTCCCTTCTGGATAATCACCCCTGGTTTGAAGTCACAACAATCGCGGCAAGCCCCCGCAGCGCGGGCAAGACCTATGGAGAGTGCGTGGAAGGCCGTTGGAAACTGGAAGTTCCCATGCCTGAATCTGTCAGAAATATTGTTGTCAAAAATGTAAAGGATGTCGAGGCTGTCGCTTCCGAAGTGGATTTCTGTTTCAGCGCTGTCGATATGTCCAAGGATGAGATCAAGGCGATCGAAGAGGAGTACGCAAAGACTGAGACTCCCATCGTTTCCAACAACAGCGCTCACCGCTGGACTCCCGACGTCCCCATGATCATCCCGGAGATCAACCCTGAACACACGGATGTCATCAAATTCCAGAAGCAGCGCCTGGGCACGACCCGCGGCTTTATCGCTGTCAAGCCCAACTGCTCTATCCAGAGCTACACTCCCGCGCTCGCAGCCTGGAAGGACTATGATCCCTGGCAGGCTCTCGTGTCCACCTATCAGGCAATCTCCGGCGCAGGCAAGACTTTCCGCGACTGGCCCGAGATGAACGGCAATATTATTCCCTATATCGGCGGCGAGGAAGAGAAGAGTGAGCGCGAGCCCCTCCGTGTCTTCGGTCATGTTGAAGACGGCGTGATCGTTCCCGCCAAGGGTCTGGTCATCACCAGCCAGTGCATCCGTGTTCCCGTTCTCTACGGCCACACAGCGACTGTGTTCGTGAATTTCCGCAAGAAAGCCTATAAGGAAGATCTCATTGAGAAGCTCCGCGAGTTTAAGGGGCTTCCCCAGGAGCTGGGTCTTCCCAGTGCTCCCGCCAACTTCATCCAGTATCTTGAGGATGACAACCGCCCTCAGGTTCAGCTCGATGTGAATTACGAGCGCGGCTTCGGCGTCTCGATCGGCAGACTCAGAGACGATGCCCTCTTTGATTACAAGTTCGTGGGTCTGTCCCACAACACCATCCGCGGCGCGGCGGGCGGCGGCGTCCTGTGTGCCGAGCTGCTCAAGGCAATGGGCTATATCAACAAGAAATAATTTCCGGTATTGACTGCAGAAAACAGGAGGTCAACAGCACGAAAACAGTATTTATTGCGGAAAAGCCCAGCGTGGCGCGTTCCTTCGCGTCCGCACTGGGCAAAAACTTCCGCAGCGCGGACGGATATATGGAAAGCGGGGATACCATTGTCACCTGGTGCGTCGGGCACCTGGTGTCAATGTCTTATCCTGATGCCTATGACGCCTCCCTCAGGAAGTGGTCCATGGCGACGATTCCCTTCATTCCTGACAAATACAAATATCAGGTTATTGACAGCGTGAAAAAGCAGTTCGGTATTGTCAAACGGATCCTGACCGACCCCGAGGTGGATACAATCTATATCTGCACGGACTCAGGGCGCGAGGGAGAGTACATATACCGTCTGGTCGCATCGCAGGCCGGCGTCAGGGGCAAGAAAGAACTGCGGGTCTGGATCGACTCCCAGACTCAGGAGGAGATCCTGAGAGGGATCCGCGAAGCCAAACCGTCCTCAGCCTACGACAATCTCGGTGCTGCCGCCTATCTGCGGGCCCAGGAGGATTATCTCATGGGCATCAACTTTTCCCGCGCGCTCACCCTTCGCTACAGTGACGCGATGAGCCGGGCACTCGGGACAGACCACACCGTTATCGCGGTGGGACGCGTCATGACCTGTGTGCTGGGAATGGTGGTCCGGAGAGAGCGGGAGATCCGCTCCTTTGTGAAAACACCTTTTTTCCGCGTGCAGGCGGTGATCTCCCAGCAGGATCCGCAGGCATCCTTTACTGCCCAGTGGCAGGTCGATGAAAAAAGCATTTATTATGCTTCCCCCCGCCTGTACAAAGATACCGGCTTCTTGAAAAAGGAGGACGCCGAGCGCCTGATTCTGTATCTGGCAGGAAGAGAACTGCCCGGGGAAGCAGGCGCCGCCGGCACTGTTTCTGTTTCCCCTGAATCTTCATTCTCTGAGCTCTCATCCCCTGAATCCTTATCGGGCAGTCAGGCAGAGGCTTCAGGGACAGCCGGCACCGCTTCTGTCACCCCGGGATCCGGATCAGAGGATCAGACTGAGACGTCTCTCCCTGCCGGGCCAGGAGGGAAGTCCCCGGTTCCCGCCGGTCTCTTCAGGGAAGCTGCCGCAAGCCGGGTCCCCGCCGTGATTGAAAAGATCCAGCGCAAAAAGGAAAAGAAGAACCCACCCCTTCTCTACAACCTGGCAGAGCTTCAGAATGACTGCTCACGCTTTTTCAAGATCAGTCCGGACCAGACCCTGGCTGTTGCCCAGGAACTCTATGAGAAGAAGCTCACAACCTATCCCCGTACGGATGCCCGTGTTCTCACAACTGCGGTCGCCAAGGAAATCGGCAATAATCTGCGGGGTATTTCGACGATCCCTGTCTACCGGGACCTGCTCCTGCCTGTGCTGGAGAGCGGTTCCTGGAAGAAAATCGGAAAGACCAGGTACACGAATGACAAGGCTGTGACGGACCACTACGCCATCATTCCCACCGGTCAGGGACTCAAGGCCCTGCCTTCGCTCTCCAAACGTTCCCGGAATGTCTATGAGCTGATCGTCAGGCGTTTTATATCGATTTTTTATCCTCCCGCGGTCTACGACAGGATCACTGTCTCTATTCGTGTGCGCACTGAGCTGTTCACGGCTTCTCTGCGAACCTGTGTCGAGAAAGGATATCTGGACGCTCTGGAGTATTCTTTTTTCCGCAAAAAAGACAGCCCGGGCAGAATTTCTGACGGGAAGGAGCCGGACCCGGCAGAGAACGAAGCCGTTTCCGGCAGCTCCGGCGGTTCCGGCAGCCCCAATGATAACGGAGGCTCCGGTGATCCTGGGAACATGGCTCAGGGATCAGGAAACACAGGGGCGGAAAAGACCCAAAAAGCCGGCGCGGATGATAACAGTGAAGACGTCAGGATCCCTGAATTTCTCAAGACCGCCCGAAAGGGGACAAAAGTCCTGGCGGGTCCTTTTTCCATCAGGGAAGGAGAAACTGCGCCTCCCAAGCGCTATACCTCCGGAAGCATGATCCTGGCTATGGAAAATGCCGGCCAGCTGATCGAAGAGGAAGAACTGCGCGAACAGATCCGCGGCAGCGGAATCGGAACCAGCGCGACGAGGGCGGAGATCCTGAAAAAACTGTTCAACAACGATTATCTGCGGCTCAACAGCAAGACACAGGTCATTACCCCCTCGCAGACGGGAGAGATGATCTTTGATACCTGCAGCTGCGCACTGAAGCCCCTGCTGGATCCCCGTCTGACAGCCAGCTGGGAACTGGGACTGACCCAGGTCGCCGGCGGCACGGTCACCAGCGAGGAGTACACACAGAAGCTCAACAGCTTCATCACCCGCAGGACCAACTATATCAAGGAGACGGATTTCCACGGAATCCTGGCGCAGCAGTACGCGCACGATGCCTCCCTGTATCCGGAAAAGGCTTCCTCAGGAGGCGGCAGACGTTCCGCTTCCGGCTCATCCGCAAAAGCCTCCTCAGGGAGCGGCAGACGTTCCGCTTCCGGCTCTGACGGCTCAGCCGCAAAGGCCTCCCGGACCCGTTCGCCGGCAAAAAAGAAATAATCGTTGAAATCCGGTCAGAAGCCCCGAAATAATTCAGTCGGATTTCAGTTAAGAACAATAATTAAGAACAATAATTAAGAACAATAATTAAGAACGATAATCAAAAACAACAATTAATAACAATCGTTACGAACAATCAGGAAACATGCACTTTGTCATGGAGTTTTTGGGTATATGGAAGAATTGCAGACTACTCTTGTCTTCATAGGATTAATCGCCTTCTTTATCATGGTCACCCTCATGCTGGGTGTGCGGGAGAGAAGACGCACCCGCAGCAAGCTCCTCCATTCCCTGCGGGAGAGTTTCGGCAGGCCGGTCAAAAAGAAGACCAGTCTCGAGCGATATGCCCAGATTCCTCAGTATTACAGGCATCACCCGGACGGTTTCAGAATTGATGACATCACATGGAATGATCTGGATCTGGATCAGGTCTTCCGTGCCATGGACAGCACCTGCAGCGCTGCCGGAGAGGAATATCTCTATCATCTGCTGCGTGCGCCTGCGCTGAATTCTTCTGATCTGCCCTATACGCAGGACCAGTACGGGTACTTCGCCGGAGGAGCTCATGAAGAGGAGCGTGTCCGTCTTCAGGAAATCCTGACGGGTCTCGGCCATGCCGGCCGGTATTCGCTCTATGACTATATCGACTTTACTACTGAGCTGGGAGAGCGAAGCAATCTGCCCCACTATATTGCCGCTGCTGCTCCCTTTGCGGCTTTTGCCCTGATGTTCCTTCATACAGGAATCGGCATCCTGGCTATGCTGATAGTTTTTTCCATCAATCTGATCACGTATTTTCGCGAAAAGGCCAAAGTTGCCGCCCATTATCAGGTATTCAATTACATCCTGCGTCTGCTGGACTGCGCGCAGGAACTCGAAAAGGCCGGCCGTCCTGTTTTTGCGGAAGATACAAAGAAGATTCCGGAACTGATGAAGGCTTTCTCCTCATTCCGCCGGGGATCCTCCCTGCTGCTGGGAAGCGTAGGGGGAGGAGCCGATCCCCTGGGTCTGCTGCTGGAATATATCCGGATCCTGTTTCATCTGGACCTGATCAAATTCAACAGCATGCTCAGGCAGATGCGCGGTAAACAGCCTCAGATCGATGAGCTTCTCACCATCACAGGAAGGATAGACGCATGTATCAGTATTGTTTCCTGGAGGGAGACACTTCCTTACTTCGCTGTGCCTGATCTGAGAGAGGAGAGCGCTTTTCCCTTCAGCGTGAGGGACCTCTTCCATCCGCTGCTGTCTGATCCTGTAAGCAACAGCCTGACCGCTGAAAAGCCGGTTCTTCTCACCGGATCCAACGCATCGGGCAAATCGACCTTCCTCAAGGCAGCCGCCCTCTGCGCCCTGCTCTCACAGTCTGTGGGGATCGCCCCCGCAAGGAGCTACAGCGGCGCCTGCTTCAGGATCTTCACTTCGATGGCCCTGCGGGACAGCCTTCAGGACGGGGAGAGTTATTTTATCGTGGAGATCAAATCTCTGCGCCGTATACTCCTGGCATCTCAGGAGACGGAATCGGCTCCCGTCCTATGCTGCATCGATGAAGTGCTGCGCGGGACCAACACAGTTGAGCGTATATCCGCTTCCGCGGAAATTCTACGATGTTTTGCAGGCACAGATACAGCCTGCTTTGCGGCGACCCACGATGTGGAGCTGACCGGTCTTCTCGCGGATGTGTACGACAATTATCATTTCAGTGAGGAGATCACCGACGGCGATGTACGTTTTTCCTACCGTCTCCAGCCCGGTCCCTCCAACACCTGCAACGCGATCGCCCTGCTCGGGGCACTTGGATATGACCGGGCCCTTGTCAGCCGGGCCTCCGCCCGCGCGGACCGGTTTCTGGCGGAAGGAAAGTGGCAGTGACCTGACAGGACCCGCGGGTCAATCTTGATTTTTCATCCGCTCAGACGTATATTTTTATAGATTTGTTTTTTTACAGATAGTGAAAAACAATGTTGATGCATTCTCTTTGTTTAACTTATTAAGGAAAAACCTGCATGAAAGCTATCATCTATACAGATGGGGCCGCTCGCGGCAATCCCGACGGTCCCGGCGGGTACGGGGCCATTGTACAGATCCTGGATAAGGACGGAAACCGGCTGGAGAAAGAACTATCCGGCGGTTATCCCAGGACGACCAACAACCGCATGGAACTGATGGGTGTCATCGCAGCCCTGGAAGAGCTGGCTTCTTTCAAAGAGCCATGCGAGGGTTTCATATATTCTGATTCCCGCTACGTAGTAGACGCTTTTGAGAAGCACTGGATCACAAACTGGAAGAAGAACGGATGGAAGACCTCCACAGGGAATCCGGTCAAGAACCAGGATCTTTGGAACCGTCTGCTGAATGCCCTGGAACCTCATTCCTTCAGGTTCCGCTGGGTCAAAGGCCATGCGGATCATCCCGAAAATGAACGCTGTGACCGGCTCGCGACCACAGCCGCGGACAAGGTCGGATGGGGAATGGAAGATAAGGCCGAGGTCCTGACTTTTTCCACGGAATGGGAGACTGTCGGAGGCAATGGTACCCGCAGTGAGTCTTTTCCTGCCGCACCGGCATCCGCTCAGAAAGCCGGATTGGAAGGCAAGGCTTCTTCTAACGGATCATGGCCGGAAGGCAAGGCTTCTTCTAACGGATCATGGCCGGAATTCAAAGCTTCTTCAGGAGGATCCGGACCGCAGGAGCCGCCGCAGAGAATCCTCGTCCGCTACCTGAGCGATCGGGTTGAAAAGCTGCAGCCGCCCACCAACAGCGCCAACTGGGTCGACCTGCGCTCGGCTGAGGATGTAGTCCTCAAAAAAGGCGAATTCAGACTGATCAGCCTCGGTGTCGCCATGAAGCTTCCCGAGGGCTACGAGGCCCACATTGTTCCCCGCAGCAGCACCTACAAAAATTTCGGAATTATCCAGGCAAACCACCATGGTGTCGTTGACAACGCCTACAGCGGAGACAATGACCTGTGGAGAATGCCTGTCATAGCCCTGCGCGACACCGAGATCCATGTCAACGACAGAATCTGTCAGTTCCGGATCGAACGCCGCCAGCCGGATATCATTTTCGAAGAGGTCGATCACCTCGACGAAGCTGACCGGGGCGGATTCGGCAGTACAGGGATACAATAATGTTTACAGACCACAATTACAGCAGTCATTTACAGAACACGAATGGAGCACATTATGAAAATCAGAACCAGATACGCCCCCAGCCCCACCGGCCGTATGCATGTCGGTAACCTTCGCACAGCTCTTTATGCTTATCTGATCGCCAAGCACGAAGGCGGCGATTTCATCCTCCGCATCGAGGATACGGATCAGGTCCGCCAGGTCGAGGGCGCCGTGGATATTATCAACCGCACGCTTGAGGAGACAAGGCTGATCCCCGACGAGAGTCCCGACAAGGACGGCGGTGTCGGCCCCTATGTGCAGAGCGAACGTGTCGCGGCAGGTATTTACACAAAATACGCAAAAGAGCTGATCGATAAAGGCGAGGCGTATTACTGCTTCTGCACTCCTGAGCGCCTGTCTACGCTGACACAGACCATCGAGGGCAAGGAGATCAATATCTACGACAAGCACTGCCTGCATCTGTCCAAGGAGGAGATTGAGAAGAATCTCGCCGAAGGCATGCCTTATGTCATCCGTCAGAACAATCCTCAGGAAGGTACGACAACCTTCACGGACGAACTTTACGGCGATGTGACGGTCGAGAACAAGGAGCTTGATGACATGATTCTGATCAAGTCCGACGGCTATCCCACGTATAACTTCGCCAATGTCGTCGATGATCATCTTATGGGTATCACCCATGTCATCCGCGGCAATGAGTATATTTCCTCCACGCCCAAGTATAACCGCCTCTATGAGGCCTTCGGCTGGGAGATCCCCAAGTATATCCACTGCCCTCTGATCACCGACGAGGATCATCATAAGCTCTCCAAGCGGAGCGGACACTCCTCCTATGAGGACCTGATCGAGCAGGGCTTCGTATCCGAGGCAGTCGTCAACTTCATCGCTCTTCTGGGATGGTCTCCCGACAGCGACCGCGAAATCTTCTCCCTGGAGGAACTCGTGGAGCAGTTTGACTACCACCGCATGGGACGCTCCCCCTCTGTCTTTGACTACACCAAGCTCCGCTGGATGAACGGAGAATACCTCAAGGCGATGGATCCCGATGTTTTCTATGAGCAGGCTGAGCCCTGGCTCAAAAAAGCCATCACAAAGGATCTTGACCTTCGCAAGATTTCCGAGATGGTGCGCACCCGTATCGAGATCTGGCCCGACATTCCGGACATGGTTTCCTTCTTTGAAGAGCTTCCCGAATATGATACGGAACTCTACCGCAACAAGAAGATGAAGACAAATGCCGAGACAGCTCTTCCTGTACTCAGGGAGGTACTGCCGGTTCTCGAGGCGCAGGAATCCTGGACAAACGACGATCTCTTTGCAGCCCTCAAGGCATTTATCACTGAGAAGGGATACAAGAACGGCTATGTTCTGTGGCCTGTCCGGATCGCCGTCTCCGGCAGGAGCGTCACACCTGCCGGTGCCACAGAGATCCTTGAGATCCTGGGCAAGGAGGAGTCTCTCTCCAGAATCCGTAAATCCATTGACATGCTTTCATGATCTTATCTGTTTTTAAAAGGTGCTGATGATACACACTAGTGAACAGAAAGCCGATCCGGCACAGGAAACCGCCATCCGTCACGGGGCGGGGCCCTGTGCCGTTATTGCAGGACCCGGCAGCGGAAAAACCTTTGTACTGGTGGAGCGCATCCGGTATCTGATCGATACAGGAAATGCAGATCCATCCTCCATACTGGTTCTCACTTTTTCCAGGGCGGCTGCCGCACATATGCGCAGGCGCTTTTTAAATTCCTGCGCTCATGCGGAAACGGTATTTGGAACATTTCATTCCGTTTTTTTAAAAATTCTCCAGGAGTCCTCCGCAGAGCCCCTTTCTCTGATCGCCGCCGGGGCAAAGCGGGATTATCTGCGCCATTTGTGCCGGCTGAAACCCGGCTTTCTGCCGGAAAAGACAACGGCGGAGGAACTGCAGCTGCTGATCAGCCGCTTCAAGAACGGTCTTTCCTGCAGGCAGGAATGGGTTGCTGAGCTGGTAAGCACTTATGACAACTACCTCAGAGGCAGGGGGTGGCTGGATTTTGACGACATGATCCTGCGCTGTAAAGAACTGCTGCAGGAAGATCAGGCTGTACTCTCACTATGGCAGCAACGCTTTCGCTGGATTCTGGTCGACGAATTTCAGGATGTGAGCCCTTGCCAGTATGAGGTGCTCCGTCTTCTGGCCGCGCCTTTGGACAACCTCTTTATCGTCGGGGATGACGATCAGTCCATCTACGGATTCAGGGGAGCGGATCCCCTGATGATGCAGCGCTTTCTCAGAGATTATATTCTGGACAGGGACGATGCACAGGACCGTATGCTCTTCCTGACGACCAATTACCGCTGCGGAGAGAGAATCCTGCAGGCCTCTGTATCCGAGATCCGATGCAACAGGCACCGGATCGACAAGGATTTCAGGACCGGTACAGGAGAGCAGGGGATTTTTTCCTGCCGCCCTTTTTCCGACCGCCCCCTGCAGTACCGTTTTATTGCTGGGGAATTGAAAATGATGACACCTGCAGAGAGGGAGAGGACAGCTGTATTCTTCCGTACCCACGGGGCGGCGGGACAGTTTCTGAAGGTACTTCAGGAACAGGCAGTCCCTTATCTTGCGGAAGGAATCGGAAGGACTGCGCAAAAGACAGAGGACAGTACAAGAGTCCTGCAGGATCTAATCGCTTATTACCGGGCGTCCGCTGTTCTTGAATCCGGCGGCATATGCCGAGACCAGACAAGTACGGCTGTGAGAAGCACCTTTCACGAAGATCTGCTGCGGATCATGAACAGACCGGAGCGTTTTCTGTCCGGCAGCTTTGCTGCTTCGGGATGCAAGAGCCGGGAGGACCTCCTGGCGCATGCAGGCTTTGATCGTTCTGCCGTCGAGGATCTGATCGGAGACCTGGAGCTTCTCAACACACTGTCACCGGAATATTCTCTGCGCTATCTGCTGGACTCTGTGGGATACCGTGATTATGCGCATTCTGTCTACCGAGAGATCCCGGACTTTTTAAATACTTTACAGAAGGAGTCGAAGAACTTCGTCTCATCTCGTAAATGGATCGCCTTTTTGGAAAAGCAGAGAAATGAGTCCCTGCGTCAGCCGAAGGATGATCCAGGCAGAAACGGTCCGGCTGTCTCAGCCGGGGCAGTCAGGGTCCTGACAATGCATGCCTGCAAGGGCCTTGAGTTTGACAGGGTCTTCATTCCGGACATCAACGAAGGGAGTCTTCCATCCAAAAGGGCGTGGACACCGGAGCAGATTGAAGAGGAGAGACGTCTTCTTTATGTTGCTATGACCAGAGCCCGTCTAGCGCTGACCCTGACCTATCTGGAGGGGACCGCTGACAGGCCGGCTGCACCCTCCAGATTTCTGCAGCCTTTCAGGGGCAATAGGGGTCTCCATCTGCCCGTCAGTGATTTCTAATATCCGGTGCCGGTAAATATTGGCCAGTCGTCACTATATTTATTAACTAAAAGCTGGTGATTTGTTGTTGTTTTTTTGTGCAATATGATATAATTGCAATTGAAAATGCATTTTATACGAATTATTATGTGAATGCTATTTGCAATCAGAATTGTTTCGTATATATGCAGCTGCGATTTACCTGCTTTTTTTAATGGAGGACGGAAATGAAAATCCAAAAAGTGGCAGCTCTGCTGCTGTCTATGGCACTGACATTTTCCACCTGTATGCCTTTGAACGGCATTGCAGCTCTGGGGGCTGAAACCGGAAACACAGGGGTAGAAGCTTCAGAGCAGGAGGAAATCTCTGATTCTGCTGAGAGTACTGAAATACAGCAGGAAGAAGACCTTTTATCCAAAACAGAAGATGTCGAAACAACTGCTCCGGAAGAAGATACTTCTCTGGCAGAGGAGAATCATCCTGAAGAAGATGGGGTGGAAAACACAAATGAGACGAACGGTGAGAACGTTCAGCATGAAGAGGAAACATCTGAAGAAAGCAATGTCAGCTCAGATGAGGAGTATGAAAGTGCTGCCCCCGCTCAGGAAGAAGATTCTTCTAAAGGTGAAGAACGTTCTATGAGCGGAACAAAAAGCAATTCCGCGGCCGAAAAACCTGAGGATGCTGCTGAAGAAACTGAGTCGGAGGACATTGAGACTTTTTCTGATGATGTTAATGAGGACTTTCATGCCTGGCCGGATGGAGAAGATGAGTACTGCTGTGAAAAATACATCACTGTATCGCCTGGCGAGTCCGTTGAAATGAAAGTAAGCACTTCTGCGGAAGATCCTGATTCTCTCTCTTATACCTGGTATCTGGACCAGGAAGAAATTGAAGGAAACAACACGGACACTCTGGTCACAGATCCTGTTAATGGATATCGTTATTATTCTTGCTTTGTTCACGATCAAGATGGAAACAGCGCAGACATATATTTCTATATTTCTGTGGAAAATAATTTGAATGCCTGGCCTGACGGATATGAAGTAGGTTCAACAGAATCATATCTCTACGTTTCTCCAGGCGAGCCTGTTGAGTTGAAAGTGCATGCTGCTGCGGATGATGACAGTTCTCTCTCCTATACCTGGTATCTGGACGGCCAAGAGATTGAAGGAAACAGCACGGATACTTTGATCATAGATTCAATTACAGAATATCATTCTTATGAATGCTGTGTCAGCGATCAATATAGAAACAGCGCCTCTGTATGGTTCTATGCTTATGCGGAAAATCATCTGACTGCCTGGGTTGACGGAGAGGATGAGGGAACAGGGTACAAAGATATCTTTGTTTCTCAAGGCGAGACTGTTGAACTGAAAGTAGTTGTTGCTGCGGATGATGACAGTTCTCTCTCCTATACCTGGTCCCGGAACGAGGAAGAAATAGAAGAGAGCAATTCTGATTCATTAATCACAGATCCGGTTACAGAATATCAGTATTATCGCTGCATAATCAGAGACCAATATGGAAATAACGCTTCCGTTGATTTTGGCGTTTCTGTGGAAAATCATCTGAAGGTCTGGCCTCAGGGAGAGGATGAGGAAACAGTGAACAAAGATATCTATGTTTCTTCAGGTGAGTCCGTTGAGCTGAAAGTAAACGTTACTGCCGATGATGACAGTTCTCTTTCCTATACTTGGTATCAGAACGGTGAAGAAATCGAAGAAAACAACTCAGATTCTTTGATCACAGATCCAGTTACAGAATACCAGTATTATGAATGCAAGGTTCGTGACCTTTATAATAATAGCAAAAGCGTTACATTTTATATTTATCCGGAAAACCCTTTAAAAGCCTGGCCGGATGGTGAACGGGACGGCATTACAGGTAAAGATCTCTACATATCTGTCGGAGAGACGGCTGAATTAAAAGCAGCTGTCTCTGCTCCGGAAGACAGTACACTTTCTTATTCATGGTATTTGAACGGGGAAGAGATCGAAGGAAAGAACTCTGACACTTTGATTACTGAGCCTGTTACGGAATATAGAGAGTATTGTTTTGAGGTTCGTGACCAGAATCAAAACTATGCCAATGTTTATTTCTACGTTCATGTAGAAAACCATTTGAATGCCTATGCGAAAGGGGGAGATGAAGATTCCCATCACATAGGCATGGGTGTGGCACCCGGTGAGTCTGTAGATCTGGAAGTGACCGTTACTGCAAATGATGACAGTTCTCTCTCCAGTTATTGGTTTTATAACGAGGAGACTGTAGCCGCTAATACTCTGTCCCTGCATACCGATCCCATCTATGAATCGAGAGACTATGAATTCAAGGTGTATGATCAGTATGAAAACATGGTCTCTGTATATTTCTACATACATGTTGAGAATAACCTGGATGCCTATCCTGTGGATGCAGATAAGGGCTCCAATTTCATGCAGTATGATGTCGAGTACAATGAATCGAAGGAACTCAAAGTGGTCGTTAGTGCCGATGATGACGATTCTCTCACCTATACCTGGTCTAAGGATGGTGAAGAAATCTCAGGGAACAATAGTGACACTCTGATCACCGGCCCGATTACAGAGAAACATGAATATGACTTTACGGTCAGTGACCAGTATGGCAACAGCTGTGGTGTACACTTTGAAGTTTCTGTTGCAAATGATCTGAATGCTTATCCCGAAGGGCAGGATCCGGAAAAAGATTCTATTGATGTACCTGTTCCTGCAGGTGAATCTGCTGAACTGAAAGTAGCTGTTTCCGCCAGGGACAAGAATGACCTCAGATATATTTGGGTCGATTACGACAATTATGAAGAAGTTGAAGGATCTGATTCTTTTAGAATCGATTCGATCAATTCAGGCAGGTGGGTTTGCGTATCGGTTTACGATAAATACGGAAACTATGATTATGTAAATTTCTTTGTTTATGTGGAAAACCATCTGACGGCCTATCCGGAGGGCGGAGTACAAGATCCCGACGAAAACGCAGCACACATTTATGTTCCGGAGGGCGAAACAGCGGATTTAAAAGTCATAGTATCCGCTGATGATGAAAGCAGCCTCACGTACACTTGGTATGAAGACTGGAATGAAATCGAAGGAAGGGATTCCTGCACGACTTCAGCAATTGACTATTTAAAAAATTATCAATTCAGGGTCTCTGATCAATTTGGCAATTCAGTAGAGTGTTATTTCTACGTTCATGTAGAAAACAACCTGAAAGCTTATCCGGAGGGTGAAGACGAAGATACGGATTCAGTTACTGTTTACGTAGGATCCGGACAAAAAGCAGAGTTAAAAGCCTGTGTTTCAGCTCAGGAAGATGAGGGCCTCAACTTCCACTGGTATGTCGAGGAGAAAGAAAGCGAAGACAATAAATGGTTCAGTGAACTTGAGGAAGAAACAGGTCTTTCTTGTTCGACAGAGGCAATTACTGAAGATAAGGTCTATAAATTCCGGGTTGAAGACAAGTATGGAAACGAAAAAGAAGTTATTTTTAATGTAAAAGTGAATGATCTGGAAGAACAGGTTATCTCTGCTGATGACAAGATGTCGCTTGTATACGGAAACAGCGGCACAATCTCTGTAAGCGGCGCAAAGGGTACGCTGAACTATACAAGCAGCGATCCCGCAATTGCTTCTGTAGACAACTCAGGAAAGGTAACTGCAAACAAAGTCGGTACTGCGGAAATCACGATCTTTGCCGAGGCAGCAGAAACATGCGGACAGTCGAACACAATCACTGTCACAGTTAATGTGACAGGTGCTTCGATTGATTCCGCAGCAGTGAGCGGTATTGTGGACAAGGTCTATAACGGCAGCGCCCAGACGCAGAAACCTGTTGTGAAGCTTGGGTCCACGACACTCACAGAAGGTACTGACTACACTGTCACTTACAGCAACAACACCGATGCCGGTACAGCGACTGTGACAATTACCGGTAAAGGCAACTATCAGGGTACCAAAAAAGTAACTTTCAAGATTTTACCTATCGGATGGCATGAAGAAGGCGGTGAACGGTACTATTATAAAGAGGATGGCACCAGGCTGACCAAAGGATGGGCAAAGGACGGAAGCACCTGGTATTGGATGGACGAAAGCGGTAAAATCACAAAGAGTAAATGGATCCAGAGCGCAGGCAAATGGTATTACATGGACTCCAGCGGAGCAATGACGACCGGCTGGCAGCAGATCGGCGGCAAGTGGTACTACATGAATTCCAGCGGAGTCATGACGACCGGCTGGCAGCAGAT
>ODAI014138888.1_pt1 | contig 16776 bp, 5 predicted proteins | sample 1539321 | NCBI WGS metagenome assembly ODAI01 (sample SAMN02144231, study PRJEB22623) | gut metagenome | biome: sheep rumen | host: Ovis aries | place: New Zealand | reverse complement strand
TTCAGTTTAATCCGTCTTATCAAGAAGGTGCGGCATTTTCTGATTTGATTTCTGAAGGTCTTTTTGATCCAAGAATGGATAAGATTTTTACTGGCTTTCATTTATATAAACATCAGGAAGAAGCTTTAAGATTAGGTGCAAATGGTAAAGATTTTACCGTTACTTATGTTACTGGTTCTGGAAAATCCCTTACATTCTTAGGAAGTATAATTAACGAAATCCAGATAATGCGCGGCATCCAGGTAGAATGCGACATGGCTGTAGCTGGCGCTTACGGCTGGAACGACATCATATTAAATCATGGTTTTTACGACCTGGAGTTCCTCCCAGAAAACGACCGCCGCCACTACACCGTCTGCCCAGAAGCCCGCAAAGAAATCATGAGCCGCCTCCTAAAACTCAACAACACCCGCCACCAGCAAGAACTCGAAGCCGGCTTCGTCGACGAGAATGGAAAGCTCATAAAGAAGGCTGATAAGAAAGCAAAAAAAGAAGCTGAGCAGCCTAGCTTGTTTGATTAGAGGAAAGTAAAAAATGATTGCAGCAGATGAATTACTATTAAAAGATGATATCGAAAAGTATTTTGAAAACAATGTTACTCCTTATGAATACATTCAGGTCTCTGGCAGTTCAAAGATAAAAAATAAAGATTTTCAGATATATTGTTATCTAACCTCTCGAGAAAATAGAGACACCATTCTAGATAAATCTGAATGGGATTATGATTATAATGTCTTTTATCCAGGATTTAATGGAAATATAAATCAACATGAATATTATAGAAATTGTGGAACACTGAATGAAGCAGAGCCATTAGTTTTAATACGAGAGTTTGATGGGTTTGTGGAATCTGTAATTGAAATAAGCGAAGAATTTAGATTATTTCATAATTTATATAAGAAAAATGATACTTATATAAAATTTGATAAAAGTGGAAGAGAAACTATTGTTGCAAAAATAGAAAATAAATGTGTATTCATTCGTTTATATGAGTTACGACAATTTCTTGCAGCTAAAAATATGATTTTTGTTTTAGAATATCAAATTACGAATTACTCTGAACAATCTCTTGAAGAATTAAAATTACGAGATGATACCATTCAAAAAACAAATAACTTTTCTTACATTTTTTCTTTATCAACTTTTGGCAAAGAGTATTGCATAGAGGGAATGAATTCAGGTTCTCGTTTATTAGGAAAGAAATTAATAGAACCGCTTCCATTAGAAAAATGTGGTGTTTATCCTTTTGATAATATGGACTCTAAATTTGTAGATTTTATAGTAGTAACTACAGAGGAGGGAGAAAACATAGAACTAACATGTAATCCAGACATTTTGACTAGAGATAAATATTTAACAAAAGTTTGTTTTAAAAAAGAGGTTCTAGATAAATATTATAACAAACCTTCTACTTTTAAGGTTGAGCCATCAATACTTCGTTGTGGTACTAGATGGTCTTTATTTATTGATAATGAAAGAAGTGACAATATAGTAACTGTCTGGTTAGGCGACTTAGGGGTAAGTTTACCTTATGAAGAACAATTATATTGGAAATCATTCAATATTCCTGTGCAAGGAGAAATGAGCGATACTTTCTTTTCACAACAAATACTATGTCAATTTCAGAATTCAACTCAAATTGATGCAATATTCAAATATAAATATGAACAGGTAAAAAAGATTTCGAAGGACCATATTGGATGGCAATTTTTCTTAGATCTTGAAAAAGAAGATAAACATTATTTTGAAAGTATAAGAATTCCTTCTAGTGATGAAGAGAAAGATTTTGATTCTATAATCTTAGGCTTAACAAAATCATTAATTGATTCACTCAATGAAAAAGAAATTGGCAAGTATTTGAAGAGTCAATCTATTTCAATTGTTGATGAAGAAGGAAAACAAATACCAGGAATTAAAAAACTAAGTTTATATTTTTCATCATTAGGTCAAGAAAGCATTTTTTCTGATTCAATAACGTTCCTTATGGATTTACAATCGCTTCGCTCTACAGGTATGGCGCATAGAAAAGGGACTCAATATGAAAGTAAATTAAAAAAGCTTGGCTTTGACAATCTAAGTAATATAGAACGATTAAAGGTTCTTTTGCAAAGTGGAGTAGAGTTCTTAAACTCATTAATTTCTTATTATGACAGTATTGAGGCATAACAATGGCAACAGATCTTGAACAGGTAAATAGACTTAAAACGCTCAATGGTACAGATCCAGCTCTCTTTGTTCTGGCAATTTATTCGTATATCGAATACTACTGTAAGAAAGAATTAGGTGAAGAAAATTGGAATAACGAAACACCTTTTTTCAGAATCATAAAAGACTTTCGATATCATAAGCAGCCGACTCTTGATTATATGGGCCAACGTGAGCTAAGGGAAAATATTTCAAGTCTGATAGAAGGACATATTATAACAAACGGTATACGTCATCAGTTTGATCCTTTGTCAAAGGAGGAAGTTACAGCCCATGTAGAACAGTTCTTAAAATTCGCCAAGACTTTTAACCTCCCAAATTATGGTATACTAAAAACTCTTGATGATAAAAAACTTTGGGATAGTCGAAAAAATCCAGAAGAAACAGCAAAAGAACTTCGTGAACTTAATCAAAAGATTGAAACACTTACAAAAGAAAATGCAAATCAGATTGATATTGCAAAATATAATGAACTGTCAAGAGAATTAAAGTTATTACAGGGAGAACTTGAAAATGCTCGGTCGGCAAAATCAAGAGCCAGTCAGAAAAATGATGCGCTAAGAAAATCCAACAATGAAAAAGAATTAAGAATAAAAGAACTTGAACGGACTCTTGCAGAAGAAAAGAAAACTCAAGAATACATTAACAGTACACTTCGTCTTACAAATTATACACGTACTCGCTCAGATTACGAAAAAGAAATGCTTAGGTTAACTCCAGAACAGAATCAAATAGTAAATATGATTGATTTTGGAAAAGACTACCTGATAAAAGGCTCAGCAGGAACTGGAAAATCTGTAGTTATAATGAAGCTTTTGGAAAAGTTAAAAGAAACAAACAAAGGAAATACTGACAACATAAAGTTTATAACATATACAAAGAATCTGGTGAAATATAATAAATATGTGGCAAAGCTTTTTAATATTTCTTCTGAGAATGGGATGGTTGTATCTTTGGAATCATTCTTATGGAGCCTGTTTAGCACATACGCAGAACGTCCAGGAATCTATAATTCTAAAGATATAAGTAATGCTATTAGCAGAATGGATCTAAAAGATTGCCCGCTTTCTAAAACAAACTTTAAATATGAACTAACAAAGTTTATTTTGCCAAATGCAATTACTAAAAAAGAATATTGCGAAGATGTAATTGAACGGAAAGGAATGCTGGCTCCTCTTAAAAAAGCTGTTCGTGAAAAAGTTTGGGAATACTGCGAACAGTGTTTTGAATTATTGGAGTCTAGAAGTACGTTAAATTCAGATTATTGTTATTACAAGTATGCAGTTGCTATTAAAGAAGGACAGTTTGATTTTAAGGACGACTTATTAGTTGATTATCTTATCATCGATGAAGTTCAGGACTTAAATGCTGCAAAACTTATAATCTGCAAAAGTTTGGTGAAGAAGAGCCTTATCATGGCTGGTGATAATGACCAGTCAATTTTCGGACTAGGATTCAGCTGGAAATCTGCTGGAATCAATATTGTTGGAAAAACAAAGATTCTTCACACTAATTTTAGAAATACAAATGAAATAAATGATGTAGCGGAAAAATATAGAGCTACAATTGTAAATAATGATATTGAAAACAGACCTCTTACTTTTAGGGTTGGACCCAAGCCTGAGGTACATCTTTTGGATTCTACAAGTGACTTTGGAAACGAAGTATTTAATTATGCAGAAATGTGCATAAAGCAGTTAGGTTATTCTCCAGAGAACATTTGTATCATTATTAACAATCCAGCTTTAGATTTAAAGGAATCTTTACAGCAGCGGTTTAGAACTGAATTAGATGTAGATCTTAAATCAATTGATGATGAAGAGTTCTCTTTTGAGGAAGAAAATGTAATTAGATATACAAGTACAAGAACCTCAAAAGGCTTAGATTTCCCGGTTGTTCTTTATGTACTCAATAGAACTTTGTACAGTTTTGATGGCTTTGATGATGAAAATAAATCAAAGTGTAATCGGAATGCAATTTACACAGCTCTAACTCGTTCAATGGATTTGCTTCACGTTTTTGTTGATAAAAATAATGAAGAACCAGAAATTATGGATTTGGTTAAGGTTATATGTGGAAATGAAGAATCACAAATAGAAAGAAAAACATTTATAAACAAAAATAATCAAAACATTGGTTCTGATGATAATTGCACTATTGAACAATTATTCTAAGTCATGGTTATTACATAGTAGAGGAGTATAAAAAATGGCAACACACATGAGTATAAGATTGGCATGGCATAACGAAGGTTGGAATGGGCATATTTGTCAGAAACCTTGTGAAAATCCTTACTGTGTTGGGCAGCATTCTTATCCTGGTAATTTAATCGCAAATAATCGAGATATTGAATACGAAACAGCACATGCAGGAGAACCTTGTTCAGATAATCCATGTGCTGTTGCCTGCGGTCTTAGTGTAAATGCTTTTGGTAAAGAACCCATAAAAGTTCGCGTAGATACACCTGATTTCTGGAATAAAAAAGATGCAGATCCAATAAAAATTGAGTTACCACCTTATACAGTTTGTACATGGTGCTATGAGCCAATGTATAGCGAAGATGTAAAGGTTCATGGCAACTCAAAACAAAAATATGATTATAACAAAAGAAAAGCTGGTGCTGAAAAGTATTTTTCTCAATTTGAACCTGGAAAATCCTTGATTTTTTATTATGCCGGTTATAGTAATCCATTTTCTGAAAATGAAGAAAATAATTATGTAATTACTGGTATTTCTCGAGTAAAGAAAATCGAGTCAACCTACTACTATGACAATACTAGTGAAGAAATACAGCAGAGATATGCAGGTGGGTTTGTTTGGCAAAGACCTGTCACTTCAACTTATCCAGACGAAGGTTTTTGTATTCCATATTGGAAATATATTGATGATGAAAAAATAATTGAACGAATACTTATAAAGCCTCAAAACCGTTCTCCATTTAAGTATGGTAGCCGCGAAGTAGATAATGATGATGCAATTGAAGTAGTAAACCAGTTAATAGCTGTTGTTGATGCTTTAATTGATATAGGTGATGAAACCGAAGATTGGACAAAACGAAAAGAATGGCTTAACAGTGTTCTGAATGAACTTTGGGTATCTCGCGGTCCATATCCTGGATTCCCATCAGTTTTAGAGACTCTTGGGTTGAAGAATCTTATTTCATCTTATACATCGCTGACAACTGATGATGAAATGAAATCCTATATGCTGTCTGTAAGAGATTTACTAGATGGTAAAAAAGATGATGTTGAAGGCGTTGTAATTGATGCCACTACTCTTAAAAAAGTTCGAAGAGAATATCAGCTTTTTGGAAGTGAGGCAGCTGATTTCTTGTTTGAAAAACTGTCTAGATTTGATCTAACTTCAGGGCAAGTAAAAAACATAATCGATGAAAAAAGGGAAAATGTTTCTATAACCGCAAAGATAAAAGACATGGCGGAGAATCCATATATCATTTTTGAGCAGTATGTTGGTTATGATTCGGATGACACAATTCCTTTATATAAAATTGATAACGGTGTAATTCCTTCTCCAGAATTTGGAATTAATGAGCTTCTTGATAATGGTTCTACTGAAAGATTACGTGCTTTTTGTGTAGATGAGTTAAATAGAATTCCAGCTCATTCTTTTGGGAAAGCAGAAACTATTCTTGAGCGAATAAATGCAAGATTAGACCGTTTACCGGAATGGAAACGTTATACTTACAAAATGCAGAACTTTAACGTAGAGACAGAAATATTTGATTTTGCTCTTGAAAGAAAGAAGGATGATGAAGGTTCATTATATCTTTATTTGAAAGATGTATATGAAGATGAAAGAACTGTAGAAGAACTATTACGAGAGCTTGCAGATAGATCTGATATAAAATTAAAGATGGCTATTACACCAGAAAAATTCAAGGAGAAGCTTCGTAAGAAAGATTCTGCTCTTGCGAAAAAAGTTCCAGACCAATATGAAGAAATACTAGACCATCAGGCAGATATTTGTATGCAGATTTTTACGAAGCCTCTTTGTGTCCTTGCTGGTGCTGCAGGAACAGGTAAAACTACGGTTATACGCTCCATACTTGATAATATTGATCGCGTACATGGTGCCGGAACCAGTTTCTTGCTCATGGCTCCAACAGGTAAAGCTGCAGAAAGAATTAAAACTCAAAACGAAAAGCCTTCAAAAACTATTCATTCACATTTGGCTAAAAATGGTTGGATAAACGAAAACTTTACTCTAAAGCGTTCTGGTGGTGCTCTTGGACAAGATTATAACACTATAATTATTGATGAATGTTCCATGATCGACCTTAATGTATTCGCTACACTGCTGAAATCTATCAATTGGAATAATGTTCAAAGATTAATACTGATTGGAGATCCAAATCAGTTACCACCAATAGGCAGGGGCAAAGTCTTTGCTGATACTATTGAATGGCTAAAAGTAAAATATCCAGACAATGTTGGTATTCTTACTGATAATATCCGTCAGCTTGAAAATACTGTAGAGCAAAAAGGACACGGTATTCTTGACCTTGCTGAGATTTTCATTCAGGAAAACCAGCAGACAGAAGATGAGGCAAAAGCCGCAAATCTAAAAGTAAAAAAAGAGGAGCTCTTCGAGAAAATTGTAGAAAATGGTAACGGTGATATAGATAAAGACCTGGCTGTTTATTTCTGGAATGAACAAGAAGAACTTGAACAACTTCTAACGAATGTAATGATACGCGATATGAAGCAATATACCGGAATCGGAATGTCTGGGGAAAAAGTTTCAAATGATAAACTCTGGCAACAGATGATTCGAGACGAAGAAGGTAAGAGTAATCCAGAAATAATACAAGTTATCTCTCCTTATCGAGGTGAATTTTATGGTACAGAATCATTAAACCAGTTAATGCAAAAGACATTTAATTCTCATTGGAGTAAGAAGAAATTAGATGGTATTGGATATTTTGACAAAGTTATACAGTTTAGAAATAGACCTCAATCAGATCCTGTTTATGCATATCAAGAAAGTACCAGAAAAATAATAAAGACCGAGATATATAACGGGGAAATCGGATTATCAATGATTCATGGACTTGATACTTATGCAAAAGTAGGAGAGCTACCAAAATATAGATGGCAAGGAAATATAGAACGCCTCCAAGTTGTTTTCTCCGGTAAGTCTAGAAAAGGGCTTAGATATAACTATGGACAAAACTTAGGAACAGATGAAAATGGCAACTATATAAAAGAGCAGAAGGTTCTTGAAAATCTAGAACTTGCATATGCTATTAGTGTTCATAAATCCCAGGGCTCTGAGTTTGATTATGTTTATATTGTTATTCCTCATAAGGATAGCCATCTGCTATCAATGGAATTACTTTATACTGCGTTAACAAGAGCTCAAAAAAAGGTAACTATATTCTTGCAACAAGATATAAGTACTTTAACCTCATTAAGTCATACTGAAAAGTCAGCAGTACTAAAAATAAATTCTTCGATATATAAGTTTGAACCATTACCTGATGCTTTGCTATATGCTGGAAATAATTGGTATGAAGACGGAAAAAATATAGCAACACTTTCAAAATATTTTGTTCGCTCTAAATCTGAAGCAATTATAACTAATATGCTTTCGGAAAGAAATATTCCTTTTAAGTATGAAGAGCCTTTATATGCTCCAGATGGAACTATGTACTTGCCTGATTTTACTGTAAAGTTTAGAGGGGAAGAATACTATTGGGAACATGTAGGTAGGACAAACGATAAGGCTTATATGGCACATTGGGCTAAGAAAGAAGCTTGGTACAATAAACATTTCCCAGGCAAATTACTAGTTACAATGGAAAGCAATAATCTTTCTAAAGATGCGGAAGAATTGATTGAAAAGAATATGTGATAACAGGGAGAATACTGAAATGAATGAGCTTGAAAATGAATATTTTATTCTACTTAATAAAGATAGAACAGATAGTGCCAATACATTAGAAAAGCCATCTATGAAAGGCATTAAAAAAAGCGTTGTTGATAAGTATTCTGATCAAGCCCATTTCATATATGAGCTCTTACAAAATGCAGATGATGTCCATGCAACAGAAGTTTCTTTTTCTCTTGAAAAGGAGCAACTAGTTTTTTTACATAATGGAACAAGGTATTTCTCAATTTCAAATCCTAAAACCGAAGATGCAGACGGTGAAAATGGAACTCTTGGAGATTTGAATGCTATAACATCAATAGCAAATTCCAGTAAGACTGATGATGGTGCAAAAATTGGAAAATTTGGAGTTGGTTTTAAAGCGGTATTTCAATATACAAATACTCCAATTATTTATGATCCAAATGTATTTTTTAAAATAGAGAGATTTATTGTACCTATTCTTTTAGATAAGGATTATCCAAATAGAAAAAAGAATGAAACAGTTTTCGTCTTCCCTTTTGATGATAAAGTAAAAGAAAAGAAAGAAGCATACGAAGATATTCAAATAAAACTTGATTCATTAATCTACCCAATCTTATTCTTAAAAAATCTTAATTCAATAACTTATTCGACTCTTTCTGAAACAGGTTCTTACAAAAAGACTGTTTTAGAATCATTTACAAAAAACAATATTTTGTGTGAGAACATAGAATTTATAAAATCTTTGAACAATAATAATGAAAAGCATTGCTTATGGCTTTTCTCTCAGCAGTTAGATAAAAATAAAATTTCAGTTGGCTTTTTTACTAATGATAAAGGGAAAATAATCGAAGAAAAACAAACTGCATTTTGTTTTTTCCCAACTAAAGTAAATACAAATTTAAATTTTATAATAAATGCACCATTTTTATTAACAGACAGTAGGGAAGGTATTAAAGCTGGAAATAATCATAATAAACAGATGATTCAATCATTGGCTGAATTAGCAGCATCAGCGTTAGAAATACTAAAAGAAATATCAATTACTAAGAGAATAGAATTGTTTGATGATGAGACTTTTATAAATCTAATACCTTATAATGAAAATTTGTATATAAGTGAAAATGAAAGAACTCAGATCTCATTATTACCATTTTATACTGAAATTAAGAATAAAATAACATCTTCAGAATTAATTCCTTGTGGAAAACTAGCTTTCACGAATTATAATAATGCTTGTTGGGCATCTTATCCAAACATTCCAGAGCTATTTTCAAATGAGCAATTAGGCACTCTTGTTGATAATCAAAATGTAAAATGGATTTTGCCAACAATTGGCCGAAACGAAACATTGCGAACTAATTCAAAATTATGTAGCTACATTGATGGCTTAGTGTCCAGAAAATTCGATGATGAAGAAATAATTAAATTGATTACTTCAGAGTTTATTGAACACCAAGATATTCAATGGTTATTTAAATTCTATGACTTTATAAATTCTTCAAATCAAAGAAAACAATATGCTAAACACAAACCAATATTCTTAAATAAGCAAAGGAAAGCTTCTGAAGCATTTGATATCAATAATCATTTAATATTATTCATAACAGATACTGATAACTCTAATTATAATTCAATCTTACAAGATTTATTACAAGATGAAAAAACAAGGGAACTCATTGATTCATATGGTATAAAAAAACCTGAATTAAAAGACGAAGTTTATAATAAAATAATTCCAGATTACAATGAACTACAAGATGAAAAGAATGCTTTTAAAAAGATTTTTGCTTATTATAAGAAATGTCCACAAGACGAAATAACTGAATATGAGACGTATCTAAAAAAACTTTTATTCAGAGGAACTAAAGATAAAGATTATCCGTCTAATCTTTATTTACGAACGGAGCTTTTAACAGAATTTTTTATCGAGCAACCAAATTATCTAGACTTGGATTACTATAAATCCTTAATAAATTCAAATGAATATGAACTTCTTGATAAGTTATTTAGTCGACTTGATGTTAATGGCCTCCCAAAGAAACAGAGTAAATACATTGGGAAGTTTTCTTACAATGAAATTATAAAAAGAGAACTTTTCAATACAGAAGAAGGGGGATATCGAGAGAAGGAGTATACAGAATATTATTTTGAAGGAATAAATGCTAATCTTCACTATATAATTGACAATGAAGATACAAATAAATCTTTAATTTTATGGAAAGTATTAAATCTTTTATGTAAAAAATATTATTCAAGGCAATATCATTTATGTCCTGGATATGAGTTCATCATCGGAAGATGCAAGTATTTTTTCCGATACAATCGCTCTGCTCCTTATAATACAGAGTTAAATAAACTCCTACGTAATGGTAAATGGCTTGTAAATAAAGCTGGATATTTTGTACCAGCAAGTTCAATAACTAAAAATGATTTAGCGGAGTTTTATTTTTCAGAAGACGATGACTATTCATTATTACTCAACTTTCTTGATATTCATGAAGCCGTACAAGAAGAACCTGATGAAACAGCAAATCTAACTGAAGAACAAAAACGAAAGATTGAATTTGCAAACAAACTTAAAGAGTATGGTATAGAAAACGAGGAAGATTTAGAAGCATTTAGAGAATTTAAGCGTCAACGAGATGCACAGCGATATTCAGCAGAAAATGCCGATAACGTCAGTTCCCATAATACTCAACCAGAAACAAGTACTGATGATAAAGATATCGATGATATTTTTGATGAAGATTCTAAAAATAATGATGAACAAACAGAAAAGGAGCCATTAAATAAAGCAACTACAGAAGTTCTCAAAAATATTGCCAAACGAACAAAACATAAATCTGAACATTCAGTAAAGAGGATTCCTGAAGACGAGGAATCGGATGAGGATGAATTACTGCCATCATCTGTTGATTATAGCAAAAAGATTGAGCGTGCTTTAGAAAAAAGTGCAGCCGAAGTTAAACGAATATCCTATTTAGAGGGTCTGCAAAAGACAGCACTTGAAGAAACGCAAAACAACAAATATTCCTATAAATGGTTTAATACACTTCTCGAAATGGAGAGTATTAATAGTGGGGAATCAAATGCAAATAGTAAAGAAGTTTCAATTAGTTTTTCAACTGTGGAAAGAGAATCTGGAACAAAACGAACTTTAGTATTAAAGCATCCAAATCGTTATATTCCACAATTTATGGAAGATTTAGCAGATATTCCTCTTGTTCTTCATATGGGAGAGCAGACTAAAACTGTAGCCATTGAAGTTGCAAGTATTAAGTCATATACACTTCGTGTAAAAATGAAAAATGCCTCAGATATTGATGGAATTGATCTTGATACAGTTACATCTGCAACGATTGATGCAAAAAGTCCTACATTTTTGATTGAAGAGCTTAGAAAACAATTTGCAGAGTTAAAATTGTCAGATGAATATAATATGCAGAAGAATCTCTGTAAGAACATAGAATTTGTATTTGGACCTCCAGGAACAGGAAAGACGACACACCTTGCTCAAAAGGTGTTAATTCCAATGATGCGAGAAAATAAAAAATGTAAGGTATTGGTTCTGACTCCAACTAATAAATCTGCTGATGTATTGGTAAAACGAATTATGGAAGTTTCAGGGCGTGATCATACATACAAAAATTGGCTTGTTCGTTTCGGTGCTACAGGAGATGAAGAAATTGAACAAAGTCCTATATATAGAGATAAAACTTTTGATATTCGAACTCTTGAAAAAAATGTAACAGTTACAACTATTGCAAGATTTCCGTATGATTTCTTCATGCCTCAAGGCAGTAGATTGTTCTTATATGGAATTGATTGGGATTATATAGTAATCGATGAAGCTTCAATGATTCCAATTGCAAATATTGTATTACCTTTATATAAAAAGACACCTAGAAAGTTTATTATTGCAGGAGATCCATTTCAAATTGAACCTATTACATCTGTTGATCTTTGGAAAAATGAAAATATATACACAATGGTTCATCTTGATTCTTTTGTTGAGCCTGAAACCATACCGCATCCATATCATGTTGAACTTTTGACAACACAGTACAGAAGTATTCCTGATATTGGGTATATTTTCAGTAATTTCGCTTATGGTGGAATATTAAAACATCATCGCACCTCTGATAGTCAACGACAATTGAATTTAGGAAACGAAATCGGAGTAAAGACCTTGAATGTTATAAAATTTCCTGTAAGTAAGTATGAGAGTATCTATCGCTGTAAGAGGCTTCAACATAGCAGTTCATATCAAGTATATTCTGCTTTATTTACATTCGAATATATTTGTTACCTATCAAGATTAATTGCCGAAAAGAATGTTGGTGAATTAATTAAGATAGGAGTTATTGCACCTTATAGAGCACAAGCTGATATGATTGATAAATTATTGGCATCTGAAAAATTACCTAAGGAAGTTGATGTTCAAGTTGGAACAATTCATGGTTTCCAAGGAGATGAATGTGATATTATTTTTGCAGTATTTAACACACCACCTTCTATTTCTTCTTCAAATGAAATGTTCTTAAACAAAAGAAATATCATAAATGTATCTATTAGCCGAGCTCGAGATTATTTATTTGTTGTTATGCCAGATGACAAGACTGAAAATATTCAAAATCTTCGATTAGTAAAAAGAGTTGAAGATTTGATTCACAGTACAAATGATTGGACAGAATTCCATACAACAGCTTTAGAACAGTTAATGTTTGGTGATTCTCAATATTTGGAAAATAATGCGTTCTCGACAAGTCATCAAAGTGTAAATGTTTATGGCCTTCCTGAAAAGTGCTATGAAGTTAGAGCAGAAGATACTGCCGTAGATGTTCAAATTCATAAAAGTTCAAAAAACAATGAAGTATCTAGTGAATCAGAAAACGAATCTTTTGATGAAGAAAGAAATGATGAATATATTGATTCTTATCAGTTGAAAGAAGAGCTTATTCCTGAGGAACTAAGAAAAACTGCAATAGACCTTCCTGTAAGGGGAGCAATAAAAGGCTGGTGTTATTTGGTCCCTTACGAAGGAAAAGTGAAAGAGCATACATTAAAGAATACAGAAGTAATGTTCATACCACTTATGCGAAACGGACAAGAAAAAATGGTCACGGTTTCAGTGGTAAAAGAAGATCGGATAATCTATATTTCAAAGGAAATGTTCAAAATATATGAACAAGGACTGAGTGAAGTAGAAGGAATAGAATTGAGGAAGAAGTTCTAGGTAATATTAAAAGATATGAATAATTCAAACGACTTACATGATTTCATCTTCGTCACCGACAAATACGGCAGACGAAATAAAACAGGTGATATAGAAAAACTTCAATATGATTCTCGTAAAGATGTTTACTTCATCACATACAAGGATGGAAAGACATATCCATGCAGGAGTTCTGATCTTCAAATAATCAAAAACTGTCTTAAAGATAAACAATCTGCTATTGTATTTGATTACCTATTGCAGATGGCACAGTTCAGTGACATTAAAAATGATGAAGGTCAGAATCTTCTTGTAAAGAATCTTGAAAAATCAAAGTTTGTAAATGAATATTCAGTTTTAGCCCGATACCTAAACCCTAAAAAAGCTAAAGAAGAAAAATCAAAAATATACTCGCTGATATTTCCTTTTGGCTGTAATAACAGCCAGTTTAAGGCTGTAAGTACAGCATTGAATAATCAAGTAAGTATAATTCAAGGGCCTCCTGGAACCGGAAAAACTCAGACTATTCTAAACATAATTGCAAATCTTTTGATGCATGATAAAACGGTTTTGGTTGTTTCAAATAACAATGATGCGACAAGAAATGTTTATGAAAAACTTGCTTCTGATAAATATGGACTTGGTTTTATATGTGCTTTTCATGGTAAGAGAGAAAACATAGAAAACTTTTTGAAAAATCAGCAGCAGTTCTATCCGGAATATCTTAAAGACTGGAAGAACAAATTGCCAATTTTGTCTCCGCTCTTAGATGATGATATTAAACATCTGGGAAAATACTTTGAAGCGAATGAACGTATTTCTACAATCAAATCAGAATTAGCTGCACTTGAAATAGAATCTAAATATTTTGATAACTCAATTACAGATATTTACAGTAATAAAAAGCTTCTGAAAAAATCTTCTGATGTTCTAATGGACTTACTTCAGAAGATTCAATTTACTTATGAAGAGAAAGAAAAGTTTGGATTTTTTCTGAATTTAAAACTTAAGATTTCTTTTGGCCTTGGAGAAAAAGGAAATTGGACAGTTAATCCCGACAAGGCAATAGAAACAATTAAAGCTACTTATTATCCTCTTAAAAAGAAAGAACTTGAGAATGAATTAAATGAAAAAGAAAGTATTGTAAAAGGCTTTAATCCTAACGATGTCTATGAAAAATGCTTAACAACTTTAAGAAGTGAACTTGCAAAGAAATATTCAAAGAAAGCTGAGCGTATACAATTCAAAGATGGTAAAGAAATATATTTTAATCCTGCAAGTTTCGCTAGCGAATATCCTGTAATTCTAAGTACAACATTTTCTTCAAGAGGGACAATCGGGCAGGGAACAGAGTTTTTGTTTGACTATGTAATCATGGATGAAGCTTCACAGGTTGATGTTGTTACCGGAGCTTTGGCTTTATCATGTGCAAAGAATGCTGTAATTGTAGGTGATAAAATGCAGCTTCCAAATGTTATTGAGGAACAAAAAAAACAAGTTGTACAGGAACTTTTTGAACAAACTAAACTACCTGCAGGCTATAATTACATAAATAGTTTTTTAGCATCGCTTGAGCAGGTTCTTCCTGATACACCTCAAACTTTACTTCGCGAGCATTATCGCTGTCATCCAAAAATCATCAATTTCTGTAATCAGCAGTTTTATGGCGGCAAGCTTTTAATAATGACCGAAGATAAAGGAGAAGCTGATGTTCTTGAAGCAATTAAAACAAGTCCTGGTAATTTCTGCAAAAACCATTATAATCAGCGTCAAATTGATGTAATCAAAGAAGAAATCCTTCCTAAATACTCTGAAGATGAAATTTCAAATCTTGGAATTATTGCGCCATATAATAATCAGACTGATGCAATACATTCTCAAATACCTGGTATTGATGCAGCTACCGTTCATAAATATCAGGGACGCGAAAAAGATAACATCATAATTTCTACAGTAGACAACGAAATTACAAGTTTTGCTGATGACGCTAATATGTTGAATGTTGCAATTTCACGTGCGAAGAAAAAACTTGCAGTGGTCTTGTCCGGAAATGAACAGCCAGAAAACTCTAATCTTATCTCTTTATTAAAGTATATCCAGTACAACAATTTTACTGTTGTAGAAAGTAAAGTTAATTCGATTTTTGATTTCTTCTATACAAAAGAAACTGAAGCTAAGTTTAAGTATCTTAAGGCTGCCAACAAAATCTCAAAATATGATTCTGAAAATGCAATGAATACGTTACTCACAAACATCTTTGAAGAACCTAAATATTCCAAGTTTAGTTTTGTTTTTGAAATGCCTTTGAAAGATGTTGTAAATAAAAACTATATGGGAGAGCTTCCAGAAGATCTTTCAACATTTGCAAATCGAAGTTGGGCCCATGTAGACTTTACAGTTTTTAATCGGGTAACAAAAGAGATTCTCTTTGGAATAGAAGTAGATGGCTATAACTATCATAAAAAGGGAACTAAGCAAGCTGAGCGAGACCTAAAGAAGAATGCTATCTTTGAACAAATCGGATTGCCACTTTTGAGATTAAGTACAAAAGGTTCTGGAGAAGAGATAAAGATTAAAGTACAGTTAGATAAATATTTAGATGGAGAATCACAATGACCCTGCAAGAAGAAATCCAAAACGGTGAAAGCCGCACATTAGAATATAAAGCAACGCTTCCTCATGATTCACAAAAATGGATAAAAACAATTGTTTCTTTTGCAAATGGCGCTGGAGGCAAATTTGTGCTTGGCGTAAACAATCAACGCGAGTTTGTAGGTCTTGCAAAATCTGTAGACCTGTTTGAACTAAAGGATAACATCGCAGATACAATCGGCCAGATGTGTGAGCCTCAGATTATGTTTGACATTACCGCCGAGATGGTGGACGATGCCCAGCTTTTGATTGTAAATGTGTTCCCCGGAAACGCAACTCCTTATTACATAAAGGCTTTGGGAAAAGAAAACGGCGCTTTCATCCGTCTCGGTGCGACAACCCGCATTGCGGACTGGACTGCTTTGGAAGAACTTTCTAACCGTGGTCGCCATGTTTATTATGATGAGTTCGCCTGTTCTAGTGTGAAGGTTGAAGAGGAAGATATAAAATATCTTTGTAAGGATTTTTCTGAGCGTGCAGAGCGGAAGATTACTCGAAAAGATTTGGAGAATCTGAATCTTATAATCGGCAATAAAAAAGATACCGCGACAAATGCTTATGCCATTCTTTTGGGTAAGCATGATTATACTTCCCGCATTCAGTGCGCCAGATTCCGCGGAACTGAGCGTGTAGACTTTCTAGATAAAAAGGAATATGAGGGGCCTCTTTGTGAGCAGATAGACGGAGCCTATAAGTTTGTTCTGAACTATTTGAGCATGGCGGTGGAAATCAATGGAATTGTCCACAAAGAAAAATATGAGCTTCCACACAAGGCAATCCGCGAGCTTATTATTAATGGTGTACGTCACCGGGACTATGAGCTGAGCTCC
>ODAI011820101.1_pt1 | contig 16777 bp, 17 predicted proteins | sample 1539321 | NCBI WGS metagenome assembly ODAI01 (sample SAMN02144231, study PRJEB22623) | gut metagenome | biome: sheep rumen | host: Ovis aries | place: New Zealand | reverse complement strand
GGAATTAAATATAGTTCGTCGTACCAGTTCTTGTTGCACAAAAAAATAAGGGAGGGGTTTATCTTTCGTAAATTATACATTTACTATATCAGTTTTTTCAGGAAGTTTTGTGATATTTCATTGATTTTATCAAGATCTTCCTGTGTTTTTGCCTCAGCGGTTATTCTGATGTATGGCTCTGTACCTGATGGTCTTATAAGTACCCAACTGTTGTCTTCAAATCTTAATCTGACGCCGTCAATTGTAAGGGCTTCTTTAATATCATCAAATTCCTTCTCAAATTCTGTGGCAACCGTTTCCATGACTGATTCTTTTTTATCGTTAGCACATGTTATCTTCTCACGTAGTGTTGGATAGTTTTCAATGGCATCCAGCTGCTTGGATAATTTTCCGTTTACCTGGATTGCCCTGACAATCCTTAATCCTGATAATAACCCGTCCGGACACATGCAGAAGTCTGGATGTAGCCAGGTACCTGATGGTTCGCCACCGAATGTGGCATTGTTTTTCGTAATTGACTCGGCAACATGCACATCTCCAACAGGTGTTCTAAGTACGTTTCCACCTAGTTTTTCCATTGCAGTATCAAGACATGCTGAAGCGTCGACGGTCGTAACTACAGTGCCACCAAATTCCATAGCCATTATTGTCAGTAGCTTATCAAAGTCGGAGATATTTCCATTTTCATCTACTGCTATCATACGATCTGCATCTCCATCATGGGCAAGTCCGACGTCGGCATTCAATGCTTTGACTGCCTTCATAAGTTCCTGTAGGTTTGCACTGTTCGGTTCAGGATTACGTCCTGGGAAGAATCCGTCAGGCTGTGCGTTCATTGTTATGACATTCATACCACTTCTACGTAGAGCTTCAGGAGATAAGTATGAGCCGGCTCCACTGGCACAGTCCACAATCACTTTAAGCGGTTTGGATGGGTCAATTCCTGATATTTCAACGATATCATCGACATATTCGTCTATGAATGGTGTGATGTCATATTCCTTACCTAGTTCATCCCATCCTACCTGGTTGAAATCCTTTTCATGAACCATCTTTTCAATTGTTCTTTCCTGCTTTTGTTTGTATGCAGATCCATCATTATTCCATAACTTTATTCCATTGTATGGTGAAGGGTTGTGGGAAGCAGTTATCATTATACCTGCATCAGCTTGCTTTTTTATTGTAGCGTATCCTACCACTGGTGTTGGTACCATTCCTAAAAGAAGTACGTCACAACCGGATTCCTGAAGTCCTGCGGACATGATGTTTTCTAAGATTTTACCGGTAGTTCTTGAATCTCTTCCTATAACCACTTTTTTTCCTTTTCCACCAATATAATTAGCTAAAGCTCTTGCCACGTCTAATGCTAATTCAAGTGTCACTTCTTCCTGGTATTTTCCACGTATTCCTGAGGTTCCAAATAATCTTGGTATATCTTCTGTCATTTATTATCTCCCTTTCTTTTTAATGGCTTATTCTAGAATTATTCTTCATTCACTAATTTATAAATCTAATCATATTGTTTAAAAAAATAATTGATGTGGGGGTTAATTGTTAATGTTGTTGATGTTTCTAAGCTCCGAATTTGCTTATTACATTCATCAGGTCTCTGATGATATACATTACATCGCTACCTCTTATACGGCATAGTCCACCTTTTGCAGCGGCTCTTTCACCATATTCTGTAATGTCGTCTACACGTAATCCGTCTGCCTTGATGAATACTGGCACAGGATCTCCTGAGTGGTCCATGACGCCTACTGGTGTGGAGTGGTCTGCTGTTACGAAGAGTACTATGTCATCTATTTCATAGAGTTCCTTCATGATGAGTGCATCTATCTTTTCTATGAAGTCTCTTTTATCGAATGCTGCACCGTCGTGTCCACATTCATCTGCTCCGTCAACGTTTACCAGCATGAAGTCATAGCTGTCATCTTTTGCATATTTGACTATGTGGTCACGTACACTTTCAAGGTCGGTGTTGATTCCACCGGTTGCTCCTGGAATATCCACTATGTCCATTCCGGCAATTTTTGCAATACCTTTGATTATACCAGTTTCTGCTACACATACTCCTTTAAGGCCATATTTTTCTTCAAATGGTTCAACGGATGGTACTTCTCCTCCACCTCTTGGAAGAACGATGTTTGCAGGGTTTTTACCTTCTTTTATTCTTTCAAGGTTCACTGGGTGTTCCTTGAGCATTTCGTAGGATTTTGTAACGAATTTGTTTACTAGTTCTGCGGTGTATTTTGCTTCTTCAGAGTCATCAGTTGCCTTTACACATTTTGGTTTGTTGCCTTCATGTTTTGGATCGGCATCCGTGATTTTATCGGATAATCCTTCTCCTCTTAGAACCAGTACTGCTCTGTGGGCATCTGATTCTTTGAAGATGATTTCAACGTTGTCGTCAAGTTCCATCTGGTTGATTGTTTCGGCTATCTTATCTGTACCGCTGCTTATTCTGCCTGCACGACGATCGATTACAGTCAAGTCATCTTCTGCTGTTGCGAAGTTACATCTGAATGCGATGTCTCCTGGTTCCACATCCACATGTATTCCTGCTGCTTCAAATGGGCCACGTCCTGTGTATACTTCATATGGATTGTATCCTAAGAGTGTTAGGTGTGCTGTATCACTACCTGGTCTTACTCCAGGTCTGATTGTATCCATAATTCCGGTTATTCCTTCTTCAACCATTTTGTCCATATATATTGTTCTTGCACTTTCTAATGGTGTTTTGTTTCCTAATTCTTTAACAGGACGATCTCCCATCCCGTCTATTACAAATATAATTCCTTTCATTTTTTTATACTCCAATTGTTGTTAAAATGATACCAACTAATGCTCCAATTATTGTGGCAGTTAAATTAACGTGTTCATTGTTAAAAAGTCCATTACGTTCTAATGTTGCTCCTAGAAGACTATCTGCAAAGCATCCTACCATACCGGCAAACAATGCTATGAAGATACTGTGGGTAATGTCGGGGGATACATTCACAATAAACGCTGAAACTCCTATTATTAAAGCTCCAATCAATCCTGCTACGGTTCCAAGAACTGATACTCCTCCATCCGTTCCGGGTTTTACCTGTTCTTGGCTTGTAATTAGTATAGGTTTGCTTAATACTCCTATTTCACTTGCCATTGTATCTGCAGTTGCCGTGGCTATTGATCCTATGAATCCTCCATAATTTCCAAGTATTGCCATTATTACAGGGACTATACCGTTTGAAATGACATTCTTTATGGTACGTTTTTCATGGGTTAAACCTATGCGTCTTTTATAATCTGACTTAAATTTGGTAAATGCAGTACCTAACAGTAAAAACAGTAATAGTATTGATAACCAGTTAATACCTCTGGTTATAATAATAAATATTCCAATAATTGTAACAAAAGATGAGCCTAGTAAATCAAGTGCACCACTATAGTATACTATGATTCCAAGTATTACACAAATTATAAGGAATATTAATTGTATCATATTATAATATTTTGTGTTTTATTAAGTATATATTTTAAGAATATTTATTATAAAAAATTTTTAAAAAAAGTAAAAAATAATTTAAGGGGGTTAGAAAAAATTTGATGTTTTGCGTTGAAAATTATTATTTACATCAAATTTATAAAACTCTTGTTTTTATGGTTTCAACTTTCTTAAGTGGATAAATCTTCTTAGCTTCGTGGTATATGTTTGAAGCGAATTTACCTGATATGATTTCTTTTACTAATTCATCAAGAGTTTTTTCAGCTGCTGCTTCTAAAATCATGTTTTGCATGGTTTCTCTTATGTATCTTTGTTGTGAAGCTTTTGCTCTTTTTACAGTAATTGCTAACATGTGTACATTGATTTTTTGACCATCTTTTGTAGTTGCATCAGTAATTGTGTCGATACGACTGGTTCCGCGTCTGATCATACTACGTACGTAATCTGTTGTTACTTTGTGTCCTTTAAATACTGTGTGAGCTACTTCTCCACTTACATGGTCGATTTCAAAGAATAATTTAACGTATTGTCTGCTGAAATCTCCTGTGATTTCACGCATTGATGTTTCTATTTTACGACCTACTAACATATCAGGTTCTTTAGCAGGACTTGTTCCAAGACTTGCTTCGTCGAATTCTCCTGGTGCTACTACTTCATACCATACTTTTTCTTTCCATGTGTCACGTACTCGTCTTCTAGCTTTTGCCATTATATCATACTCTCCTATATATTTAAATTAATTGTTTTATTAGTTTTATGTAAAAAATTTACAGCATGCTATCTTTTTATGCTGTATTTATGAATTTTGTAACGATATGTTACGATTTAAAAGTTTTTTTAGTAAAAATAAGATTCTACTTATCTTAGATGGTCTTTAATTTACTATTTTTATTGTTAAATATAATTTCAAGTCTATTAAGTTTGAAAAAATCCGTCAGGGTTATAATAAATAAGACACTCGTCTTTTATAAAAGAATTTAGATACGCATGACATTCAGTCATATTCTTCTATAATAATATTTTGGCTATTATAAATTATTATAAACCTAGTCTATATTCTATTATTATATTATATTTTAAGTATAATATAAATGTGTTGTTTAATATGGTGTGAAAATTTAAGAGAATTAGTTTGAAAAAGTTGGAGAGTATAGATATTTATATATTATCAATATCTATTTCAAGGAGACTTTTTCCTTGAGATTTACTTTTAGTGATTCCGGCATCTATGGTTTCAAGTAGTTTGTTTAATTTGGATGTATCCTGGGTTTTATTTGGCAGTATATACTCTGTATTTTTGTCTGCACTGTTGCTGATAACATCTTCATATTCTGCGTTGATATCATATGGCTTAACGTATAACTTGGAGTCTTCGTTTTGACTTCCCGGCAGTGTGATGATTTGTGAAAATGGTTCAATTTCTGCATAAGTTATGGTTTTAAGATCCAATGTCTTTTCAATGAATGTGTAGAAGTAATATAATGTTTCTGTTGGATTATCGAATGTCTCTTCATCAAAGAATAGGTATAATGAACATTCGTTAATTCCATTAAACATCGGATATCCTCTGATGTTCAATTTCTTTTTGAGGTAATCATATGTTTTTTTACACTCTGATATAATGTTTTCATTAAATCCAAGATTGATTGTCCTTCTGATAAACATGAATTTTTGAATATCACTAAGATCTCTAACTTCTTCTTTAATTATTTCAGAATTTTCTCTAAATCTTATTACCATAGAATTTTTTCTTGACGTGTTTATGAATTTATCCAGATCAGTTTTCATCCATCGTGTAACATCTTCTTCGGTATCAAAATCATAAAAACTTATGTATATCTCATCATCCAGGGCAGTTTGATTTATGGCTGTTTTTAATTCATCTATATTATGAATTGAAAAAGTAGAAAATCCTTTTTTAATGGAACCCGTAAGTAATGTTCTATTGAACGTTTTACCGTACAAGGCTTCATATAATTTTTCTAAATTTTTATCTACTTTCATGTGATTACTCTCCATTTTTGAAATATGAGATTAATGTTTTTTTTTATATCATATTCATAAATTAAACTTATTTGCTAAAAATATGATTATGTTATTTTATTTCTAATTAACATATACATAATATTTAAGTCCAAGTTGCTAAAATTCATTTTAGTTTTTATCCATTAAATTTAATTTAGATTAAATTATCTTAGTTTTGGGTATAATTAATGAATATTATCAAATTAGCTATTATAATATGATATGTAGTATGAAAGTAATTTTAATTAAAAATATAAAGAATAAAACGTTAAAAAAAAGAATAGGATTGTTTAAAGAATTTTTTTCTTTTTTGTTTCAATTTGAATAAATTTATCAAGAACATCCTCAACGGGACCTTCCTCTTCGATGACCTTGATGTTCATCATTTCAACTTCTGCCTTGGCGATAGGGCCAATTTTCTCACATATGACAATATCACAGTTTTTTATTGAATCAGCAGATTTCTCCCATTCCTCATTATCCGGTTTATGGTCTTTAGATGAGAAAATAACATTGTCATATTCAATATTGCAATTATCTTCATCATAATCATAAACAATAAAGTATTCACAAATGCCAAAATGTTCCACTTTTTTACCAGTATCTTTAACAGCGACTGCAATTTTCTTCATACATAAATCCCCTAAATAAATAACTAAATATAATATTTGTATTTTATCATTTAATAATTTTATTTCTTTTTGTACTGGAATCAATAGTTATATCATTAATGATAAATATGATAACATGACAAAGAATACCAAAGTGCATATAGTTTACTGTCATCCGGAAAACAGCAGTATGACAAATGAAATCAAAAAGGCATATATTCAGGGTTTAAAAAGTAAGAATATCGAGTATACAATAACTGACTTATATAAAGAGCATTTTCAATCCGATCTTACACGAAAAGAATATCAAAGGGAATCGGAGTATGTCTCTTGTGAATTGTCGAGGGATGTAAGAAAACAGCAGAAACTAATTAATGACGCTGACATATTGACATTTATATTTCCATTATTTTGGATGGATGCACCTTCAAAGCTTGTGGGTTATTTCTCACGTGTATTTACGGTAGGATTCAGGTATACAAACGACAACACCAAAAGCAGAATGAAAACTTTAAAGGAGGTTAACTTTTTAATCATAACCGGATCCAGTTATGAAGACCTTTTAAACGATGGAAAAATAGAGGCATTAAAAACTATCTTCATCAAGGATAGAATAGCCGATAAATCACAACGTACACGGATGTACTTCTTTTCAAACACAGCGGTACATAAAAAAGAACGATTGTCTAATAAGGAAAAATATATTCAAAGGGCTAGAAAGATAGGATTTATAACTCCCAGGACAATTTAAGTTTTTTAACTAGATTATTTCTAATCAATCTTATCCTTTTTTTCATCAGGCTTCATTCATTTTTGATTTGACCTCGGAGTGTTGTTATAGGTCATTATTTTTGATTTTTCTCTTAATGACATATTCTGTCTGAAACTTTTTTTGGGTCTTGATAAATAGTAATCTTTTTATTGTTTGAAGTAGATAGATAATATATACTATTCTAATAATACATATTATTCTAGGAAAAATTTCATGGAATAATTACTCATAATAAAATTATTGGTTTAATAAGATGAAAATTGTAATTTATCACTCTAAAGAATGTGATCCGAAGAAATGTACTTCTGTAAAACTTGAAAAGCAGAATAAGGTGGAAATAACACATAATATGCGTAAAATACCTTACAATGCCATAGTTTTGGATGCGGAAGCGGAAAAAGCAGTATCTTTGGAGGATAAGGATAGAATTACAAAATATGGATTGTCTGCTTTGGATTGTTCTTGGAAGAAATTAAAAAAATCTTCTTTCAATTTTAAATCTAAGAAGAATCATAGATTGCTTCCATTTTTGGTTGCGGCAAATCCGGTTAATTATGGAAAACCCTGTATTTTATCAACGGCTGAAGCTTTAAGTGCTACATTATACATTGTAGGATATAAAGAGGAAGCTCGTGATTTGATGAATCAGTTCAAATGGGGGCCCCATTTCATAAAACTTAATGAGCATTTATTAGAAGCCTATAGTGAGGCAGAAAACAGTACTGAAATTGTAAAGGTACAGAATGAATTTTTAGGAGGAGAATGATATGGCAAAATTTGAAGAAGCAGAAAACAGAATGTTCAACATTAAAATCTGTTTAAAATGTAACGCAAGAAACCCAGCTTCTGCAAAAACCTGCAGAAAATGTGGATACAAAGGTTTAAGATACAAAGCAAAAGAACCAAGAGGATAATCTTATTCCTTTTTCATAAACTTTTTTTTTATTCATTTTTAATTCAGATTCAATATACTGTACTATTTTTTAATATTATTCCTAATTTACATATTATATTCCATCTGTTTGCTTATTTTATATTTTATCACACACAAATTTATCATCATATTCTTTTTTTGGTCATGAATTTTTTTGGGGCTAAGTATTACTCATTTTCTTAATCTATTAATATTTTGAAATAAAGAAATATAATATAATTATATCAATGATTATAGTGAGCAGGTAATTATGAATGTCGAGAAATATCTAAATGATACATTGGAAAATCATAAAATACACATGACTTTAATTGATCCTGATGAACAGTCACCCGAAGAAGCTGTGCAAATGGCAGTTGATGCTCAAAGGGCAGGTTCGGATGCAATAATGCTTGGAGGTTCAATTACAGATCAGGAAGTACTTAACCTAACAGCTAAAGCACTTAAGGAAAATGTTGACATACCAATCATACTCTTTCCGGGAAACGTAACGGGTGTATCCAAATATGCAGATGCAGTATTGTTCATGAGTCTGTTAAATTCCACAAATCCCTACTGGATAACTGGTGCACAGGCATTGGCAGCACCATCAATTAAAAAGATGGGATTGGAAACAATTCCTATGGGATACTTGATTGTCGAACCGGGAGGTACTGTTGGATGGGTAGGAGACGCAAAGCCGGTTCCACGTAACAAATCCGATTTGGCAGTTGCATATGCATTGGCAGCGGAATTTTTTGGAATGCGTGTAATATATCTTGAAGCAGGTTCCGGTGCGGATTCACATATACCATTGGATTTCATAATGAAAGTTAAAAAATTAACCAATATGATGGTCATCGTCGGCGGGGGTATTAGAACAGCTGAAGATGCACGTAAAGTAAGGGATGCCGGTGCAGATATAATAATAACAGGTACGGTTGTTGAAGAAACCGAGGATACCTACAAAAAAATCAAAGAATTAACGGATGCTATACATTAAGCATCATATTCCTTTTTATTTTTTCTATTTTTATTTTTTCTAGTTTATTTTTAATCTTTTGACCTAAGAATCCGCTTTTTGGAAAACATTAATCAATAGTGTCTATTCCTGTATTCTATAACAAAGGTGTTTGATATATGTCATGGTTAGTTTAAACTAACTATCCTATAAAATATTAATTAAAACATATAATTAAATAGTGATGTGGATGGATGTTAAAGAAATTCTCAATAATAGGTGTCCCATCAGAGATACCGTTGAAATAATCAATAGAAAATGGACCGTAATATTGCTATGGGACATGTTTAATGGATATGAACATTTTAATGAATTCAAACAAATCAATCCTAAATTAAGCAGTAACGTATTATCTGATACTCTTAAATTTCTAATAGAAGAGGGATTGGTTAAGAAAACCAACACAGAATCCACTACGAAATATCTTTTAACAGAAAAAGGAAGATCATTAAATAAAATAATGTATGAATTGGGTGTTTATGGTATTCAATCAGGGGATTATGAAGGTTCTCGTAAAGAAATAAAAGAATATTTCAAAGAAATATTTGAAATATAATTTATTCCTTATTTAATGAATCCTTTGCGATATTAACTCCCATATCATATGCTTTTTTCAAATCCTTAGGAAATTGGGTTTCCCTTTGTTGTCTTTTATCTTCCTCATCAAACCATGTATTGACGTACTTGTCATAGTCATCAAATTGATAAGTATTGTATACTTTGAGCGAATACGGCTTTGTGTATACCCTTTCAATGAATGCCTCTTCTAAAAAGTCAAATACTGTCTTGTAAAATGCAACTGCAGGATTATCCTCATTAAGATTCATGTCATAGATAATACCCGTAGGCATGCGTTTTTCTGTAATGTCCAAGTCGGCATAAGGAAACTGTGGGAAGCAGAATCTTTCAATAAATGATCTTAACATTCCATTAATGTCTGCAAAGTATACGGGTGTTCCAAATACAACACCGTCACAGGTACGTATATCTGCAAGTATATCCTTAATGTCATCATTTACTGGACAGGTTCCATAGAAAGGACACTCTTTTTGTTTACATAAGAAGCATGACCTGCAACCAGTGTAGTTTAAATCATATAAATTTAACATTTCTATTTCAACATCTTCTGTCTTATCATTTAAGGTGTCTGTTATTCCTTAACTACCTTATCTAGTAGTTTGCTTGTATTTTGATTTTTTCTGGGACTACTGTTGATTATAAAAAATTTCATATAATTACTCCATTATCAGTATATATGTGAAAATTTATTATTTAAACATAAGAGTTAGTTCCAGCTAACTTAGTTATTCATTTTAATTATGAACTACGAATAACATTTCAACAGTGTAAATATAAACTCAAGAGTAAATTCATGAATAACCACATATTGTAAAAAGATATTAACAAATTAAAATAGATATAAAATATATTAAATAAAAATATTAGGGAGTAATATTAATGGATAATAATGATTTATCACAAAAACTTAATGAAAAATTAAGAATAGAGAAAGAACCTGTAGCCATAAAAGTATATGATGACGTGGCTTGTGCAGAAAAAGAATTAGCTAAATATGATGGGCAAGCAAGACATTGCCAGTTAACATTCGAATCATCAACACAGGAAAAGTCATTCTATGCAACAGTCAATGAAATGAACTGTCCGAATGGTGCCTTAGCGTTAGGTTTTACAGATAAAAAAACAGATGCATTTCCACAAATACCACCAGTAAAACAGGCATTAGGTTATTCACCATTAAAAAATGCCACCTTCCAACCGGATGTCATAATCATTTATGCAACTCCTGTACAGGCAATGGAAATTGCCAAACTATATAAATTCACATTCAAAAAACGATTTGAAGCAAACTTCAATGGAACGGCATCATTATGTGCGGATGCAGTATCATCACCATACACGACAGGCAAGTCCAACATGACCTTAGGATGTACAGGATCACGTACATTCTCCGATATCAAGGATGAGGAAATGGTTATCGGATTAACATACAGTGATGCAGTAGCTCTTTTTGAAGACAAGGAATAATCCTATCTTCACATTTTTAATTTTTTTTATATTTTCTTTTTTTCTAATTGAAGCTTTTCTTTTTTAAAATAATCAAAAAAGAGTTTATGGTTTTTCAATCTCTTCTTTTATCTCAAGATACTCATTATAGCAGTTGATGTTGAGAAGTTCCAGATTATTTGCTGCTTCAACGCCATAAAATTCCACATTATTTTTAATCATTTTACGTAATATCGGATTGAGATTATCGTTTTCGCTTTTAAGATAATCATATAACAGTTGTCCATAGCAGCAAAATGGCATGCCTAATCCTTCTGCACTGTCAAGCCATCCTGTTTTTCTTCGTGCAAGTATACTGATGGTATTGGAGGGGTTTGGTGCATCTTCAAGTCTTTCAATCATGTTATTTATTGTATGGGGAGTAATTGTTGGTTGGTCTGCGGCTGCAAAAAGGTAATAATTCTCACTGCAGTCTTCAAGAGCTGTGGTAATTGTCTGTGATAATCCCACGTCATTTTCTTGGTTATATTTTATGGTGATTTCATCGGTCAGGGAGTACTTCTCGAGTAATTCATAGATTTCTTCTCTGAAATTGCCTAGAACGATGGTTATGTTATCGATATTTGAGTCCATGATGTTGTTTATTGTGTGGATTAATATTTCCTTATCCTCAATTTTTAGTTTTAGTTTATGAATAGGCGTTTTATTCATTTTCTTAAAATCGTTAATCATTCTGGAATTTTTTCCGGCAGCTGTTATTATTGCATCCATATTATCACTTCTAGATAACTCTATTGATAATGATTGATTTAAATATTTTCATCATAAAAAAAGTAAAAAGATATTGGGGGGTGAATTATTGTTTATATAGGAAAATCACGCTTCCTCTGTTGAATTTGATGTATCCGGATATGTGCTGTTATCTCTTAATTCATATATTGTGGTGTAGATGTGTGTGTCTCCACTTTCACCTTCGGTCCACATGACTATCTGAATAGGATAATCTCCTTCATTTGTTACAAGAACATCAATGGTTGGACGGTATTCATAAAGAATTGATTCCTCTGCACCAGACATACCAACAGGCAATGGGTAACCTAATGCAAGTATAGCATCCCTCAGAGATCTGCCCGGTGGACATACTCCGTGAGTAGCACTTCCAGATGCTGCTTCTTCTTCGGCAATTGATGTGAATGTCACGTTTTCTTTACCGTGAGCAGATTCATGTGGTGGTATTATTGTATTGTTCCATCCGTTAGCAAACTCTTTTGCATTGGCTGCACGAATTTCTGTCGGATATTCCGGAAGATATTCAACAACACTCACAGCACTGCTTACATTCACTTTGCTGGCGTTATGATCATAAACCATAACCGGTGCACCAGGGGTATAATTTCTCATGTAATTATACGGTTCTTCACCGAAATCATGAATTATCTTCTCTTTACCATATACTCCGGTACGGTTATCATTAAATCCGCCTAAATAGTAATCAATTGTTATGTTACTACCATCTTTTGCAGTTTTAAACCATTCCTTAAGGCTAGCTGCACTAACAAAGTCTGTTGGAACGGTATCATTGCTAATTTCAGATTCTTTTAAAGTCTTTGTTGTTTTATTATTTTGAATAACTTTAATTGAATCTCCTTCTTTGATGGCAATGGTATAAGGTAACTTATAACCCCATACAATACTGTCGGCTTCTTTTATGGATATTTTACCATTTTCATCAGTTACCAGATATCCTGGACCTTTCAAGTCATCGGATACTTTACCGTCAAAGGTAAGGTGTTTGTTATCCTTAATAACATCCTTAGGTACGGTTCCTGTTGTCAATGCAGTAAATATTGACATCATATCACCAGACATTAATGGTCTTATTAAATTCTGTGGTGCTGAGAAGATAGGCACTTTCTGCATTTCAGGTACGTTGATAACTTGGTCTCCGCTTACTACTGTTGAACCATTTTTACTCAGCAATTGCTGTGTGGTAAGGTCGGTAGATGAGGCATGTTGTGAACACATAACTCCAGAAGCCAATGCTAGAAGTACTAATATTCCTATTAATAAGTAAGGATTATGTTTATCCATATTTTATGATATCCTCCTTTTATGTGAATTATTAATAATCATAATAAAAATTATTATTTTTTTAGTATCATCTATTATATCTTAATATGTATTTCATTCTTTAAAATATTGTCTATTAAAAATACATTATAACTCGATATATTTGGAAAATTTTCTAGAAATAAATGTGGAAAATAACGATTTAAAAAAAGTATCTAAAAAAAAGGGGGGATGATTTAATTATCATCCAGTAATATATTTGTAATTTCCGTAATTTTTGACTGACCGTTACCGCCGATAAATATTTTGCCTAATTCCTGTGTGTTTAAATATCTGATTATGTCGCAGATGTTTTTAATAACCATAACATCTCTTGTATAATTAAGCTTATTTAAATATTCAACGTAATCATAGGTTGTATCTTCAAGACCGGGGAATATTATAAGTCTATCCGCTTTATACTTGCTTATATAATCCAGGATATTGTATCGACAGGTTTCATTCTTTCTTGGCGTTCCTATAATCAGCGTGTTGAAATGTTCCTCATCCAGAACGGCTTTCAATGCATCCACGTTATCTGTCTTACCGATAACTATTTCTTTATCCCTGTAGTCTATTTTAAGTGTACGGCCTTCAACTGTTTTGAATGTTGCAAGACTGTGTTGGATAATTTCATCATTTATTTTAAGATATTTGGCGGTTTGGTAAGCTGCATGAGCATTTTGAAGGTTGAATTTTCCGAATAGGTTGATTTTTTCAGGATATTCATCGAAAAATATTGCATTTTCAGTATTATCTGCTACTATATTCAGGTTTTCATCATTCTTATTGAGAATACATGGCTTATTATCAATAAAGTCTATTACCTCTTCGGTGTAATGTTCAATGGATTTATGGATGTCCATATGGTCATATCCTATATTCGTAACGACAATCAGGTCTATGTCAAATACGTACTTACAGAATTCAAGTGTCATGTCACACACTTCAATTACCATATATTCATAGTCTTCACTGTTTGCTTCCAATATAAGATCGATATATCCGTTAAAGCCACCACCACCATTTCCTCCAATAACCACTTTGTGTCCATTATTTGCGAGTATGTTATAAATCATGTGGCTTGTGGTGGTTTTGCCGTTAGTACCGGTTACAGCAATCGTTTTAATTTTTTTATGATTTTCAAGTACATCCGATATGAATATTTCTCTATCAATAATATCTTTACATATCTGTTTGTTAAATAAACTAGGACTAACTGCTACGGCATCGGATTTGTATATTTTATCCAAGTTATGACTACCAATTTCCAAGTCCAGATTATCCCTATTTTCATCGGTTAACCCTTTATTAAGCAGTGATATGTCAATTTTTCTATTAATATCTGATGAATATACATTATATCCTCTATTCAATAATGATAATGTAGCCTGTTGACCTTCAACACCTAATCCTACAACACTAATATTCATATTATCGACAGTCCTTTAATAAATTGATAATCATATATTAATTTCTTTTACTATTTATTTATTTTTATAAAGGTTTATTCGTTATTATGTTATTGGTTAATTGGTAAGCCATGCTTATTTTTTTAATTTAAAAAATATTTCTAAAAAAGATAATTAACAATAATAATAAATATTTTAATTGGTATATAATTATTCATAAATAGAAAAAAGATATCCTTTTTTTATTCAATAATAATTATTATAATATATAATAGGAGAATAGGGGTTTTTTAAATTGAAAGATTTAACCAAAGACATTATTAAGAAAATCAATGAAATAAAACAACCGATAAAAATCATGCACGTATGCGGATCACATGAACATACCATAATGTACAATGGAATCAGGTCCATGTTACCTCCGGAAGTAGAAATCGTTGCCGGACCTGGCTGTCCTGTATGTGTAGTTCCTGCACAGGAAATAGATGAATGTGTAGCATTGGCAGAACAGGGAGTAACCGTAACAATATTCGGTGATATGTTAAGAGTACCGGGTACGGAAAAATCATTGGCAGATGCCAAGGCAGAAGGCGCTGATGTAAGGATAGTGTATGGTATAGGTAATGCGGTTGATTTGGCAAATGAATTGGACAATGATGTTGTATTCATGTCTGCAGGCTTTGAAACAACTGCACCTACAACCGCTTCCGAAATCTTAAACAATCCGCCGGAAAACTTTTCAGTACTCTCAAGCCATAGGTTAATTCCACCGGCACTGGACTTTTTAATACATGATGAGGTAAAACTTGATGCATTAATAGAACCGGGACATGTATGTACAATCATAGGTACAAAACCATTCGAATACCTATCAACAGAATACGGAATACCTCAAGCAGTAGCAGGATTTAATCCATTAGATATTCTATATTCAATTTATCTAATATTAAAACAGAAAAAAGAGGGCAATCCTAGAATACAGAACGAATATAAACGTGCCGTACGGGATGAAGGTAATGTAATAGCACAAGAAGCTATGGAACAGGTATTTAGGGTAACCAGTAATGAATGGAGAGGTTTTCCTGAAATTCCAAATTCCGTATATGATCTCAAGAAGGAATTTGATGACCATAATGCAAGAAAGTTATATGATATGGATTTACCTGACTCTGAAAACGTGCCAAAAGGATGTATTTGTGGTCCTATCCTAAGGGGTATGGCAAGACCTGAAGACTGTGGACTGTTCCGTGGTGAATGTAATCCGTTACATCCAATAGGTGCATGTATGGTAAGTAAAGAAGGAACATGTAATATTGCATACAGATACTCTAAAATGGATGATTAACCAGGGTTGATATGATGAATGTCGATGCAATTATCAATAACTTGGATAAAAAGGTGGACTGTGCCGAATTATACATTGAACAAGAGGAATCAACGGATGTTGAAATACTAAATGACAAGGTAAATACTGCAAAGGAAGAAAACATTAAAGGTGTAGGAATAAGAGTCATCAAAGACAACAAACAAGGATTTGCATACACGACCAATCTGGATAGGATAGACCTCACAATAAATCAGGCAATCATGAACGCTAAGCTCAATGAAGTTGATGAAAATATTGCAATGATTGACAATTCTCATGAATATAAGAAAGTCGATGGATTATATGATAAGAAATTAGAGGATTTTCAATTGAAGGATGCAATAGATTTTTCAAACAATCTCATTGATCTGGTAAAAGAAAAAAAATGTAATCCAACATCCGGTGGAATAGGAGTTGCAAAAGGTACTGTAAGCATCATAAATACATATGGGGTCAACGTATCAGAATCAACAACATCATGTGCTGCTTCAATAGAAGTAAACGTTGAAGATGGGGATGTCGTATCAAATGCCTATTACTTTGATGCAAGTCATGACTATGATATAGATTCACAGTTGATTGTAGATAAGGCCACAGCACTTGCACTTAACTCCAGAAATGCACAGCCTACACATACAAGAGATACTCAGGTAATACTTGACTATAACGCAACACGTGCACTTCTTTCAACATTCTTTTCAGCATTAAACAGTGAAAATAAACAGAGAGGCAGATCCTGTTTTAAGGATAAACTAAACGAAAAGGTAGCCTCCGAAAATTTCACTCTCATCGATGATGGTACAATACCTGGAGCGTTATGCTCTTCAATATGTGATGATGAAGCAACGCCATCCCAGAAGACAACATTGATTGAAGATGGAATACTAAAAAGCTTCATATATGATATATATCATGCAAACAAGGATGAAGATGATGTTGCAACGACTGCAAATGCCGTCAGAAGTGGCTATACCTCCGTACCTTCAATAGGTTTTTCCAATTTGAAACTGGACTTTGCTGAACTAAACACTGT
>ODAI010861642.1_pt1 | contig 16777 bp, 21 predicted proteins | sample 1539321 | NCBI WGS metagenome assembly ODAI01 (sample SAMN02144231, study PRJEB22623) | gut metagenome | biome: sheep rumen | host: Ovis aries | place: New Zealand | reverse complement strand
CGCGGCCAGCGGATGGAAGGGCACGATGAAGCTCTTGGTGGCAAAGCCGACCAGCAGCAGTGCGAAGGCCACCTTGGTGGCGGGGGTCATGTTGCCGGGAATCAGGGCGCTCAGCTGCGCGAAGTTCAGCGTGTGGGCCTGGGCATAGAGCATGATGACGCCGGCCAGGATGCACGTCGAGCCGATTGAGCCGACGACCAGGTACTTGAACGCCGCCTCGAGCGCGCCGTACACCTTCGAGCGGAACGCTGTCAGGGCCACGGCCGAGAAGGTCAGGATCTCCACCATGACGTACATGTTGAAGATATCGCCCGAGAGCACCATACCCAGTACGCCGCCGCCGAGCAGCATCAGCAGCGTGTAGTACTCGCCCTGGTGCTCATCGCGCGTCATGTACTGCAGCGAGTAGAGCGTCGAGACGAAGAGTGCGACCGTGACGAGCAGGCCGAAGAACAGGTTCAGTCCGTCGACTTCAAGCGCAATGCCGATGGCATAGCCGCCGGCGGGGACGCGGTTGCCGAGCCAGTAGGCGATCGTCTCGCCGCGCAGCATGACCTGCGGGATCAGCGCAAGCAGCAACAGCAGGCTGCAGGATGCGCAGACCATGGCCACGGTGTGGCGAACAACGCTTTTACGTCCAAAAGCAGTGACGACGAAGGCGCCGAGGAACAGCACCAGGATCGCGTAGATCGGGAAATGCTGATAGCTTAGCATACTCATCCTCTCAGCCTCCTTATCTCGCGGGTATCCAGCGTGCCGTAGCTCTCCTCAATGCGGATCACGAGAGCCAGAGACATGGCTGTGACGCAGGCGCCGATGACGATGCTTGTCAGCGTCAGCGCCTGGGGGATCGGGTCGACGAAATAGCTGGCGGCATTCAGCTCGCCCGGGGTAAAGATCGGCGCCGTTCCGCCGGGGTGGAAGCCGATCGAGATGATCAGCAGGTTCACGCCGTAATCCATCACGGACATGCCGATGACCGTCTTGATGAGGTTATACTTGGTGATGATGCAGTACAGGCCCAGCACGATCAGGAAGAAGGACACCATATAATTAAAAGTAATCATGTGCTCCCTCACTTTCCGCCGTGTGCATCCGAGGCAAGCAGGACGCCCAGCATCCCCAGCGCCAGCACGATCGAAGCCGTCATCACGTCGAAGGCGACGGCCTGTCCCATCCAGAAGATCGTGCCGCTGGAATAGAGATCGCCGATACCGCCCAGGCCGAGGATGTTGGCGCAGACGACCGAGCCGCCGAGTACGCCGACCATGGCGACCAGAATGTAGAAGATCAGCGCAGCGCCCTCGGCATGGTGCATGGCCTCGGGCAGGAACAGGCGTTCGCTCTCCTCACGGCCGTGGCCGAGATACACGAGCAGCACCACGGCAACCATCAGGATGCCGCCCTGGAAGCCGCCGCCGGGGCTAAGGTGTCCGTGGAGGATGATATACGCCACATACACAAGCGCCAGAGGCAGGATCTTATCGCAGCCGCAGCGCTGGATGACGTTTTTGACGGTCCGGCCGTTGCGTGTGATCTCGGGGGATTCCAGCATGGTATCTCCGCATTTATTTTCCTGCACGGTCCTTCGCCTCCTCTTTCTTTTCTTTTCTGCCGCCCAGCAGAACGACCACACCGGTGACGGCGGTGATCAGCACGAAGGACTCGCCCATGGTATCGTAGCCGCGGAAGTCGAACACGATCGAGGTCACATCGTTGAGTGCGTGGGTCTTCTCGAGGTTCTGCTGTACAATGGCGCCGGCTGCGCCGTCCGCCTTCGAGTCGTCATAGGACGAGGGCTCCTGCTGCAGCTCGTAGACCGAGACCGGGGCTTTCTCCCCGGCGTAGGTGGGCGCAAAGCGGGACATGGAGACGGCCGAAGCCGCAAAGGCCACCGTGAGGATACCCAGGCAAACCCAGGTCAGGAATTTTTTCATTTGTCGTCCCCTCCTCTCAGCCGCTTCAGGGTGACGATGAAGATCAGCGGGGTCAGCGCCGCGCCGACGGCCGCCTCGGAGATGGCGACGTCGGGGGCGTGCAACAGCAGGAATTCCGCCGCGGCGAAGAGACCCGTTGCGGTAAGCGCGATCACCGCGCTCAGCAGCTTTTCAAAATGGACCGCCAGAATGGCGGAGACCATCAGGCCGCAGAGGATCACGACATTGAGTACAACAACCAGATTACTCATCGAAATCCCTCCCCAGATCGTCGATCTTCATCCGCTTCTCCGGACGGATACCGTTTCGGTAAGCGCCGCGGGCGATGGCGTGAGCCCCGACGGGATTGACCGTCAGGATCAGCAGGCCGATGACGACGATCTTCACGGTAGTGCCGGGCGCGTGCAGGATGAGTGCGGCATAGAGCGCCGCGCCGAGCAGCGCACCGAGAGCGCCCATCGTGGAAATGCAGGTGCTGGCCTGCATGCGCGAATAGGTATCCGGCATACGGAGGATGCCGATGGTGCCGGCCAGGGCGAAAATGCCGCCGATGACGATAACGGCACCGATAAGCAGGCGTAAGAGTATCATTTCTTCAGCCACCTCCCGTTGTCGAGATACCGGCCGACCAGCATCGTATCAATGATGCCGAGCAGCGCGCTGACGATCGCGATGTCCAGATAGATGCCGCGTCCGCTGTAGACGGAGTAGAGCACCATCGCGCAGCAGATCAGCACGTCGGCGCTGTCACCGGCGACCATGCGGTCGGCGGCGGTGGGGCCTTTGAGAAGTCGGTAGAGGTTCATCACGGCCAGCAGCGCGAAGAAAATCGAGAAAACCAGCATATCACTCATTCCCAGATCCTCCTTACGCCTTTTTCCAGACTGCCCTTGATGATCTCGCCGGCCTTTACGCGGTCGATCGTGGTCACGTCGATCCAGTGGATGTAATAATAGTCCTTGCCGTTTTCGCTGACGATGTCCATCGTGATGGTGCCCGGCGTCAGCGTGATGGAGTTTGCGAGCATGGCCTGGGCATACAGCCCCTTGGCCTCGACCGGCACTTTGATAATGCCGGGGTTGATGCTTCTGCATCCGCTAAAGCAGCGCTTTGCCATGTCCACGTTGGCCTTCCACAGCTCCCGGAGGAACAGCGGGATGTAGGCAAGCAGCGCCAGCAGCTTCTGAGGCTTGAAAAGCCAGGTCGGGTCTTCATGGATGAACATGCGCGAGGCAAACCACGCCACGCACAGGCATACCACAGCGCCCATGACAAGCTCCTGGGCACTGAAGCTCCACGTCAGCAGCAGCCAGAACACATAGCACACGACAAAGGTGCTCAAAACGGAGGATAAACGGTTTTTCTGCAAGAGATGTCATCCCCTTTATATTTTTCTTCAGGTAACAGGTTTAACTCAACAAGCACGGACATGCAGCTAACGGCTTCCCCTCTAGGGGAAGCTGTCGCGGCGCGTCTAAACGCCGGCGCCGTGACTGATGAGGTGTCAGCGCTGGTTATTACGCTTTTCTCCATCGCAGCGAACCACCTCATCCGTCATTCGGCTTGCGGGAGACGCCGAATGCCACCTTCCCCTCGAGGGGAAGGCTTTTCTGAGCAAAACCGATACCCATATACACTTTTTCTCTTCTCCCGATGATGGGATAATCATTCGACCTTGATATCCTCGACATAGAATTCCCGCCCGGCGATCATGCGGATCGCGGTGCTGCCGCAGTCGGGGCAGGCGTCCGCGTGCTTCTCCAGCTTCCCCTGCCAGCGGCAGACGGGACATTGGAAGGCAGCCGGGACGCTCTCAATCGCCAGTGTGGCCCCCTCGGCGAGCGTACCTTTCGCGGCGATCGCAAAGCAGTCGCGCAGGCATTCGGTCAGAACGCCGGAGTACTCCCCCACCCGGAGTCGGATCTCGAGGCAGCGGGAAAAGCCGTGCTTGCTCGCCTCGCCGCGGATAATGTCGATGATGCCTTCGGTCAGCGCGAGCTCGTGCATCTCAGCGGTCCAGGCAGCTGAAGCACGGATCGATGCTCGCGATGATGAGTCCGGCGTCGGCGACCGTGTTGTTGCGCAGCATGAAGGGCACCGTCGGGGTATTCTTGAAGCTCGGCACATGGATGCTGACGCGTGCGTTCTCGAGCGCGTTCTTGCCGATGACCATGTAGCTGAGCGCGCCGCGCGGCGCCTCATGGCGCTTTACCGAGACGCCTTCCTTGATCCTTGGCAGCTTGTTGCCGAGATTGATCGGCCCTTCGGGCAGATTTTCAAGTGCCTGCATAATGATGGAGACGCTCTCGTAGCACTCGAGCGCGCGGACGACCACACGGTCGAACACGTCGCCGTTGGGTGTGACGGGCACCTTGAACTCGAAATCACCGTAGGCGCTGTAGGGGGAGTCGCGGCGGACGTCCACATCGACGCCCGAGGCTCTCGCGTGAGGGCCGACGGCGCCCATGCGGACAGCGTCGGCGGTCTTCATCACGCCGACGTTCTTCGTGCGCAGGGCGATGGTCTTGTCGGTCAGCACAATGTCGACGTCGCGGTCGAGCATGGTTTTGAGTTTGGCAAGGCCGGTCAGCATATCGCGGCGCAGCTGATCGTCGATATCGCGGCGCGAGCCGCCGATTGTGACCATGGCGTAGTTGACGCGGTTGCCGCTCAGGCGTTCGAGCAGATCCATCACAAGCTCACGCTCGTCCCAGATGTGCATGAACATACTGTCGTGGCCGATGATGTGGCAGGCAATGCCCATCCACAGCAGGTGCGAGTGCAGCCGCTCGAGCTCGGCCGTGATGACGCGGATATAATCGCCGCGCTTCGGCACCTCGATTTTGTTGATATCCTCGACGCACATGGCGTAGGTCAGCGCGTGGGAGTGCGAGCAGATGCCGCAGACGCGCTCGACGAGCACCAGGGTCTGGATGGCATTGCGCTCGGTGCAGAGCTTTTCAATGCCGCGGTGGTTGTAGCCGACGAAGACCTCGGCGTCGCGGATCATTTCCCCCTCGGTGTAGAGCTTGGCGTGGATCGGCTCCTCGAGTGAGGGGTGGTAGGGTCCGATGGGCAGTACATAGCTCATACCTTACCCACCTCCTTGGCTTCCATGTTTTTCACAAGCTCGCTCAGCGGCGTCACCATGATCTGGCCCTTGCCCTCGGTTTCCAGCATGTCCTCCGGCAGGAAGAGACGCTGACTGAGATCCAGACCCTCAAATGTCACGCCAAAGAGCTCGTTGAGCTCGCGCTCGGCCCAGGTGGCCGAGGTGTCGTAAATCTCCCCGATGGAGGGCAGGTTTTCCTCTCCGGTGATCTGGTAAGCCTCGATCGCCGGGTCTACGGCATAGTCATAGGAGACGACAAGCTGCCCCTCCTTGTCACGGTAGCCGTGGATCATTACCAGGAAAATCCCCGCCTTGTGCATACGCTCAGCCAGCGGAACGATCTCGTCCCTGGTGATCGCCGTGATTTTGTACTCCTGCATACTTTCACCTCTCATTTTATCTCAACAAAATGATTTTCTGTTTAACAGCAGCTGTCCGGTGCTGCTATCATGGTTCTGGCTTCTCCCCACGGCGGGGAGAGTGCCACAAAAGCGACGGAGAGACCGCTGTTCGTTGCCGCCGTTGCCCCTCTCAGGCGCTGCGCGCCAGCTCTCCCCTCGCGCAAGCGCCGGGGCGAGCCAAGATCAGCAGATCCGCGGCAGCTGGGCGCCGGTCAGCTTCTGGAGGATGCGCCGGCCGCCGAGCGGCGTCTGCAGGGTCAGCTTGCCGGGAAAACGGGCGCTCACCGTGCCGATCTGCACGGCGTTTCGCCCTTCGTCGGTACTGTGCATCGCCTCGAGCACGTGCGCGGCGTCCTCCGCGGCCACCACGCACAGCAGCTTTCCCTCGTTGGCGCAGTAGAGCGGATCGAGCCCGAGCATATCGCAGGCAGACCGCACCGCCGGGGCGACCGGCAGCGTCTCTTCTTTAAGCTCGATACCGAGGCTTGTCCCCTCGATAAACTCATTGAGCGTCGTCGCGACACCGCCGCGCGTCGGATCGCGCAGTACGCGCACGGCCGCGCCGGTCTCCATGATGCGCGCCGCTAGACGGTTCAGCGGCGCACAGTCAGATTCAATGTCGCTCTGTGCCATGGCGCTGCGCGCAAGCATCACAGCCGTACCGTGGTCGCCCATCGTACCGGAAAGCAGCACCGCGTCCCCCTCGCGGATGGCCGCGGGGCTCAGCCCCGGGTAGCGCAGCGGGCCGAAGCCCGCGGTATTGATATACAGCCGATCGCCTCGGCCGCGCTCGACGACCTTGGTATCGCCGGTGACGATCTGAACACCGGCGCGCTCACAGGCGTGCTGCATCGAATCGAGCACCCGCTCGAGCGTCTCGATCGGAAGGCCCTCCTCGATGATCAGCGAGCAGCTGAGGTATTTCGGCTCGCCGCCGCACATGGCCACGTCGTTGACCGTGCCGCAGACCGCGAGCTTTCCGATGTCGCCGCCGGGGAAAAACAGCGGCGAGACCACAAAGCTGTCGGTCGAAAAACAGAGCGGACCGCCGAGCGACACGATTGCCCCGTCCCCCAGCGCGCGCAGCGCGGGGTTATCGAGGCGCGGAAGGATTTTCTCCTCGATCAGCCGTGCGGTCTTCTTCCCGCCGCTGCCGTAATCGAGGGTAATGATATCGTCCATGTCATATCTCCTGGTATTTTTCCGCCGCGGCACAGGCGCCCTCGCTGCTGACCATGCAGGGCCCGACCGGATCCTCGGGGGTGCAGCGCTTGCCAAAAAGCGGGCACTCCTGCGGACGGATACGTCCACAGATCACCTCGCCGCAGCGGCAGGCCGTCGGGGCTTCTTCACTGCTGACTGTGATCGGAAAACGCCGCTCGGCGTCAAAGGCGGCGTACTCGCCGCGAAAGCCGAGGCCGCTATTTTCAATGCCGCCGAGCCCGCGCCACAGATCATAGCGCGGCGTAAAGCACTGCGCGATCACCCGCTGTGCCAGTGGATTTCCCCGCGGCGCGACCGCCTGCGGATAGGCGTTTTGCAGCCGGGGCTCCCCGTCTTTCAGCTGGCGGAGCAGCCAGTACACAGCGGTCAGAATCTCCTCGGTCTCAAAGCCGCCGACAACGGCGGGCAGGCCGTACTCCTCAGGCAGGAAGCGGAAGGCCTCGGCGCCGATGATCGTCGCCACATGGCCAGGGCAGAGAAAGCCGTTGATTTGAAAATCCGGCAGCGCGAGCAGGGCGCGCAGCGCGGGTTCGACGGTTTTCAGCATCGACCAGACCGTGAAGTTCTTCACGCCCCGCTCCTGCGCCGTCAGCACAGCGGCCGCGGTGCCGGGGGCGGTCGTCTCAAAGCCGACGCCCAGAAACACGATCTGCTTTTCCGGGTATCGCTCGGCAATGTCAATCGCGTCGATCGGCGAATAGACCATGCGCACGTCGGCGCCGAGCGCGCGTCTGCGCTGCAGACTGTCGCCGGGACGGCTGCCTGGGACACGGATCATGTCGCCATAGCTTGTCAGGATCAGATCCTTTTCCATGGCGAGCTCCAGGACCGCGTCGATAATCTCGACCGGGGTGACGCAGACCGGACAGCCGGGGCCGCTTAAAAGCTCGACGCCCTCGGGCAGCAGTGAGCGGATGCCCGCCTTGGCGATCGACATCGTGTGCGTGCCGCAGACCTCCATCAGCTTGACGTGCATTTCCCCGAGGTCGCGGAGCTTTTCCAGCACCTCAAAGGGCATTTTGCACGTCCTCCCAGGCCTCCAGATCTTCGAGCGCCTGACGCTCGGAGAGCCGCTCGATGGCAAAACCGGCGTGGACGATCACATAATCTCCGAGCTGAGGCTTGTCGATAAAATCCACGCGCAGCTTGCGGCGCATGCCCATCGACTCGCCCACGGCCTCTTTGCCGTTGAGCTCAATGATTTTTAAAGGAATAGCCAGACACATATGAGCGTTATGTACCTCGTTGAATGAATCATTTGAAAAAGGCGGAAACGCAGGAGCCAATGAAGCTCCCGCGCAGTGACCGCCCCCAAAAACGCACTACAGCTATTATTTGATTATACTCGAATCGACAGGAAAGTGCAAGGCATATTCATTTTTCGTCATATAGCACAATTTCCATGTTTCACGTTTGTTCCAAAAAGGCCTCTCCGATCATCAGCTGACCGAGACTCAAGCCCTCGTCGTTGGTCGAGACGCGACGGTGGTGATATACCCGGAAGCCCTCGCGCTCAAGGAGCGGCGGCAGTGTGTGCATCAATCGCATATTCTGAAAGCTGCCGCCGGAGAGGCAGACCGTCGTGATCCCGCTTTGCTCACGCGCGCGGCGGCACTGCTCGACGGCGAGTGCGCAGAGCGTATTGTGGAAGGCACCGGCGATCTCGCCGATCTCCACACCGTGCGCAAGATCGGCAGCCATCGCGCGCACCATCGGCCGCCAGTCAAAGCGAAGCCCCTCGAAGGCAAGCGGATAGCAGCGATCGGTGTCCCGCGCCGCGCGCTCGAGCAGCACGGCGCCCTGCCCCTCGTAGCTGGCCGCTGTCTTGATGCCGAGTATCGCGGCCACGCCGTCGAACAGGCGGCCCATGCCGGAAGACAGGGGGCAGTTGAGCTTGGCGGAGAGCTGCCGTTCATACTGCGCGGTGTGCGGGATGGTGGAGGTATCGCAGCCGGACTCGTGCAGCAGCACAAAGGCCACGCGGTCGATCTCCCGGACGGCGAGATCGCCGCCGATCAGCGGAATCTGCCGCAGGGAGCCGACGCGCTCATAGCCGCGGTAATCCGCGAGCAGGCACTCGCCGCCCCAGCTGCTGCCGTCGTCGCCCCAGCCGGTGCCGTCCCAGGCGAGGCCTATCACTTTTTCGGTCAGACCGTTGTCCGCCATGCAGGCGGCAATATGGGCGTGGTGGTGCTGCACCATGAGCCGTGGCAGCCCCCGCTCCTCGGCGTAGGCCGTCGAGAGATAGTCCGGGTGCCGGTCGCATACCAGCAGCTCGGGCGCAATGTCAAAAAGGCGCTCAAAGTGGGCGATCTGCGCGGTATAGTGCTCGTAGGTCTCCATGTTTTTCAGATCGCCGATGTGCTGGCTCGGGAAGGCATAGCCGGGCTTGGAGAGGCAGAAGCTCGCCTTCTGCTCGGCCCCGCAGGCCAGGATCCTATGCTGCACCTCGCTCACCTGCACCGGGAAGGGCACATAGCCGCGGCTGCGGCGGGCAAAATACTCCTTCCCGTCGAGCACCCAGCAGAGCGAATCGTCACAGCGGGTCTGAATGTCGCGGTTGTGCAGCAGATAGCCCTCGGCGATGCCGCGCAGCTTGTCTGTCGCCTCGTTATTTTGAAACATAATAGGCGTGTCGGAGAGATTCGCGCTTGTCATCACGAGCGCGTCGAAATCGTCGCCAAAGAGCAGCACATGCAGCGGCGTATACGGCAGCATCACGCCGACAAAGCCGTTTTCGCTGAGATGCTCGAGCCCATCGCGCCGTTTGCGCAGCAGCACGATGGGCTTGCGGTGGCCGTTGAGGATCTTCTCCTCCTCCGGTGAGACGAAGCAGAGCTGCCGCGCCGCCTCCACGTCCCGGCACATGATGGCAAAGGGCTTTTCGTCGCGCTGCTTATTGTGCCGCAGCCGTGTCACGATAGAAGGATCGTCGCAGCGGCAGGCCAGGTGCATCCCGCCGAGGCCCTTGACCGCGATAATCTTCCCTTCGCGGATGGCCGCGCGGGCCAGGGCGATCGCGTCGCCCTGCTGCCGGACGCCGTTTGCGTCCAGATAGAACACATGCGGCCCGCAGACCGGGCAGCAGTCGGGTTGGGCGTGGTAGCGGCGATCCTCGATGTCGTGGTATTCCCGGTCGCAGTCGGGGCACATCGGGAACTTGCCCATGCTGGTGAGCGGCCGGTCGTAGGGCACGTCCTTAATGATCGTAAAGCGCGGCCCGCAGTTGGTGCAGTTGATGAAGGGATAGCGATAGCGCCGGTCGCTCGGGCTCAGCAGCTCGCGGCGGCAGTCGTCGCACAGGGCGATATCCGGCGAGATCAGCGTATTGCGCACGCTCTCGGTCCGGCTCTGGAGGATGCGAAAATCCGTAAAATGCCGCAGCTCGTCGAAATATTCGGCCTCAATGTGCTCGATCACGGCCAGCACCGGCGCACGGTCGGGCAGTTCCTCGATAAAGCGCTCGAGCGTCGCCCTCTCGCCCTCCAACTCCAGCTCGACGCCGGAGGATGTATTCTTGATCGTGCCGGTCAGTCCGGAATCCCTGACCTGCTTATGAATGAAGGGGCGGAAGCCCACGCCCTGTACAATGCCGTGGATATGGATCAATGCCCGTACCAAGAAAAACGCACCTCGCTGTAGCCGCCCATGGGGTAGTCAAAAAATTCGTCACATTATACCCCAAGGGCGGCAAGAGCGCAAGTATTCTTTTTACCCGATCAGGCAGAGGAGCAGCCCGTACACGATGCTCGCGCCGACCCCGTAGACGATCACCGGGCCGGAGATGATGAACATTTTCGCGGCCGTGCCGGTGATCAAGCCCTCGGTTTTGAATTCGAGCGCCGGGGCGACGACAGAATTGGCAAAACCCGTGATCGGCACGAGTGTACCGGCCCCGGCGTGCTTGGCCAGCTTATCGTAGAGCCCCAGCGCTGTGGCCGCGGCGCCGAGCGCCACCAGCGTGATCGACTCCCAGGCCGCGGCGCTCTCCTCCTCGAGACCGAAACTGCTGTAGATCTGATAGAGCAGCTGTCCCAGGCAGCAGATCGCGCCGCCGACCAGAAAGGCGCACAGCATATTCTTCCCCACCGGCGAGCGCGGCGCGTGCCGCTCGGCATACTGCCGGTATTCCTCATTTGTCATACATACGCCACCTTTTTTCTGTTGTTATGATAGTATCTGCAGCAAAAATGATTTTCATGTGTAAAATTGACAGCGCAATTTCCGTGTGATAAACTGAATGCATCGAAATCAATCAACAACAACTCGGAGGTATCTTACCATGCGATCTGCTGTCAACGCGCTGCTCCAATACGCCCTTGATACCGGTCTGATCCAGAATGAGGACCGCGTCTATGCCTGCAACCGCCTGCTAGAGATTTTTGCTCTCGACGAGCTCCCGGCCAAGGATACACCACTTGCCGCCGACGCCGGTCTCGAGACCATCCTCGACGCGCTCTGTGACGCGGCTGTCGCACGCGGCCTGATCGACGACAACATCACCGCGCGCGACCTCTTTGATACCAAGCTCATGGGCGCGCTGACGCCCTGGCCGCGCGAGGTGCAGGCGCATTTTCGCGTGCTGTATGCCGAGAGCAGTGAGCTCGCGACCGACTGGTATTATCGCTTCAGCCAGGACACGAACTATATCCGCCGCGACCGCATTAAAAAGGATCTCAAATGGGTGTACAACGGCCAGTACGGCCCGCTCGATATTACGATCAATCTCTCGAAGCCCGAGAAGGACCCGCGTGCGATCGCCGCGGCCCGCCTTGCGCCGCAGAGCGGTTATCCCGCCTGCCTGCTGTGCGTGGAAAATGAGGGCTACGCCGGGCGCATGAACCACCCGGCCCGCCAGAACCACCGCCTGATCCCGCTGACGCTCGACGGCCAGAGCTGGAATATGCAGTACTCCCCCTATGTCTACTACAACGAGCACTGCATCGTGCTGTGCAGCGAGCACCGGCCGATGAAGGTCGATATCGGCTCCTTCCGCCGCCTGCTGGATTTTGTGGGCCAGTTCCCGCACTACTTCCTCGGCTCGAACGCCGACCTGCCGATCGTCGGCGGCTCGATTCTCAGCCACGACCACTTCCAGGGCGGCCGCTATGAGTTTGCCATGGCAAAGGCCCCGATCGAGACCTCGGTCTCCTTCCCCGGCTTTGAGGACGTGGAGGCCGGCATCGTGCGCTGGCCGATGTCGGTACTGCGTCTGACCGGCCCCGACCGCGAGCGCCTGGCGCTGCTGGCCGACCGCATCCTCGCAGCCTGGCGGAGCTACAGCGACGAGAGCGTCTTCGTCTTTGCCGAGACCGAGGGCCAGCCCCACAACACGATCACGCCGATCGCGCGCCGCCGCGGCGAAAACTACCAGCTCGATCTGGTACTGCGAAACAACATCACGACCGAGGAACACCCGCTCGGCGTTTTCCACCCGCACGCAAAGCTGCACCACATCAAGAAAGAGAACATCGGTCTGATCGAGGTCATGGGTCTCGCGGTGCTGCCCTCGCGTCTCAAGCAGGAGCTGAACGATCTGCGCGAGGCGATCCTCGCGGGGCGCGATCTGCGTGCCGACGAAGAGCTCAGCAAGCACGCCGACTGGGTGGACGAGCTGCGCAGCCGTTACAGCTTCACAAGCGAGAACACCGAGTCCATCCTCCGCGACGAGGTCGGCCGCGTCTTCGAGGAAGTGCTGGAGGACGCCGGCGTCTTCAAGCGCGATGCGCAGGGGCAGGCCGCCTTCCTGCGCTTTGTCGAGAGCGTGAAATAACCGTCTTCCTAAAGCCCAGCTTTTCAAAAATGTCTGCCGCCGCCCGATGAACGGGCGGCGGCAGTTTCGTTTCGTTCTTTTTTCTTTTACCGCTTGCTCATGCGGCAGGCGTGATCCCTTTCGACCTCGTCCTTCCACGAGGGCGACAGCGGTGCACGGCTCTGCACTGCGCAAACGGCCTCGGACACGGCGTGGAACGAGAGCTCCATGCCCACGTCGTCCGGGTTGAAGTTTGCCGTGCGGTCGGCACGGATACCCATGGTTCCCGCCGTCTCCGCCGCGTCGATGTTGGCGCCGAGGAAGAGAAACTCCCAGCCGTACTTCTCCTGCTCGTGGCGGATCATCTTGCGGACCTCGTCGAGACGGTAGCGGCAGCTGGCGTTCTCCATGCCGTCGGTCATGATGACGAACACGGTCTTCTCCGGCACGTCCTCCGGCCTTGCATAGCGGTGGATGGCGGCGATGTGGCGGATCGTGTCGCCCACTGCGTCGAGCAGCGCCGTGCAGCCGCGGGGGACATAGTCCTTCGCCGTGAGCTCGGCCACCTGATCGAGTCTCAGGCGGTCGTGGATGCGGTCAAAGCGCGTGTCGAAGAGCACCGTGGTCACATAGGCCAGGCCGCTCTCCTGCTTCTGCCGCTGCAGCATGGAATTGAAGCCGCCGATGGTATCGCTCTCGAGTCCGCTCATCGAGCCGCTGCGGTCAAGGATGAATACGAGTTCGGTGATGTTGTTTTTCATAAGAAGAATCCTCCTGTACTGTGTGTTTTGTTTACAATCACAGTATAGGAGGATTCACGCTTCTTTTGGTCGCCTGAGAGGCGACAGTTTTTCTTATCACCGGCGCCTGTCATTTCATTTAAACCCGAAGAATCGGGCTGTGGCTTTGACCGCCTCTGTCATTTTATTCAGATCCACAAAGCGGTGGTCGGCGTTCTCGATCTCGATCAGCTCGATGAGATTGCGCTCGGCAAAGGCTCTGACAGCGTCGATGGGCACGATCTCGTCCCTGGTGCCGTGGAGGATCAGCATCGACTCGGCGCTGTCGAGATAATCCCGCCCGAGAATATCGCCGCTTCGCAGTTCGCCTAAAAAATCCGGGGTGATCCTGATCTTCCGGTCGAAACCGACAAGCGCGTCCTTTCCTTTCTCCAGCAGCGCGCGGTTGTCCTCGGTCATGATGTTTTCGGTGAGCACAGCGAACATGTTCACTGCCGGGCAGCGCAGCGCGATGCGATCAAAGGGGTTGCCGTGCTCGGCGATATACTTCAGGCCGAGATAGCCGCCAAAGCTGGTTGCGTACAGATACAGTTCCTCTGCACCCAGCGCGCTTCTGGCATAGTCTGTGACCATACGGAGATAGGCCTCGCAGTCGCCGAGCATGAGCTTTTTACGCGCGTCCTCGCCGTGACAGGGCCAGTCGAAGCAGAGCACCGCCGCATCCTTGCTGCGGGACAGCACATACTCGGCCAGGCGCCGGGAGGCGCCGTTCCCCTTATGGCCGCCGAAGCCGTGGCAGGCTATGATCACGCGGCGAAAGGCCGTACCGCCGTTGTGGTAAATGAAACACCGGATACTGTAGGGCGCCTCGTTGATGGTAAATGCCTTTTTCATTTTTGTTTCCTCCTGTGTACCTCTCTATTGTCTTGTTTCCAAGCCGTTGACGGTTACAGTATAGGAGGATTTTCGGCTGCCTGGGTCGCCCGGAGGGCGACAGTTTATGCTCGGCTGTTCATTTCCCTCTGCCTCCATTTATTCGGGAGTGCTCACGCACCGAGCAGGCTCTGGTCGTAATAGAACAGCGTTTCGTTGATCTCGTAGATATTATATTTCCGGTGCTCGATGAAGTAAGCGATGATGACGTCGAACTTTCTGCTGTTTGACAGCGCATAGCCCGCCTTCCGCAGCAGCTCCTCGGTCTCGTCCATGTCGAGCTCCAGCGCAACGGCGAAGGCGATCGCGGTCGTCTTTTTCGGCTTGTACTGGACGTCGTTTCGGATTTTGGAAAAGAGCTTGCGGTCTATGTTTGCTTTTTTATAGCACTGCGCGTCCGTCATGCCGCTCTCGTCGATCTTGCGCAGCAGCATCTGCTGAAAGCTCTCGTCCAGCTCGTCGAACAGGTGCTCCAGCTCGATAGTCTCCTGCTTTGCCGCCGTGTGCGGCACCGGCGGTCTGGCGGGCGCCATGGGTTTGGGCGGCCTGGCGGACATCCTGGGCCTGTGCGGCGCCGGGGCAGTCGCGGGCTTGTCTGCCCTTGGGGCCGTTTCAGGCTTCTCCGCCTGCGGCGCGCCAGCGGCCTTCGGCCATGAGAAGGCTCCGGTATCCAAGTGGCCCGTATCCGATGCCGACTCCCGCGGGGATTGGACCGGTACGGATTCCGTTATCTCATCCTCCAAAGGCAATTGGATCGGTAATGATTCCGTTATCTCATCCCACAAAGGCGCTTGGATCGGCAGGGATTCCGTTATTTCATCCCATAAAGGTGCTTGGGCCGGTACGGATTCCTGCGCCTCTTCCTCCCGACGGAATGAGACGGCTGCGGACTCCCACGCTCTTTGATCCCGCAGCGCCGCGTCGAACGCCGCGCTGTCCGGCACCGGCGCTTCCTCGCGCTCTCTCCGGTTGGAAAGGGGGCGGTGCTCGCTGACATAGTGCTCGTCGATGTACTCCTTGATATCTGCATCGAGCTTTCGTCCGAGCGCCGTGCTCTCCTGTCCGAACAGCACCAGAAAGACGGTCATATCATGCTGCTCCAGGAAATCGCCGATCGTATCAAGCGCCACCTTCATGGCCTTATCCTTCGGATAGCCGTAGGTGCCGGCGGAGATCAGCGGAAAGGCCACGGTCTCACAGCTGTGTTCCGCCGCGAGCGCCAGGGCTTCCCGGTAACAGGAGGCAAGCTGCCGCCGCTCGCCAAGCATGCCGCCCCTCCAGCGCGGGCCGACCGTATGGATAACGTAGCGGCAGGGCAGCCGGTAAGCCTCGGTTAGCTTGGCCTGTCCCACCCTGCAGCCGCCGAGAGCGCGGCACGCTTCCAGCAGCTCCGGCCCCGCGGCGGCGTGGATCGCGCCGTCCACACCACCGCCCCCGAGCAGCGAGGCATTTGCGGCGTTGACAATGGCGTCCACCTCCATATGGGTAATATCGTTTCGAATGATATGAAGCGGCATTTGAAGTCTCCTTCGCTATTTCGTTTTTATAATGAATATAGGATGGCGAAAAGCCAAAAAGCTTTTCGCCGCGCCACTTTGTGGCGCAGCAAAACAGCACAGCTGTTTTGCTGTATATTCATTGCAATGAGCATCGGGCGAATAATTCAAGGAATCATTCGCTGCCAAACGTGTCGTTTGGCAGCGAAATCAATCGAATCCTCGATTGATTTCGCCATCCGATAATCATTATTAATTATATGTGCGAGATCGGCATTTCGTCAAGAGGCTGAAACTTTTCCCCGGTGGATGGGGTGTTTCAAAGGATCGTCACACGTCCGGTCTTCCCTTCACCTGTGCGCCTCTCTCCTGCTGTCTGATGCGAGCCGCTTTCATAAAAAGGCAGAGGAAACACTTCGAAAAGTGCTTCCTCTGCTTCCCTTTTGCCTTGTGTTACGCCAGTGCGGCGCCCAACGCCCGGCACTGGCTCAGAGCTTCATCATCGGGTGCGTCGTTGCAGATCACGCTCTCTGCTGCCAGCGTGATCCCGGCCGCGGCGCAGCTCTCTTCCCAATTGCGCATCCATTCGCCGTCTCCCCAGCCATACGAGCCGAAGAGCACAGTCGGCTTGCCTATAAGACTGCCCTTGACTGCTTCAAAGACGGGCTCGAATTCGCCGTCCTCCAACGTTTCGCTGCCCATGGCAGGGCAGCCGAAGGCAAAGGCGTCGAACGCGCCGGCCTTGTCGGCACCAAAATCGCTGACCTGGAACAGCTCGGCATTTGCGCCGGCGTCCCGGGCTCCCTTCGCGACAGCCTCGGCCATGGCCTCAGTGTTCCCGGTGCCGCTCCAGTATACAACTGCTACATGCTTCATGCTTTTAACATCCTTTCCAATTCTATCATACAGCTACGGCCAGCGACTGGAGCGATTCTCCCTCCTCCATCCGACGGCAGTAGTTGTTGGTACAGGTTTGATAGCGCTCAAAGATCCGCTGCGCGGCGTCGGCATCGCCATAGACCTTCCAGGTGCCGACACATTTATAACTAAATCCCCGCGCGCATGAAATGCGCGCATGCGAAACGCTGTTTCGCATGAAAAACACAGAATAATCTGTGTTTTTCGGGGATACCGTTGCAACGTCGTCTCCAGCTGACGCATGTTGTGCGTCAGCTGCGGGCT